>JGI10216J12902_100310560_pt1 | contig 17458 bp, 14 predicted proteins | sample KanNatreferecore_FD_12902 | JGI IMG/M metagenome (IMG submission 12902)
ATTTTTAATCTTTCGGCCTCGCCATGGCACCTGGGCAAAAACCGAATTCGTCACGCCATGCTCGCAAGCCTGGCCAAAAAAGTGCAGCGGCCGCTTCTCTATTCGAACCTCATTGGCGGAAATGATGAGTTGATCTTTGACGGCGCAAGCCTTGCCTTTGACTCGAAGGGCGGGTTGCTCGCGCGCGGGAGGATGTTCGAAGAGGATTTTATTGTCGTGGATTCCGGTGCTTCGGGCGCGATTGCTCCGCCCGACATGCCGGATGACGAAAAAGTGTACAAAGGGTTGGTGCTGGGGCTGCGGGACTATTTGCATAAATGCGGATTCAACGCGGCGGTGCTCGGGTTGAGCGGCGGCATCGATTCGGCAGTGACAGCGGCGCTGGCGGTGGAGGCACTCGGAGCGGAGAATGTGCGCGGCATTTCGCTGCCCTCGCAATATTCGTCGCAGGGAAGTTTGGATGACGCGCGGATTTTGGCGAAGCACCTTGGGATCAAATACGACATCGTGCCGATTCAACCGATGTTTATGGCGGCCAAAGAGCAATTGCGGGAGGTGTTTCGCGGGCGCAGCGAGGATACGACCGAGGAAAACATCCAGGCGCGTTTGCGCGGCGTGGTGTTGATGGCGATATCGAACAAGTTCGGATCCCTGCTGCTGACAACAGGAAACAAGAGCGAGCTCGCGGTGGGTTACTGCACGCTTTACGGCGACATGTGCGGCGGGTTGGCGGTGATTAGCGACGTGCCGAAGACGATGGTTTACCGCCTTGCGAAGTGGATCAATCGCGAGCGTGAAATCATTCCTGAGGCGTCCATTTCCAAGCCGCCATCGGCGGAGTTGCGCCCGAATCAAACCGACCAGGATTCCCTTCCGCCCTATGAGGTCCTTGACGCGATCCTTGAAGCGTACGTGGTCCAGATGAAATCGGCGTCCGAAATTGCTGCTTTGGGCTTCGACGAGGGCACGGTTAAGCGCGTCATTCGCCTGATTGACTTCGCGGAATATAAGCGTCGCCAGGCGGCTCCCGGGCTCAAGGTGACGACGAAAGCCTTCGGCGTGGGCCGGAGAGTGCCGATCGCGCAGCGCTACCGGCCTGCGTAACTAAGTTCTGATGGTCCGTTCGGAAGCATCGGTCATTTGGTCGTAAATCCACCGGTAGGTTTTTTCGAGTCCATCGCGCAGCCGGGTCGAAGGTTCCCAATCCAAATAACGTTTGATGAGCGTATTGTCGCTGTTGCGTCCGTTAACGCCCTTGGGCGCCTTCAAATTGTATTTGCGTTCGAGTTTAATCCCGGCGATGTCCTCGACAATGTCGACCAGACCATTGATGGTGACGAGTTCGTTGCTGCCGAGGTTGATTGGTTCGATGATCTCGCTGTGGCTGATCGATTGAGTGCCCTTGAGGCAATCGTCGATATACATAAAACTGCGTGTCTGTTTCCCGTCACCCCAGATTTCGATCTGATGTTTGCCAGTGAGTTTAGCTTCGATGACTTTGCGACAAATGGCCGCGGGCGCTTTTTCCCGCCCGCCCGTCCATGTCCCATGAGGGCCATAGACGTTGTGATATCGCGCGACGCGAGTTTCAACGCCAAAATCCTCGCGAAAGTGACGGCACATCCGCTCGCTGAATAGTTTTTCCCAGCCATAGCCATCTTCAGGCATGGCGGGATAAGCGTCAGCCTCCTTGAGCGCGATCACATCTGCAGACACCTGCTTGTCCGCCGCGTAGACACAAGCCGAGGAGGCGTAGAAAAACCGACGCACGCCAAACGACTTTGCCGCCATGAGCAGATGCGTATTGATCAGGACAGAAAGCATGCAAAGAGCGCGGTTGTTCTCGATGAACCCCATCCCGCCCATGTCGGCAGCCAAATTGTATACGAACTGCGCGCCGTGCAGAGCGGTTTCACATGCTTCCCTTCCCTGCAGATCGAGCTGAAGGTTTTCTACCTGAGGGAAATGTTGATACCAGTCATCGAAGGGCTTCTGGTCTACCGCGCAAATATTTGTGTAACCCTGACGGAGGAGGTGTGAAACAAGATGGCCGCCGATGAAACCACCAGCTCCGCAGACTACGACTTTTTCTGAATTCATGCTGAGGAAATGAGGCTATCTTACGAAAAGAGCCGATGCCGACCAGTACCAAATGTTTGAATCTGTAACCATAGTTGGAAACCGCAGGTTCAGACCCGCTTTGCATGTGATCTGTTCAAACAAGAATGTTCGCTGTCGGCAGGGGCTAATGCCTTGACGGTCCAGTCGCCGGGTTTATGTTCCCAGGTAATTATTCATGATTCCAATCAGGACTGTGTCGGTTTTTGGTCTCGGCAAGCTGGGAGCGTGCATCGCCGCTACGCTCGCGGCGCGGGGTTTTGAAGTGCTGGGGGTCGATATCGACCGTGAAAAGGTGCGCTGCGTCAATGACGGCTTGCCGCCTGTGGAAGAGCCCCTCCTGCCGGAGACGATGAATGCCGGCAAGGGCCATTTGCGTGCAACGCAGGATGTGGGCGAAGCTGTCGCCACTGATGCTTCATTCTTCATTCCGCCGTCTCCGAGCCTTCCGGACGGGAGCTTTTCCACCGATTACCTCCTCAAGGCCATGCAGCCAATGGCAAAGGCCCTCCGTGAGGCCAAAAAGAAGGGGCATTTGTTTGTTTGCAGTTCCACGACGACGCCGGGAGCCGTCGATGCCGTATTGATACCGATGCTGGAGAAGGAGACGGGTTGGAAAGCGGGTGTCGATTTTGGAGTGTGCTACAATCCGGAGTTCATTGCGCTCGGCAACGTGATCAACGGCTTGCTCGAACCGGACATGGTGCTTATTGGCGAGTCGGACCAGCAGAGCGGTGACCGGCTGGAGGATTTGTACAAGCGGTATAATCGCAACCAGCCCCATATCGCGCGCATGTCCATCATCAGCGCCGAACTGACAAAGATTTCGGTGAACAGTTACATCACGATGAAGATCAGCTTTACCAATCAGCTGCGGCTGATTGCGGACCGCTTTCCAAAGGCGGACATTCACGCCGTGCTCGATGCCATTGGGTCCGACAGCCGCATCAACAAAAAATACCTGAAAGCCGGGCTGAGTTACGGCGGCCCGTGTTTTCCGCGCGACAACCGTTTACTGGCGTATACCGCACGACAGGTCGGTCTGGAGGCGCCGCTGGCGGAGGCTTCGGACCGTGTCAACGAAACAACCAAGCAGGAATTGCTGGAAAAGGTCAGCGCGTGGCTGGAAAAGGGAGACACTGTGGCAGTGCTTGGAATGTCGTACAAGCCCGACACTTACATCGTCGAAGAATCGGCAGGACTTTACCTGGCCCAGCGGCTGAAACGCGCGGGCCACCGGGTGCTGGCGCATGATTACGGCGCTACGTCAGAAAATAGTCCGAGCCTCCACGAGTTCGAGGTCGTCAACGATCCCCGCCTCCTCGAGGACGACCGGACGATTAGAGTGGCGGTGATCTGCTGTCCATGGCCCCAGTATCAGTCGGTCCGTTTCAGCCCCAAAACGCGGGTCTTCTCTCCCTGGCGGCTGTAAGGACACGAGTATGACAGAGGAGTCGCAGAGCGAAGATCTTAAGCCGCGCGTGCGAGATTTTTGGGACGCACAAAGTTGCGATACGCAGGTAGCGAAGTCGACGAAGTTTTCGCGAGACTATTTTGAGGAAATTGAGCGGTTTCGATATTTTGATCAGCCGTTCATCCATTCGTTTGCTCAGTTTACGCGCTATCGCGGCAAGAAAGTACTCGAGGTGGGTGTCGGGGCGGGCACCGACTTCATTCAGTGGTTGCGAGCTGGAGCGTACGTGCATGGCGTCGACCTAACGAACGAAGCCGTGACAAATACGCGGCAACGCGTGGCGGTGTACGAATTGCCGCCACCTGAAGGTATTCAGGTGGCGGATGCCGAGGACCTTCCGTTTCCGTCGAATACCTTTGATTTGGGCTATTCATTCGGTGTCTTGCACCACTCGCCAAATACGGAGAAGGCCATACGAGAATTGGTGCGGGTTGTGAAACCTGGCGGCGAGGTCAAAATGATGCTCTACAACCGGCATTCCATTTACGCCTTTAACCTTTGGGTAAAGCACGCGCTGCTGAAGGCAAAGCCATGGAAATCGTTGCGCTGGGTCCTTTGGAACTACATGGAGAGCGTGGGGACAAAGGGTTATACGAGAAAGGAGTTGGCGCGCATGTTGTCTGACTTGCGGTTGCAGCAGATAGCCGTGAACACAGAGATCACCGCCGCGGACTATCTTTCGGCGTCAGCCTTCCCTCTCCTGAACTCTGTTTATCGTTCTGGCCTCAGGCTTGCCGGCATGCAGTTCGCATGGCATCCGGCGGACTACGTTGTGCGCGTCAACGCGCCGGATACACCTGCCGCCCGGTCGTATCCGGCCGGGCGCGCGAACCCGGCCCGGGTTTCCTTTACCGGCAATCGGCTGGGCTTCTTCCACTGCATCAGAGCGGTGAAACCGGACTAGCCTTCGGCGGATTTGAGCCGATCGACAATTTGCGAAGAAAAGTTGGTCTGCGGTTTCATGTGCTTCCTGAGAATCCAGCTGCCAGGAATCAAGTCACATTTTCTGCGGTAACGCAGCTTCTGCAATTGCCGTTTGATGCGGGCGTAGAACCTCAACAGTTGCCCTTCAGCTCCGCCGGGAAAGCCATGTTCCCTTCGGATAGCCAGCGATTCGCGCGCCATATTCCGCGTTACCCGCAAATCGGCGGATTGCCCGTGGTCGTGATAACGATAGTTGACGAGCAAGGCCCGCACATGTCCGATGCGGCATTTGGCGCGCCCAAGTTTGAGAATAAAGTCGTAGTCGCAGCAATTTAGAAAATCCTTGTACCGGTAAAGTCCCACGGAGTTATGAACGGCGCGCTTCACAAACAAAGTCTGGTGAATGACGTAACACACCCCGCTGAAACGCAGGACATCGTAATCAAAAATCGCCTCTTCGCGGCGATAGATTTCGCGACCGACCGCGTCGACATAAACAATATCCCCGAAGAGGCCGTCCCACTCCGGGTGATCACGAAACGCCTCCCCGACGGCGCGCAATGCACCCGGTCGATAACAATCATCCGCGTTGAGGATCGTCACGACGTCACCGGAGGCACGCTCGATTCCCTTGTTCATCGCATGGTAATGCCCTTCGTCCCGCTCGGAAATCCACCGCACATGGGAATACTCGCGCAAGAGTTCAAGGGTTCCATCTGTGGATCCGCCGTCGATGACGAGGTGCTCCCACGTTGAGTAATCCTGAGCGCGCACACTTTCAATCGTTTCGCGAATCGTGCGGATGCTATTGAAACTCGGAGTTACAATTGAGATTTTGGGCAGGCCGGACATTGAGCCACGAGGGAAATTCTACGGAGTTGCAGCCGCGAGCGAATCAGGCGCGTCTGATACCGCCGTTTCGGCCGACGGCCGGCGCACGCCCCCATTTATCGCGATGCTGAGGGCGACAATTCCAACAAAGGTGTAGAGATCACTATGTAACGCTCCGAAAGCGGCGAAGTAAAAGACGATGCGCGAAACAAAGTAAGCCAGGAGAAATGTATTTGCCGTGCGAAGCGCTCCTTCGGAGTACGCATAGTTTCGATATAGCAGCCGGATGGCGGCGCCAACAAACCACAGAAAAGCAACGAGGCCAAAAATCCCAAAGGGAATCAGGATGGAAAGCGCCCCGCTGTGATAGTCACCGGAGACAATCGCTCCTTCATAATCTTTCGCCAGACCTCGCCGCATCGATTCTTCCGCAAGATAAAGATCTGTCGGGTCAATGGCGTAGCCTTTGCCAAGCCAAAAGTAACGAGGCACCTCTTTGAGCAGGAGCCGCCACATGTCAAGACGCCACTCCAGCGAACCTTCAGCCTGGGCACGCGCCGTCATATCAATCTCCACCGGCAAAAGGCTAATGCTCCGCTGCACCGAAAGAGGCAGGTGCTTCGCAAAGGGCACAAGGAGGGCTGCTCCAATGACCACTCCCAGGGACACGAAAACAGCCAGACGGGTACGGAACAGCCCCTCAAAGTAGAACTGGACCAACGCGAGCAGCCCGACCATGAGCAACACGGAACGAAACCCGCCTAAAAGGCTAAAGCCGAGCAGACCAACCGCTGCCATAATCCGCCATGGTTTCGAAATATCCAGCAGGCCGCGGATACCGTAGCGAAAGAATAAAAAGTACAAGCCCGCCATCCCCGCGGCAGCCGCCCCCGGCAGGCGACCAATCCTCGCCGACGATACGTCGAACTTGAGATCCTCGATCGCATAACCCAATGCGTTGTCGACTGGAAAGATAAGGTACAAGAAGTAAAACGAAGGGCCGGCAAAATAAATGAGATTGGAAACGAGGCCAGTGAGCCCCGACAGGAAAAACGCATAGGTCAGCTTGGATCCGCGAGGCCATTCTATGCGCTGGCTGCTCAAGGCAAAGTACGCGACGATCGCGGCAAAGAGGAAGACGAACTTCTTTCCACCGTAAGTCGAACCGCCCAACGAACGAAGCGCAATGCCGCCGGTAAACTTGGCGGTAATAAGAACAACGGCCAGAAGAAACAATAACGGCAACGTTATTGACGTTACCTGCTGGAACTGCGCTCGCTTGTCGAGGATGCAAGTCAACACGGTGATGGCGAGGCTTACCCCGGCGAACAGCATCCACAGGCTTGGTTTGCCCGGGAGAAACGCAAGGGCGAGGTTGGCGTTCCAGACCAGAATCAACAAGGGGTGATGCCATCGCAACAGAAAAGGAATGCTGAGTGCTGCGAGCAGCAATCCCACCAAAACTATCGATTTGTAGGTGTCCGGCGTGGCAAGCAGGTACCCCAAAAACAGGGCCAATGGCAGAACAATGGCGTAAACGACGAAAGAGCGTGGCAGTCCGACAGCATTCACGGTGTTAAAATAGTATTAGCGCAAAAGACGAAGCCCGTTGCAACGACAAACTCGGGCAAAAACGAAAGTACTGGTCTGGGTTGATGGTCTCAAACAACATGTGGCCTGAACCTGAGACAAGCGAATGAAGGTTTTATTCGATCACTCACAACCATTTTTTCTGGCCCATGGGGGGTTTCAGGTTCAAATCGAGCAAACAAAGCTCGGGCTCGAAGCGGCGGGCGTTTCAGTCGAGTTTGTGCGGTGGTGGGACCCGGGTCAAAACGGTGATGTCATCCACTTTTTCGGCCGACCGAGTGTCACCTACATCGGTTTAGCGCGCAAGAAAGGGATGAAAATCGTCCTTTCCGAATTATTGACGGCACTCGGCTCCCGTTCCGCATCGGCTCGTCTTACGCAAAAGTGGCTCATCCGCCTCGCGAGACGTATGCTGCCATCCCACTTTACCGATCGCATGGCATGGCAGGTGTTCGAGCTGGCGGATGCCATCGTCGCGGGCACACAGTGGGAAGCTCACCTGTTCGCAGAAATCTTTGGTGCGGCCAGGGAAAAGATTGTCTGTATCGAGAACGGCGTCGAAAGCGCGTTTTTTCGCGATGAGAAGGTTGTCCGGGAAAAATGGCTTGTCTGTACCGCCACGATTACGGAGAGAAAACGGGTGCTTGAACTTGCCGTGGCGGCCGTAGACGCTCAAGTGCCGGTTTGGGTTATCGGCAAACCCTACTCCGCCCGGGACCACTACGCACAAAAGTTCTTCGCGTTCGCAAAACTCCACCCCGATCTGATCCGGTATGAGGGATCGATCGAGGACCGTCATCGTCTGGGTGAGATCTATAGAGGAGCGCGAGGGTTCGTTTTGTTGAGTACCATGGAAAGCCTTAGTTTATCGGCCGGCGAAGCGGCAGCGTGCGGATGTCCTTTGTTGTTGAGTGATCTGCCGTGGGCGCGAAGTGCATTTGGGCAGAATGCGTGTTATTGCCCGGTTTCCTCACTCAAGGAGACGGCGCGGGTTTTGCGCACGTTCTACGAGCGCGTCGAAGCCTGCCCGCCGCCACTCCAGCCCAAAAGCTGGCCTGAAATCGGGGAGCAACTGAAACGGTTGTACGGGGCTCTCCTTCCGGAGTCTCCCCGTTTGGATTTGGAATCAGCGATTTTGCCGCCCGGAAGAGGCCGCTGGGGAAAGTGACGAAACCGGTGTGCTCGCAGGTCGGCGATCTGCTGATAGATTTTGACATGCTGTTCAGCAATCCGTTTGGGATGAAATCTCGCCAGGGCCGTCACTTTTGCCCGACGTGCCAGGCCTGAAGCGCAATCCGGTTGATTGAGAAGACGCAGGATCGCCGCTCTAATACTGGCCGCCTCGAAAGGATCACAAAGCAAACCCGTTTGACCATCATCGACGAGTTCGGGAACGCCGCCGACGTTCGGCGCGACGACCGGGACACCGGCCGCCATGGCTTCCAGTACCACCATCGGACAATTATCTTCGATGGAAGGCAGGACCAACAAAGATGCGCCCTTTAGATACGTCTTTAAACTTTGACGATCAGCAAAGCCCCCATACTTGCACCAGGGCCGATGTCGCAATTGTGCGTCAAAAGTCCGCGCGTATGGATCAGCGTCTGCGGCAACACCAAGAAAAATCGTCTCGATGGGCAATTGGGTTGCAATCGGATCGAGCGCCTCGATCAGCTTCAATTGGTTTTTTCTGTAACTAATGTTGCCGACACATAGAATGCGAGGTCTCTCTGGAGGTTCAGGCGCAATATCAAAAAAATTTTCGTCGACAGCATTTGGCACAACCCAGGTGCGCCTGGCCAGAGACCGCACGGCCTCTCGTGTATAGTCGGTAATGCAAACAACTCCATCCGTCCGCGGCAACGTGAACCGTTCGAGGCAGGCAGCGATCCATTGAAACGACAACATCGGCGCCCGATTGACGCGCGCTATCAGTCGCATGTTGCCATGCACGGTGACCACATTCGGGCATCCGGAAAACACGGCGCTCAACGCGCAGTCCCGCTCGGTGCCCTGGCCATGAACCACGTGCGGTTGAATATCGCGCAGCTTCCTGCGCACGGCTCGCACACAGCCCTGGTAGCCTGAACGCATCCAGCCGGACTTGGGCACGAACAAGCTGTGGTAGTTAATATTCCCGCTCAGCTTCTCGAACGCAGCGACGGGTTGTTGCAGGCAGGAAATCACATGAACTTCAATGTCCGGTATGCCAGCGAAGCCCTGCAGTAATGCTTCGGGGGCAGTGCCAAAATATGGCTTAGCCGGCGAATAGTCGCGAAAGTTCTCGCGGCTGTCAGTGGTAAGCAAAGCAATTTTCACGTCGAATCTATTCGCCCAAATGGGATAGGTCGCAGCCGCGGCGTAATTGAATGATGCTCAGGATTTCCACGAAATCACGACTTGACCAGAAAAGCCCAAAGGTGCGGGCTGAAGTGCTGAATTGTCTCCCGCGTAGCGGCCTGGAACACCGATCGCAACAACGCGGTCGCAATGCGCGAAATCGGTACTTTCAACCAACGATGATCCCGGATGGCCTGGTGACTTTCATCCACGAACTCCACGCGCTGAAAGCCGTGCATGGCCGCCAATGACGTCAGGCAGACCGGCGTGTAAGTCCAGACATGGGTAATGTCAGCAAACAAGTTGCGACCGACAATCGGCGAATCCCCATTGGGATAGCGCAGGATCAGGGTTCCATTGGGCTCGAGCACACGATGCGCGCTTTGCAGCAATTCCGCGAAACCGTCTTTGGACATGTGTTCGATCAGGTCGATGGCTATCAAAGCGGCACAACTCGAATTCGGCTGGTTGCTCAACCACTGGTTAACCTCGGCGTGATGGACCGAGGCAACCTGCCTGGCAAATCGTATCTGTTCGATGCTCGAATCCACCCCTTCGACGTTTGCATACCCCTGTTCTCGCAACCACCAGAGAAACGCTCCGTGCCCACATGCCAGTTCGGCAACGCGACTTTGTTTGTTCGCGGGCAGCCTCGGCAGGACGATGCGGCGATAGACATGGGCCCTTCCGGAAGCATTGGCTTTGACATCCTCGATACTCCGAATCCCTCGTGCCGTTGCCTGGTATTCGTAATACGCCAGGTGGCTCATACGCTGTTGAGTCCGAGTTCGCGAAAAACGTTCTCGAATCGTTTGCGCCAGGTGTGTTCGGCCCTCGCCCGGCGAAACGCCGCCTGCGCGATCTTGAGACACTCTTCAGGCTGACTTCGATGGTAAGCGAATATCTCAATCAACTCTTCCACATTTCGATAGCAAAGAATCTCCTTTCCCAACTCGTAATGGCTCGCCAGTTCCCAATTGTAAGTTGTCAAATAGCACGCGCCAACCCCGGGACATTCGAAATCTCGCGCTTTAAGGCTTGTTTGTGCCTGCGTCGTCGTGCTGAACCCTATCCCGAGATTGATTTGGCTCGATCGATAGATATCGCGAGGGTTGGACGCCCAGGCACTCTGCGGCCAACCCGTCCCAAACACCGCCACCGGAACGTCGACTTCTTTCAATGCGCTGAGGAACGCCTCGCGCTCGGGCCGCGCTGAGCCCACAAAAGTAAAGAGATGTTTGAAGCAGGGCTTTGGCCCCGGCGGATCCAGGTCATCGGGAAGATGAACGCCCGCCGGTGAATAGAGACAAGCACCGCCCGCCGCGCGATACCATTGCACTGCGGCCCGCGTGCTTGTGATGTTAAGGTCGAATTTTCCAACCCATCTTCGGTAATTGTGATTTCCGGATGAAAAAATGCCGTATTCGAAAAAGGTTGTTTTGTCGTCCAGGTTCATTCCGATAATGGGACATTTCCACGCATGGCGGAGAGCGTCGAACAGCGGATCGGACAACAGGGGCGCGGCGGCATACAAAAGGATCACGTCCGGCTCCAACCTCGGGTGGGCCGCGCGAAACGACTCAATAGCGCGGAGAACCTTTTCGGCCTCACCGCAGGAGGACTGCTGTTGCAGGGAAGGATGCAAATCCAGCAGGGTCACGTCCCACTTTCTCTTCAGGTCCGGCACCATTTCATTTTGTTCCCACAGACAATCGGCGATCACCAGGATAGATCGAACCGACCCTTCAGTGCGAGTTGGCCGTTTCGACGGGATATTTCGAGTACTGAGTTTGAGAATCTCTTTGCAGTATGCCCGTTCCAGTCGACGGTACTGCCGGATTGTCCAGGCTGTCAGCGCTGGACCCCGCAGGATAATACGGCTCAATGCTTGTCTGGCACGACCTGGCATTTTCTTGAGTATACTTTGCAGCAGGGCCCAGGCAACGCATTACGCAAGCGACCGCGTGCGGATCACAGCCGCTGAAAGACACGATTGTGGCCAACCTGCAAGATCTCTTTGAATTGACCCGGGTCTATTTCCGCGGCCACTCGCGCCGGCCCAGGGTGACCCCGCGTGGCAAAGACTGGAGGATCGAAGCTGGTACTGGTCCCGGCATCGTCGAAAACGATGATTCCGTTTTGCCTGACGTTCTTCGAGCACAGTTCCCAATCCTTCTTCGCGATAGCGTAGTCATGATTGCCATCGATATAGATCATATCCCACACACGGGAGGAGATGAGTTCCAAAGCTCGTTCATCGGTAGAGAACGCCTTCAACAGAGACGGTGAAGGCAGGCCGAAGTGTTCGAAATTGGCGAGAGTATCCTTAAAGTAATCGACGTTGATCGGGTACTTTGACACCTCATCGCCGCTGGAAGAAAATGGCGCCACCCCATAAACATCACAGGTCGTTTGGTGCAGTTTGGCCAGAAGTGCGATCAGAGTTATTACCTGCCCGCGGTAAACTCCAATTTCCAGGAAGTTGTCGGGCCGAAACTGGCGAAACAGCAGGAACCACATCACGTGAAACGCATCTTCGCCAAACCCCCGTTTTTTCTTTGTAAAATAATGGCGATGTTGCTGCAACTCGGATGGCAGTGACGAGTGGAAATAACGAAAGCAATCAATGTAAAACCGGGTTGGGTCCCTCAGGCTTTCGGGCCAGCGTTCGAAGGATAAATCCGGCACACCGGCGGAGGAGCCAAGTACACTCTGTTTCGCATGCCGCTGCCGGAGCGACTGCAGGCGGGCAACGATAAAACGTCGAAGGTTCACCGGAATTGTGTTCGCTCGCGACCTGTCATCTGCCTTTAATTGTTCGAGCAAGCCTGGCGAGCAACGGAAAGCAGCGCTTCAATCTCGGAATCAGCCGTGAGTAACGCAACGATGCCCGAATCCTGGCGGCATCCTCACCGAAGCAGGCAATGAAGGACGTCTCTTCCGGAATGAAGAAGGCGTCTTTAAATTGTTTGAGGTGCTCCGGTTTCCATTGGAACCTATGCGTCTCGTAGGAACTGCCAAACGCATCCTTCTGGTCCCCTATGTCTTTGGGCGTGGAAATAATGATCGTTCGCGCGCGCGCGCAGCAACTATTAAGGAAGAGCAATCCGGATTCATAATCAAAATGTTCCAGCACATCGATGGCCGTGAGGAGGTCGTAGCGAATCTCCAACGTCGGCAGCACGTCGACCGCGTTGCCAACGTATATTTGATTATAGACAAAGCGGTGGATCGGCGTCAGGTATTTGGGAAACGCTTCAACGCCGTCGATTCGTCGCGTCCACTCGTCGTATTTCTCGCGACCGTCCCACAATTCAAGGTATTCCCTGGCCAGGAAGCCGTATTTTCCGAAGCCCACCCCCACATCCAGCATCGTTTTTGGATTGGCCAGGAGGATCAACTCTACGATTTCGTTCAGTTGATACGGATGACTGGTAGGCATGGTTCGGTTCTGCGACGCTTCGCTGTTCCCAAGTGTTGGCGAAATCATTCGGTGTTGCAACCGCTTTGAGTTGAAACAGCGCCATGGCGGCAAATCTCTTGCGCCATCCGGGTCGCCTGTGCAAGTTTGACCAGGTTTAACCCATGCTTGCATGCCAGATAGTAAACTACGTTACTACGGCCGCCTTGCCGTCAATTCCCTGATTTCGCTGCTGCCCGCGCGGTTGTTGGCCGCCTTTTTTCGATCATTCGAGCTAATGATCCAATCCAGGGCGGAAGCTGCGGGATACAACGTTTTTCCAAAAGCCTTTTACTCCCCTTTTCCCTTACAGGAAGAGATCGATTGGAAGGGTTTGGACATGCGAAGGAAATTGCCCGCAATCGAAATCAATGCCGAGCAGGCCATCACTTTGCTGGGCACGCTGGCGCCCTATGCTGCCGAACTCCAATCGATTCCGTACGAGCGAACGCCAGAGAGCCTGTTCTGGTTCGATAACCTGACGTTTACCGATTTCGATGCGGCAGTTTTGCACGGCATGCTGCGGCATCTCAAACCAAAGCGGTATATTGAACTCGGCTGCGGCTTCAGTTCGTTTATTAGTTCGCGGGCGCTGAAGCGCAATTCCGAGGAAGGGGCGCCCTGCGAGGCTCTCTACGCGGACCCCGGCCCCCTCCGGGACATGACCGGCTTTGTGGTGCATGGGAAGATGCATTATCAGCCTGTCCAGTCCCTTCCCCTCGAGTTATTTGGAGAATTGGATGCCGGCGATGTTTTGTTCATTGATACGAGTCATGTGCTGAAAATCCAAAGTGACGTCGAACACGAACTGCTCCGCATTCTGCCGTCCCTCAAGGCGGGGGTCTGGATCCATTTGCACGATGTATTCACCCCGTACGACTACCCGGAAGATTGGCTGAAAAAGCCGCTGCCCCTAAGCTGCAATGAACAGTACGCATTGGAATGCCTGCTCAGCGGCGGCGACCGCTACAAAGTAGAACTTCCCCTCTACATGCTCTGGAAGGAGCGGTTTGAGGTCTTGCAGCCTTTGCTCCCCCGCGGAAAAACGCGCCCCCACAGCTTTTGGATCAGAAAATACTGTTGAGGTCCGGCCCGCCCCTTCAGGTTCGCTCGGAGCAAATGTCAACGCACGACCTCTGGGCGGTATCAAGCGACCTCAGGAGAGCATCGTATTTCGGCATGATGACTTTCCAGTCATACTTCGACGAGCATTCAGCCCTGCCGAGACGTCTCAGTTTCTCGCGATCGACTTCGTTATTCAGCAAATCCCGGATCGCGTCAGCCATCGCCGTCTGGTTCGCCACAACGATCCCTCCGGCAAGCTGCGAGGCGAAACCCACATCGACCGAAACAAACGGCGTTCCAGCCGCCATGGCCTCGAGCAACACAAGCGGGCCGCTCTCCCACAATGACGGGCAGACAAAAAGGTCGGCGGCACGGTAGGCCGCGCGAATGAGCGGTTCATCCAGTTTCTCAAGAAACACAACCCGGTCCTCGCCTTTGGCCTGGCGGCAGGATGCGCGGAGCAATTCCGTATATTCGTTGAAGTTTTTTCCCACGACGACAAGTACGGACCCTGGAACATTGGCCTCGAGAAATGCCCGGACCGCCATCAACTGGTTTTTCGATGGATCGTAGTTGGACAGGCATAGCACCATCCGACGGTCATTAATTCCAAATAACGCGCGGAAGTCGGGCAAATCCTCCATGAACTTGTCCGCGTAAACGCCCGTGGGAATTACGCAGGTGTTCTGGAGCCGGTGCTTCTTCGCCAGCCAGTGATCATAATAAACCATCCGATTTGCCACGCTGGAAAGGAACACCACACGATCGAACTGCCGCATTACGCGAACAGCGTGCCAAACGTACGGCTGCCACGCCGCCCATGTCACGAATCCTCGCGGAAACCGGACGAGTTTCGGATAGGAATGCGCACTGAACCCGTGACTTATCAGGACCTTGTGAGCAGCGCGACTCCTTCCCAGCATCGGCACAGCCAGGTCGGTGGGCCAACTCTGCCAGCAGTGACAGAGAATCACATCACCGTCCCAATCGCGAATAAACTTTTGATATTTTGCGATCTCGCCGCGGTAAGGATGTCGCACATTGCCGACACCGGAGACCTGAAATTCAAAGAAGCGGGGCTGCAAACGCGTCGCCCCCTGGCATCGTGCGGGGTCAAACGTGGTTGCGATTGCCACGTCGTGCCCGCACCCGGTGAAGTGTGCGGCGTGCGCCCGGACGACTTCCGCTACCCCATTGACCTGCGGCGCAGCCGTAAATGCGGTGACCAACAACTTCATGCCTGTCGTCGAATCGACTCAAAGGTCCGCAGGGACAAACTGAGCGCACCTCGTAATCGGGGGGGACTCTTTTCCGTAATCTCCTTTTGGAGTTCCCGCGTGAGTCCAAACCGCCATAGCACGGCCATGGTCAGAGGGACCGTCAAACCCGCTCTTATGATCAGTTTCGGCCACGGGTCTAATCTCGCCGTCAACAGGCAAATCAGGGCCGCCAGCGGGGCTGCAACCATCAGCACCCGAATAGTTGGAACGGACCAGCCGTAAAGCACCTCTTTCCACGACAGCCGAAACTGGCGCCGGGTCTGAGTTAGACCGTAAACACAGCTGAATGCGGCGGTACTGACAAAGGACGCGGCAATCAGGCCGGTGATTCCATATTGTCTCGCGCCCGCGAACCCGAGCAGGATAAATGATATACCTTCGGCGAAATAGACGTACTTCGCCACTCCCAACTGTTTCATTACTCCCAGCAGAGCGATATGGCCCCGTTGGAGCATCGACAACACAAACCAGGACATCAGCAGAACATCGTTTCTGATCGGCCACGTAAACTGAGAACCCGCCCAGACCGCAACAAAGGGCTGATTGCATGCGACAAACGTCACAGCGGCAGCTGCCGCGAGTGAGGTCGTAACCATCGTAAGCCCGCGAAAGCGCAGCAGCAGCCGATCCCGCTCGCCCCGCACGAACATTTCGGACAACGCCGGTGCCGAGAACTCCATGACTCGCCAGACAAGCTGACCGGCAAGAACAAACATACGCGTGCAAATGGACCAGACCGCCGCCGCCTCCAGGCCCAGCAGCCGGGAAATAATTATCAGGTGCGCGCCGTTAATGACCTGGCTGCCCACGGTGAAGAGAAAAACATCTTTGCCGTAACTCAAAAATTCTTTGAACTTATGGGTATCAAAGAGTGCAGCGCCGGAAGCTGCCGCCGGCAGCAAACCGAATTTTACGCACGCGATCACCATGAGGCCTGTCCCCAACAGCAAACCCGCGAGCTGTGCCCAGATCACGCTGTAGACGCCTGCGCCGGATTCAAAGCAGACGTAAAGCACGGCGAAGTTTGCCACAAAGCTGCCGACCTGTGCGTAGTTCCCAATGTCCGCGCGATGGTGAGCCTGTAGCACCTGGCCGAGAATCTTGACGGCAAATCCTGCGGCCAACACACCGGTTTGCCCCAATACCACGACCGAGAATACATGGCGCAAACCCGGCGGGATGTTGAGCAGCCCCCCCAGCACGAATGCCGCGGCTGCACCAAAGCATAGCACCAGCAGCCCCTGTGCGATGTTTACCGCGATCGCAGTTCGCACTACGGTGCCATAGCCACTGGCGTTCCGGTGGTCTTTGTAGTCAATGAGGATCCTGGACGTGGCCCCTGTCATCCCGAAATCCACCAGGGCCAGGTAAAACCCGATCTGCGCGGCCAGCGCCCAGAGCCCGAACTCCGCGTCAGAAAGATACGCAAGTGCGAGGGGCACGGAGCACAATGTGTATAAGATATTTGCTCCCAGCGCGACGTAGCCGGATATCACTGACTGAATGTAATGTCGGAATCGAGCCATGCCGCAATACTTCGTATGCTTCTGTGTGCTGCGTTGCTCCACGAGATCGAGTCCGTGCGCAGCGGGCTACAGCCTAGCAGGAACCCGCAGTGCCTCAAGCTCGCGGCGAGCAGTGCGTTCTTATCATAAACACTTCCGCCTTTCGTTTGTTCGATTTCTGCGGAGAATCGCAGGGCATGCAGAGACCGCCGTCGGCCGAGCAAACGGCTTCATTGATTCGAAAGCTGTGCCCCCCTGTTCCGCCGTCATTGGCGGTCGTGCTGGGGAGCGGTTTTGCTGGTGTCGCCGATCAAATCGAGCGTTCGGCCGAAGTCACGTACGCCGAGCTTCCCGGCTTTCCGCTGCCCACCACGGCCGGCCATCCCGGATGCCTGATTGTGGCACGGCTCGGCAAGACCCCCGCCCTGCTGCTCACTGGCCGCAGCCACTTTTACGAAGGCCGATCAATCGCCGAAGTAACGTTCCCGATTCGAGCGCTGGCCGCGTCGGGCGTGCGCGATGTTCTGCTCACAAATGCCGCCGGCGGGATTAACCCGAAATTTCGCCCGGGCGATTTCATGGTGATCGCCGACCATATTAACATGATCCCCGAAAACCCCCTGCGTGGGCTCGAAGGCACGCAGAAATTTCTCGACCTGACCCGGGTCTACGATGCGGCGCTTGCCCGGCAGCTTCAGCGTGCTGCGCGCGGGTGCGGCGCTCGTGTGCACAAGGGTGTTTACCTGGCCGTGACCGGGCCTAATTATGAGACTCCCGCTGAGATTCGCGCGTTTGCAAAGTGGGGCGCGGATGCCGTCGGCATGAGCACTGTTCCGGAGGCAATAGTTGCCCGGTATTGCGGCCTGCGCGT
>JGI10216J12902_101667173_pt1 | contig 17455 bp, 10 predicted proteins | sample KanNatreferecore_FD_12902 | JGI IMG/M metagenome (IMG submission 12902)
AAATCGATCAGGCATCACTTTGCCTTCACGTCGTAACAGAAGAGCGTGTCCTGATCCCGGATGTAGAGTTTGCCGTTCGCGACCACAGGGTGCGCCCACGCCGGCTTGTCGGTGCGGTCAGGTTGAGTGAATCGTCCGCGCTCCAGGTATTCCTTACGGCTCGGCTCAATCAGAACAATCGGCCCCTCTTCGGTGCGGTAGTAAATTCGGCCGTCTACGAAGGCAACCGAGCCTTTGGTGACGCGGCGCTTGTCCGAATCCCGTTCGTCCCACAGGACCTCACCCGTCTTGAAATCGAGACAAGCCATGTAGCCGCCGCCGTTGCCGCCGTTGGCGCCGAACAACGCGCCGTCGTGGAGGATTACGCCGCCGTGATGATTTTCCATCGACTTCGAGAACCAAACTTCCTCGGCGGCGAACTCGCCGTTTTCCTTCTTAACCAATTTAGCCAATCCACCGCCCGCGCCATACGCGGTGGCGGCAAACACATGGCCATCGTGATAGATCGGCGTGGAGATGTTGATCCGCATTGAGTTGGCTGGCTTGTCATACCGCCAGAGCAATTTGCCATCGGCAGCGGAGACCCCCGCGACGGTCATGGCCAGAAGCTGCACGTATTGCCGCTGGCCACCAAAGTCTATCGCGATGGCTGACGAATACGCTGCGCCCGTGCTGGGCGGGCTCATGGATTTCATGCCCGCTTCATCGTCCGTCAGTTTGCCGTCGCCATTTCCATCGAGCTTTTTCAGCGCAGCCACCGCGTTTTTGATCTCCCCCTCATCAATCACGTTATTTTCGTCGGCATCCAACGCCGAGAGCGCCTTAATCATACGCATGATGCCCGGGCCTCGGCGGCGGCGCTGTCCACCCGCTTGCGCGTCTTGCCCTCCGCCTCCGGGACTGACTTCATCTTCAGAAAGCTTTCCGTCCTGATTCTTGTCCAACGTGAGGAGAACAGCCGGCGCACCCGTCAGTTCATCGGCGGAAAGCTCCTTGCTCTGATCTTTGTCCAGCGTGGATAGCACGGGATCGGTCTGCATTGCGTTGGGTCGATTCCCGCCGGGACCTCTGTTTTGAGTCTGGCCGCTACCGACGCGGTCCGGCACCTGGCTTTTCCAGATCCTCTCGCCGGTGAGCTTGTTCAGCGCGACCATCGTGGCTTCCTCTCCACCGGGTGTGCAGATCACTTTTTCGCCATCCACGAGAGGCGACTCGCGAAAGCTCCACATCGGACTGCGTCCCTTGAAATCCGCCACAAGACTTCGTTGCCAAACCACTTTGCCGTCAGCTACCTGAAGGCAAGCGACATTGCCCGCGAGCCCCATGACGTAGAGGCGGTCACCATCCACTGTCGGAGTGGCACTCGGACCTTCCTTTGACTGCGGCCAGTTCTGTGGTTGAGCCGGCGCGATTCGAACGGCCCAGATTTCCTTGCCGTCTTTCTCGGAGAGCGCCCAAACGATCTCATCGCTTCCGCGGTGGCTCATTCCATAGAGGCGTCCCGCCGCGACGGACGGCGTGCTATCGCCACCGCCAACGCCTTTGACCTTCCAGACCAGAGGCGGGCCATCCTTCGGCCATTCCTTCAGCAGACCGGTCTCTTTGGAATGGGCCGTACGGTCCGGTCCCTGCCACTGAGGCCAATCGAACTGTGCGCTGGCAGCGTGTTGGGCGAAAGCGGCAAACGTAAGAGCGAATGCGATGGTGCGATACACAGGTGGAGGCGCTTGGATTCTGGTCGATGTCATGTTTTCATCATAACCCGGATGGAATCGTCGTCACTCGCAAAACCCGCCAAACCACTTGCCAAACGCGCCAAACAAACTCATCAGCTCACCGGGTTCCGAGGGCTTGTTGGCGCACCGTTGAAGGGGCCGGGACAGAATCATTAGAATTGCCTGAGGAACCGAAATCGGCTAGTGTCGGCCATTCCTATGGCGTCGTTTTCAGATTCACCCGGTGATTCACAACGTATCGCCGCCCGATTTGAGACCACCCATTGGAGCGTTGTATTGAAGGCTGGACAGGGAGCAGAGGAAGCGCTCTTGAAACTTTGCCGGATTTACTGGGCGCCACTCTACTGCTATGCGCGCCGGCGCGGACACGCCATTCATGAAGCCCAGGACCTGACCCAGGGCTTTTTCGCGCATATCCTGGAGAAACAGGGATTGATGTCGGTCGCGCCCTGGAAGGGCCGGTTTCGCAGTTTTCTCCTCGTTTCGCTAAGAAATTTTCTGGACAACGAGTGGCAGAAACAGCGCACGCTGAAACGCGGAGGACAAGAGGCATTTGTTTCCTGGGAAGACCTCAGTCCGCGAGATCGAGAGTCACTTGAGCCATGCGACCACTTTACGCCGGAAAGGATGTTTGACCGCCGTTGGGCACTGACGCTTTTGGAGCGCGTCATGAACCAGCTTCGAAAAGAGTGCCTGGCCGCGCGCAAGGGCGAGTTGTTTGAGACGTTGAAGGATTATTTAACGGGTGATGCCACCGGAAAGACGTACCGACAACTTGCGGCAGAACTGTCGATGAGCGAGGGGGCGGTGAAAGTAAGCATACATCGGCTGCGGCGGCGGTTTGGTGAATTGGTGCGGGAGCAAATTGAGCGGACGGTGGCAAATCCCAAAGAGGTGGATGATGAGATTCGAGAGCTGTTCGCAGCGCTGGGATGACCGCCGGCGTTTGTAACCATCGGAAGCGATTTCCTGTTGTACCACTAATGAACCGATGAATTCCCCCGTGGCGATAATGCAAACCTCGAAATGCACCACGTGTAGCGGGGAAATACCGCCTGACGTTCCGTTTCGACAATGCCCGCGCTGCTTGTTGGGCCTGGGGCTTTCCCGCGAGATCACGGAATTCGATTCTGATGCTTCAAGCACCGCGTTTTCGGAGGGAAAAACGGAATCCGATTTTGAAATTCTGGAACGGTTGGGCCGCGGGGGTATGGGTTTCGTGTATCGGGCATGGCAGCGCTCTTTGAATCGCATGGTCGCGTTGAAGATGATTCGCATGGGCGAATTGGCCTCGCCGGCGGCATTGGGACGTTTCCGACGGGAGGCGGAATTAGCCGCCAAATTGAATCATCCGAATATCGTTTCGATCTATCAAATCGGCGAATGTGAAGCCAACCCCTACCTGGTGATGCGATTGGTGGAAGGCGCCAGTCTTGCGGAACGAATGCATGATTTTGTTTTGCCTGCCAAGCGGTCCGAGAGCGCCTGCGCGCAGATGCGGATATCGCGGTTCATGGCGGTCGTGGCGCGGGCCGTTCATCACGCACACGAGCGCGGGGTGCTGCATCGCGATTTGAAGCCAAGCAACATTCTCCTGGATCAGGATGAAATTCCGCACTTAACGGATTTCGGAATCGCGAAGTTGCTGGAGCAGGACACCCACCTGACTCAAACGTCGGAGTTACTTGGAACTCCGAGCTACATGGCTCCGGAACAGGCGGCGGGAAAGGCCATTTCGCGAGGAGCAGACATTTACAGCCTCGGAGCGATTCTCTACGAACTGCTCAGCGGAAGGCCGCCATTCGAGGGACAGAAGCCGATGGAGATCTTGCGGCGCGTCATGGAGGAGGAGCCGCTGCATCCGAGTGTGTTGAATCCGGTGGTCGATCGTGATCTCGCGACGATTTGTCTGAAGTGTCTCGATAAGGATCCGGTGCGACGATACGGGTCGGCCTGGGAACTCGCGGAAGACCTGGAACGTTGGCAACGGCACGAGCCGATTTCGGCGCGCGACGTTGGAGCGCTTCTACGCCTGCGCCGATGGTCCGTTCGTAACCCCGTTATTTCCACGCTCCTTTTAACGCTCACTTTCGGCATGGCAGTAACACTGGGTCTTTTAGGCAAAGCGAATGGAGAGAAAAGCCGCAAATCCATGGCCTTGGACATCCTCCGCACCGAATCCGCCCGCCAGCTCCAGGAAATCTGGTCATCGGCCAACGCCTTTGTTGACATAAAATCCGAGACGCTATCGGCCATGGCTGGCATGGAGGTCTCCCACCTGACCCGGGGCGAGCACCGGTTCACGATCGCCTTGGTCTCCCAGGGTAATCCCCTTGACCGAGTGCTGCGGGCAGCGTCGATGCTTAATCGACTCGAAAGCGCCATGAGTGCTTTCGCGGAACAGCCGACCCGGCTGGATCTTCGCTTGTTCAAGAGTGGCCTGGGCACTATCGAAGACCTCGTCAATGGCGAGATCGATTTTGTGCGAATGAGCCCGCGGGATTTCCTGCGCGCGCGCGATCGGGATCCGCAAATTCAGCCGCTGATCACCATTCTGCCGGCTCCTGACAACGATTCCGCAGTGATTTTCACGAGCCAAAACACCGGAATCAAAAACCTCGCGGATCTGCGCGGAAAATCATTCCTGCTCAGCGGCGCCGAATCGACCCTGAGTTTCTGGACCAAAGTCAGCCTCGTCGATTCCGGAATAGGGAGCCGCGATCTTTCCAAATACCGCTACATAGATCGCACAAATGATCTTTCCCCGGAGGGCAAGTCGATGCCCGCAATTCTGATTGGAAATCCGTTCAGCCCCATGACGCCAGTGCAGGCCGTCGCGGCGGGCCTGTACGACGCTGCTGTGGTGCGGGAAAAGCGCTTCCGCGAAGTCGCTGTCGAGCAGCGGCTTGTTGCGCTCCATCGTTTCCAGGAAGTTGGCGACCTTCTCGCGGCTCGTGGAAATCTTCCGCCCGAAGCGGCGCGTATTTTCCAGCGCGCGATGTTGAGCCTGCAAAACTGGCCGTCGGATCAAACCTTCTTCGACGCTCCGTCTCGAATTCGAGCTTCAACGGAGAGCGACGTGCGGGAGACTTTGAACAAACTCGGAGCGGAAGCCTCATTCGAACCATGAGCGGCAGGTCAACTATCTCCCGGCTTGCGGCATTCACCCTTGTCGAGTTGCTCGTCGTAGTGGCGATTGTCGCCATCCTTGCTTCCCTGCTTGCAAGCGCAGCGTCTCGCGGAAAAATGGCCGGCCAGCGTATCGCCTGCATCAGCAAACTACGGCAATGGGGGCAGGGCATGCATTTTTACTCAGAAGACCACGGTGACAAGCTTCCGCAGGAAGCGGTGTTCGACGGCATCAACACCTGGGAGATGACCACGTTTTCCGTCTGCAGCGAAGTCTGGTACAACGCCACGCCGCGGGCTCTCGGCGTCCTTTCCGCCGCCGCATATTCGAAGACACCTTCCTCACAGAGAGCGTTCTATTCGCGGGATAGCTTCTTCCATTGCCCCAGCGCCAAATTCGCGCCCGTTTCCGCGACCTATCCCAACTTTTCTCTGGCTATGAATTCCAAACTGATGATGGATTTCGAATCCGGCCCCGCCGCGATGTTCGACATCGGTTTCCGAGAGCTTCGGATAAGCCAAATCGTCCACCCGGAACGAACCGCCCTTTTCCTCGATGCCGGTGTCGCGGGCGAACAAAGACTCTCAGATTTTCAGCCGCCCTATTCCGGGCAGCCCAAAGCGTACGCGAGTGAATTTCCAGGCCGCCACAACAAAGCCGGAAACATTCTTTTCGTGGCTGGAAATGTGGCCACACTTCAGGGACGGGATGTGGTCGACATGGATCCCAACAGTCCCCGGCGCGGCGGAGGCATCTTTCCACCCAAGGCCGTCATCTGGCGTCACGATCCCTCCCTGGTCCCGTGAAAACCCCTGTTTCCAAATGATCCGATTTTCGAACAGGTGGTATCAATCCAGGCGCATTTGTAACCTCCGGGCTCGACTCCTGTTTTATAGAATGAAGCCATGGCGCCGGGCCCATGGCCAAATGAGAGAACGCGAAGCAACCTTGATATGAAACGAGCGCGGTTTACTTTCTGGATTTCCAGACTATTTGCCCTGTTTCTTCTCGCTGAGACCTTCACCCGGGCACAAGTCGCTGGACCTAACGGCCACTTTTACAAGGTGGTCATCGAGCCAAATCTTCTATGGGAGGATGCCGGACTCCGGGCGGCGGAATCGACTTTCAACGGCGTCCACGGCTATCTCGCCACCATCAGTTCGCCGGAAGAAGACTCGTTTATCGAGAGCCTTCGGCAAGCGGCCTCCCCAGGAGGTTATGGCTCGCTGTGGGTGGGAGGCTCGCAATTGCCCGGCGCAACGTCGCCAACGGAGGGTTGGTTCTGGGTGAATGGCGAAGGCTCGATTCCCACACGGGATGGCGGCTCCGGCTATTCCAATTGGCAACCCACCGAACCCAATGACTATTGGGGTCCCCAGTCCGAGGGTTTTTTGTCGGTCGGCCATTTCAATAATTTCGGTTGGAATGATGAACCAAACGATCGCCACATCCATGGTTACGTTGTCGAATATCCCGGCGGCGGCACCAGCGCCACCGTGAGAATTGCGGCGCCAGATCCTTCCGCCATCGAGGACGGCCTCAACCAGAACCCGGTGGATGTCGCGATTTTCGAGTTCTCACGCTCGGGAGATCTCTCCCTCGATCTGCCGGTTTTCTATTCAATCCATGGGACTGCGATCAACGGCAGCGATTACAACGAAATCTCCAGGTCCATCATCATCCCTGCCGGGCAATCCTCCGTGCGTCTGAACATCGTTCCGCGTGTGGACGCGTTGACGGTGGTTGAACCGATGGAAACAGTCGGCATCCGTTTGGAGCCCTCGTTGATTCTCACCCCAAGCGCCGCTTACGCAATCGATGGGGACCATCGCGAAGCCGCCGCTGTAATTTATGAAAATCGTCCGCCGCAAAACCCTGCCATCGACATCGCTGTTCCCGCCAACAATTTCAGTTATAGCGCGGACGAAAACGTCACAATCTTGGCAGCCCTTTATTCTCCTCAACCCACGGACGGAACGACTGCCGTTGATTTCTACGCCGGCGATCTAAAAATTGGTTCCTCCGGTCAGAACACCGGAACCGCCCTGACATTTTTCAAATTTACCTGGAACGATCCGCCGGCGGGATCACACCTGTTGACGGCACGTAAAACCACGCCGGGCGCGGCGCCACTGACTTCCAGCACAATTCGAATTACGGTTCAGGAATCGTCGGAGACGCCGGAGGTGGGCATTCGATTCGTCGCGCCCGCGACTGCGGAACCCTGGCCGGACACGGATTTCGCGCCGGGCTACCTGGAAGTGACCCGTTCCGGGTCAACCTCGCAGAACCTGCAGGTTTTTTACTCCGTAACTGGCACCGCGACGGCAGGTGTCGATTACGAGGCGTTGCAGGGGTATGTGGTGATCGGCGCCGGTCGAACCACGGCGAAAATCATGGTCGTCGCCAGGGATGACCTGATAGACGAGCCGAATGAAACGGTGGCCCTTGCTTTAGTGGGCGTTGACCCGGCCAATCCGACACATCCTCCCGCCTATGTGATCGATCCAGAATACCGGGAGGCCACAATCGTTATCCTGGACAACGATGATCCGCCGCAACCCACGCTCAGAATCGACGCGGTCAGCGCTTTCACCAGTGAGCCGATTCCCAACGCGCTTGTGGCGCCGGGCCTTTTCCGGGTCTCCCGCACCGGCCCGACCGCGGAACAACTTCAGGTTTATCTGCGCTTCTCAGGCACGGCGACGCCCGTAGCGGATTATCCGAAGCTGCCCGACACCGTGACGATTCCCGCCGGCGCTTCCGAAATTGATCTTAGAGTCGAACCTTTCAGCGATGACCTGGTTGAAGGAGACGAAACCGTAGTCGCCGGGTTCGAACCGATTCCAGCGCCCTACCTGCTGGATCCCGAGCATCAACGCGCCACCGTCATCATCCGCGACTATGAACCCGGAACTCATCCCGGCATCACGATTACCGCCCCGCAGCATGGCGAATATTTCAACTCTGGCACTGACATGCGAATCGAAGCGACCGCCATTGATCCCGCCGGATACATTCCAATCGTGGAATTCTTCGCCAACGAAACCAAGATCGGCGAATCCGTCCTTGTGTTCGTCCAACCGCCCCCGCCGGGGACGCCGCTCTCTCACACCTTTGTTTGGCACGAAGTTCCCGCGGGCATTTATCAATTGACCGCTCGCGGCAAAAATGCCGGCAACATGCTGATTGTTTCCGATCCCGTACTCGTCCGCGCACAGGACGGTCTCGCGATGCCCTTTGTCAGCATCACGGCGACCCCCTCTGAAATTGGCGAACAGTCTCCCCTCGCATTCGTGTTCCCGTCCAAGGTGACCGTTTCCCGCGTTTACGGCCTGGAATATCCGGTGCGCGTGTACCTCAAATACGAAGGGACCGCCACTCGCGAGCTGGATTACGAGCCGGCTCCAACCGAGGTTGTCATTCCGGCTGGCAGCTCTTCCGTTGATTTTTTGCTCCACGCGAAAATGGACAACCTCGTTGAAGGTGCTGAAACGGTGATTGTTCGCATCGCTCCGCCACGTCTTCCTCTCAATCCCGATCCCGCGAATCACCTGTACGAAATCAACCCCGCACATCGCGCCGCGCAGATCACCATCAACGACAACGAATCTCCGCAGCCCAACCTGGTGCACATTGAATCCACCGATCCAATCGCGACAGAATTTCCGCCCAACGCCGACGGCTTCGACCCGGCGCGGTTCTATTTGTCCCGCGCCATCGGCGGCGACTGGACCCGACCCCTTCAGGTATTCCTCTCGCTGCATGGCACGGCCAAAAACGGCGAAGACTACGAGACGCTTCCGACTGCATTCACCATTCCTGCCGGCCTCGGCTTCGTTTGGATCGATCTCATTCCGCGGGAAGACAACCACGGCGTCTTTAACAAATACGAAATCGTTTCGGCTCCCGGAATTGCCTGGGCCGCGGCGCGCCGCCAGGCCGAAGAATCCACTTTCAACGGCGTGCACGGACATCTCGCGACCCTCACCACCGCCGAAGAAGACGCCCACGTGGAGTCGCTTCGCCTCGAAGTTGGATCAGGCGGCGCCTACTGGGTCGGGGGCTACCAGGAACAGGGCGAACCCTCCATCACCGAGAATTGGAAGTGGGTGAACAACGAAGGCTCTATCCCCGGAATCAATGGCGGCCAGGGTTACGCGAATTGGCTTGCGAATGAACCGAACGATTACTGGGGTCCGTCCTCCGAAAATCACATGGTCATCGGCTGGCTCAATACTTTCGGCTGGAACGACCAGGGCGAGAACGTCGGCGCTCAAGGCTATGTCGTGGAGTACCCGGTCGTAGTCGGTGTTCCCGCTGAGATCATGGAAAGTGTCGCCCTCCGCATCGAACCTTCGCCCCTGGCGGGACCGATGGCCGGTTACGAAATCGACCACCATAATCGCACCGCCATCGCGGTCATCTTCGAACATCATGCTCCGGCGGCCGGCGCCATTGAAATTGCCTTCCCCAGCGCCAACACCACTTACCCAAGCATCGGCGATGTCGATTTCTTCGTCGCCGGCTATCATCCAACCGTCGACATCGTGCAGGTTGATTTCTATGTCGACGGACAAAAAGTCGGCTCATCCAACACGAGCGCCGAGAATGAAGATCCCGAAGGCGGTTTTGAGCGTCACCGCTTCCAATGGGCCCAGGCCACTCCTGGCCGTCACACCCTTCATGCCCTCGCGACGGTGAACGGACAAACCCTTGCCACAACGCAAATCCCATTCATCGTCGTAAACGACGGCGCCAACCAAAGCCCAACGGCCCGCATTACCGAACCGCATGACGGCGCTTCCTTCATTGAAGGCCAGCCGGTCACGTTCGTTGTGGAGGCGTCCGATTCCGACGGCACGATTTCGAGAATCGACCTGATTACGACCGACCAGGGCAACCAGGTCATTGCGACTGCAAATGGCCCGACGCTGCGTTTCACCATCAATAATCTTCCGGTGGGGACGCACACTTTCTTTGCACGGACGTTCGATAACTTCGACGCTCTCGGCATTGCTCCCGCCGTTCGAATTCTCATCCGCCATCCTGACACGATCGCCTTCGTGCATCGCAATCTGCCTGGTAGCTACTCACCGGGCGTTGTCTTCACCGTCGAACTTCGCGCCAATCCGCCGGCAGGCACGCACGCCTACGCGGTCGAGGACCGCCCGCCAAACGGTTGGCAAGTTACGGCCGTAAGCCACGAAGGCGCGTTCGACAGCATTACCGGCAAAGTGAAATTTGGTCCATTCACAGACGCCGGCGCACGCACCTTGACTTATCGACTGACTCCGCCCGCCAATGCGTCAGGCCATCACGACTTTGCAGGTAACAGCTCTCTCAACGGCGCCGCCTATCCGATCGCCGGCGATGATGGCATTGGTCTCGTTCAGCAGTTTCATCCCGCGGATCAGAACCAGGATTTCTCGATCCTTCTGGGCGAAATAACCGGCTACGCGGCCGCCTGGAAAGCGGGCAATTCGTGGACGGCGGGTCCTGTACCAATTCCAGTCGATTACGTCACCAGCGCCGCCATGCTTTGGAAACGCGGCGAAGTTTATCGATTCGATTCAACCCGCGGCGCCGCGCCTGCCTGCTGGGTTCCAGTGGGTGTATCAGGGCCGCCTATCCAACCCTTCGACGCGACCACCAGGGCCGATCGTTCCATCTCTGGGGAGTTCCGCGCTGGCGTTGCCGCACGGGTTCAAATAACGACCACGCCTGCCTCGGGCACGGCCTCCCATGCCATCGAAGAAAAGCCGCCGCGCGGCTGGATCGTCTCGAATATCAGCCACGACGGAACGTTTGACGCGGGCGCGGGCACAATTCGTTGGGGCGTGTTCATGGACGGCATGCCGCGCACCCTTACATACAGCGTCACACCTCCCGCGGGAGTCGCCAGCGTCGGTACGTTCGCCGGCCAGTTCTCGTTCGATGGACAACAGGATCAAATCAGTTTCTTGAACTCCGTCGCGATCAATGGAGCCGCTCCCATTCAGATCACCAATTGCCGCCGAACCTCGTCTGGAATGCACCTCCAGGTCCTTGGCCCCGCAGGCCAAACAGCAGTGATTGAAGCATCCGCCGACTTAGTGACCTGGACTGAACTCGAGTCGATCTTCATTCCGGATGGCGCGATTGAGTTTACCGACGAATCAACTTACGCGACCGGCCACCGCTTCTATCGTCTGCGGGCGCAGTAAGGGCATATAGCTTTGAGCAAAGGGGAGCATACCTCATAGCCAAGGTTTTTCAGGCGCGCGCTTTCACACTTCGAAGGGCGCTGAACTTTAATGGTTGTTCCCACGTTTGCCAGAGTTCCTCGACCGGTTGCAGTGATCGATGATCGGACTGGCAACTCGGAGACAATGCGCGCATTTCGCTTGCACTGTGTTCACGAATTAAGGCATGTTCACGCAACTGTGAACATGGTCTATTCTATGAACACAAAAATCCTTTCGGGAACGGCGTTGGAGAAAGCTCTGGCTGCGAAGCTGGAGGAATTGCTGCGGGACGTGGATTGGCTGCGGGGCTGGCAGGTCGAGCATGTGGGTGGCGTGTCGGACGCAGGGTTCGATTTGCTGGCCACCGTGCCCTTGTCGGGCGGAGGCAAGGCGGCGTTGTGCGTCGAGTGCAAAGGTGAGATGCGCCCAAGCGTTTTCCGGATGATGGCAGACAGAGTTTTTTCACCCGCAGGGCACCCCAAGGTAGTCGTGCCGGTACTGGCGCTGCCTTGGGTGTCGCCACGCGTGGCGGAGTTGTGCGTGAAACATGGCTGGGGTTGGTTTGATCTGGCGGGCAATCATCGGCTGGATGTCCCCGGCTTGCTCCATCTCCAGCACACTGGCAACAAATCGGTGCAAGCGCACCCCCGTCCGACTGCGAACCTCAGCACGAGGGAAGCTGGACGGGTCATCCGCGCCTTGCTGCTGCCGGAGCACGCCGGGATGCGATGGACGCAGCGTCACATGGAAGGGCATTTCGGCGAACTGGCGACGCCTATTCCCGAGCCAAGTCTCGGCTTGGTGAACAAAGTCGTTCGCTATTTGCGCGACGAGGCATTCATCGAGGGTGCTGAAGACGGCGGCTTTCGGTTGCGCGATCCCGTGAAACTGTTGTTCGCGTGGCGTGACGCCTATCGCTTCGAGCGCCACGAACGTCGCGGTTATTTCACATTGTTGCAGGGAAAGAAGCTGCGCGATGCGCTCGCCCGACTTGACCCGGAAACCGGTGGTTACGCGGCTTACGCGTCGTTTTCGGCGGCAGATTTACAAGCGCCGCATGTCCGGCAGCCCAAGACATGGCTGTATGTCCGTGAGCAAGCAGTTTCCAAGTTCGAGGAACTGGTCGAAGCTAAGCGCGTGGAGTCGGGCGAGAATCTCGCGGCGCTGATTCCCGATGATGACGGGGTTTTTTATCTGTGCGACGGCGGCATGGTCGGTGACAATCGAATGTCCTGCACGAACGCGGTGCAAACCTATGTGGATTTGTATCACTGCGGCGGCCGAGGCGAGGAAGCGGCGGAGGCGTTACTGAATCAGCGCCTGAAGCCAGAATGGAAACTGCGAGGGCTGAACGTATGACTCCCGAGCCCCGGAACGAGGCGGATTATAGCCAGCGCCAAACGGTGGCTGCACGGCGGGTTTTGGTGGACGTGGGCCAGGTGCTGGCCTCCTTTGTGGATTGTCTCGTGGTGGTGGGTGGATGGACACCGGACTTGTTGTTGCCCGACGCCGACGAACCGCACGTTGGCAGCATCGACGTGGACTTGGCATTGGATGCAGCCAAACTGAACGATGGGCGCTACGCTGAACTGGTGAAGTTGTTGCTGGACACGAAACGCTACCGGGTTGGCGAGAAGGATTTTCAATTGGTGGTCGAGGTGGACCTCGAGGACGGAGAAAAGCCCGTGCAGGTGGAGGTGGAGTTTCTTGCTCCCAAGGCGGTCAAGGCGAAGAAGAACAAACCCAAGCTGCTCCACGATTTTCGAGTGCTCCAGATAGACGCTTGCAGTGAGGCATTCCACAATCCCGACGAACTCACGATATCGGGTCAGAATGTGCGAGGTGCGATGAACACAGTCCGACTCCGGGTCGCCTCTCTGGCTGATTTTCTGGTGATGAAGGCGCACGCCATTGGTGGCCGAGACAAACCGAAGGACACCTACGACCTCTGCTACTGCCTGGAACATTTCCCGGCGGGGATGACTAAGCTCGTCGAAGGTTGGAAGAATCGAACCGGGGAGAAGAACATCGCCAAGGCGATTGAGATTTTGCGGGAGAAGTTCGCCAGCGTGGGTGCCTTCGGTCCGCAACAACTGGTGGAGTTTCATTCTGCGCCTGACGCCGACACTCAGGCGATGCACGCCCGTCGCGCCTACGAACTGGTGCATAGATTTTTGAGTTTGTTGTGACCGACCAGGAAGCGCAAACGAGCAGCGCGTTTTTTGGCGCTACGACAGCGTGTGCATTTGGCAAGAGCGAGCGGTCTCCACTATGAGCGCATCCAACTTCAAGGACGCAAAACTTGCTGAAGCGCTCGCAGCGTGCCGACGGCTACGCGAGGAGAATCGGCAATTGCGTGGCCGTTACGTAACCCGCGATCCTGAGTGATCGCACCTTGAAGTGGTCTGGAGTTCTATCTCGTGGCAAGGAGCTTGCGCCCAGCAGACAAGTGGTCTGGAATGGCGACGCCTCGGCTCGGTTTGGCCCTGAATCGCGGGATTTCCGCACAAAAGTGCTTTGGCAATCTAATCACGAGGGTTCGATTCCCTCCACCCGCTCCAGTTCCGTCAATTCCGCGGTCCCCGGGCGATTCAGGCCGCTCCGCTGTGGCGGATGCCGGTGGCGGAATGTCACCGACCGTGGGATCATAGGCGCATGAACGGTTGGCCAGTCCAGAATCCAAAATGGCTGCGTCGCGGCTACGCGATGATCGAGCGTCTCATTACAGCAGCCAAGTCCCCCGTCGTCCTTCTTGAGGGCAGTCGCGATGTGCCGGTGGATATTCAACGACAGATGGAAGCGCTCGCCGCCCGCCTGATGCAAACCTTCCCGAAGCTGATCGCGCGCAGCGGCAATGCCGAAGGGTCAGATCAAGGCTGGGCGCGCGGCGTCAACGTCATTGACCCGAAACGACTGCAACTCGTGCTGCCGGTTCCGAATTACAAGTCGGCGGCGATCGAAAGAGACAACGACGTGATGGCGCTGCAGGAGGCGCCTCCTTCTGACTTCTACGCGGCCCGAAGTCTCACTCGCAAACACTATGCCTACGGCGCGCGGCGGGGCGCGGCGGTTTATGACCGGCTCCCGCCTTTCAAACAAACATACCTGGATCGTGACGCCCTGAAAGTGCTGGGCACCTCCGATTATTCCGGCCGGCGAATGAAAGCGACCGCGGCCTTGTTCTACATCAACCCGGCGCGGAAGCACGGCGGCGGCACCGCTCATACGCTGCGGCTCTGTGAAGCGGAAAAAGTCCCATACTTTCTCGCCGAGGACTGGATGACCTGGCCGGTGTGACGCGCAGAAGGACGCCCCTCAGTTTCCCGCCAACAATATCTGCTGAACTTCGGCATCCGTCGTTTGCGGAAAACTGCGATAGTAGCGTCCGACGGCGTCGAAATCCGGATCTGTCAGGAAGGCGAGGACCTGGTCGGCAACTCTTCCGACGCGTTCCACGGCGCTTTCGGAAGCAACCGGCGTCGCCACGAGGACTCTGTGGGCACCTTGCGCCTTCGCCGAGCGAACGGCGACCTCGGTCGTGGCCCCCGTGGCAAAACCGTCATCCACGATCAGCACGCTCTTGCCCCGCAGCCCAGGACGGTCCGGTCGATGAAACTTCACACTGTATTCCGCAAGCCGTTTTCTCTCTTCGGCGATGACATCCTCCAAATCTGCGGGTTGAACATCGGTTCGGCGCAAGACCTCTTCATCCACCAGTACGGTGCCGTCTTCTGCCATGGCTCCGACGGCAAACTCCCGGTGCCAGGGATGACCGATCTTGCGGACCACCAGCGCGTCGAGCGGACGCTTCAACGCATTGGCGACTTCCGCCGCGACAATGACGCCGCCGCGCGGCAAGCCGAGCACGAGATCGACCGGGAGATTCTTCCCGGACAGATAACCGCCCAGTTTCTGTCCCGCTTCCTGGCGGGAGGCGAAGGTCATGATCATTGGTCGGTACTCTGACATACTTCGTGGGTTTGGCCATGTAGAAACAAATCCACCACACCGACGACCGGTGGTGGAGCCAGCGACGAGGCTGAAGGCCGATTCCTTCGTGCCTGCGAAGCGATCCTCAACTCCAGCCAGCGGAACGAATTGGAGCTTTCGCGGGTGTTGCCCCGGCCGGGCGGTCATTGCGGCGAGCCGGACGCGGTCTTCGTCACGGGAATCAGATCAAAACGACTCCGATTGAAACGACGCGCGTAGATCATCACGCCCAGCGCCAGGAACGCACACAATATCAACAGGGACGTGATGATCAGGGCCGGACTGGACACAAAGACAAAAACGAAGCCGATCCCGAGGGTCGCGAAAACAAACGCCACGGCGGCGGCCGCAAAGCCGAGCTTGTTGGAATCGTTGCTCGCCGCCGAAATCGGCGCGATGGCGAGGATGGGCTGGGCGAGGAAACCGAGAACCATGACCCGCCATCCATACAGGACCACCGAGGCCGAACTCAATTTGAGCGGATCCATCGCGAGCACGATGGCGACGGCAATGACGGGAATGCTCAGAGCATACCGCGCCGTGTTGGCTTTGAGAACGGCACGGAACAGTTCCCAAAAACCGATGGGGTAAAACGAATACAGCGGCGGTTGCAGGCCGGTGGCAGAGATTGTCGCAAAGCCCCGCCAGTTGCCTGCGCTTTGCGCTGCCACAAAGTACACTACCAGAAACATCAGGAACTCGGGGTCGAACCCGGACAGTGGAATCACGAGTCGCGCGAGAAGCACCAAGACGACAGCCGAAGTTAGAAAACCCCGGAACTTGCGCGTCCATTGCGGGTTCGCTGCAACCAGAAACTCGGTCACAACCCGTTCGCGTGCGGTGAGGATCTGCGCGACGAGCCGCTCGGTCCATCCGAGGCGGCGCCAGTCCAGGCGTTCGAGAAACCGCCGGCTCCGCAAGTCCGACTCCACGGCTGCGGGTTCGTCCGTGAAACGGTCCACGAATTCCTGCCACGGTGAAGCGGCGGCTTCACCCGTGACGGTGGCTTTGCGGGCGGCGGCGAACTGTTCCTCGTCGAGGACGTAAGCGCGACGAATCCGACTGTAAGCCACCGGGAACGCGACGAGCATGGCTCCGGCGATCACGGCAGGCAACGCGTCATGCACAACTCCTGCATCGCCGATGATTCCGACCGCATGGAGAATCCAACCCATCGGCGGAACCCAATAGGCAAACTCACTCAGCCAGTTCACCAGCGCCGGCTGTCTCCAGCCGAAAACCAGCAGCCCCACGGCGCAGCCTGTGAGCAGCACCATGGACAGGCGAAGGAAGCGCTGCGGCAACCACGCGAACAGAACAACCGCCATCCCGAGCAGAACGACCCATTGAAGCGTACCCAGGAATGCACCCGCGACGACAAAATCGAGTCCCTTGCCGATGTGAGAAGCCAGGGCCGCGTAAGCGACGAAGAAGTCCAGCGCGGACCAAAGGGAGTTTCGAATCCAATACTTCCATTGGATCTGAAATATTTGCCGGTCCGAAATCGGCAGGTGATGAAAGACATTCAGGCCGGGTGAGAAATACAGAGAGCCGCATAATTGAGTTGCGCGCAGAAACGCAGACGCCAGGGTCCAAAGCCAGGTGAACGCAATGATCAGCGTAACCGGCACGCCGCGTTGCATCAGCATTACCATGCCGATCACCAGGAATAACAACCGATAAACCCAGGGCCGGGTGATCGTCCGGCGACGGCGCGCCTTCCGGGCGCTTTTGTGTTCCCGGTGCAAGGCCGTTGACGCCCGCACTGCGGCCCGCACGCGGCGGCGCATCGCCCGCTCGAAGGATCGCCAGCGCGGGTTCAACTCGTCTCCTCTTCGCGAAGTTGTTTGAAGATATCGTCCAGGGCGGAGGTATGGGCCGAGTGATCGCGCCGCAACTCCGCCGTGGCCGCGCACGCGCGGATTTGTCCACGATGAATCACGCAGATGCGGTCCGAAAAGCGCTCGGCAGCATCGAGAATCTGCGTCGAGTAGATGATCGTCCGGCCCCGGGCCGCCGCTTCCCGCGCGTGTCGTTTGAACGCGTTGATGCCGTGCGGATCCATTCCGGAGGCAAACGGCTCGTCCAACAGCCAGACTTCCCGGTCCACCGTCAGCAATGTGACCAACGCGGCCTTGTAGCGTTGCCCGCGGGAAAGCGTGCCGAACGGAGCGTTCGCCAGCGGCAAGAGGTCGAATTCCCGCAACAGATCCAGCACGCGCTCCTCGATCCCCGCCCCGTCAAGACCGTAAAGATGCAACGTCATTCCCAGGTGCTGCAACGGAGACCATTCATCAAACACCGGCGGAAAATCGGGCAGGAACAGAAAACGCCGCCGCAAGTCCAGCCGCTCGCGCAGAAACTGTTCTCCA
>JGI10216J12902_100422389_pt1 | contig 17448 bp, 18 predicted proteins | sample KanNatreferecore_FD_12902 | JGI IMG/M metagenome (IMG submission 12902)
GCATTACACCCATCCGCGAGCCACGTCCCCACCGTGGCCAGCGCCACCCCCGCCACCCAGAGCAGCCACAACGGCAACAACCCCAAGGCCGTCAACCAGTAGAGCCCACTCCGCACTCCGCACTCCGCACTCCGCGTTCTCTTCACGCTCGCACTCCTTTCTTCTTGTCCACCTTCACGCTCTCGATCATCACCCCGTGCAGCTCGCACACTCCCTGGTCATTGCTCCCGCGAAAGACAATCGACTGCCCGCGCACCGCCGACCCGCACCGATAATGCTCCGTCGTCTCCTGCAGCAGCGAGGGATCGATCCCGTTGCTCCCCGGGTTCACTCCCGTGGTGCGGTCCACGCTATAATCCTCCCGGAACTTCGTGGCGTGGTCGTTGTTGGCATTCGTCGCCACCCAGCGCGGCCGCGTGTGCGGCTTGTAATACTTGGTGCGGTCCTTCGTCTTCGCGCTGGCGATCGTCACCGACTCATTCACCCCGTCCAGCGCGGCCGAAAGCGTATAACGCGGATTCCGCGTCTTCAGTTGCAGGTGCAGCGCCGTGGCCCGAATCCGCCCCAGCGTCGAGCGCGTGGCATAACCGCGCGTGGCCCACGTATGCGTAATGGCGCTGCTCGCGCTCCCGCTTGTGTGGTCCACGTCCCCCTCTTCATACACGCCCAGGTAACCGCTATTCGTCATGATAAGCAGCCGTTCCAACCCATTGACCGCGAACGGAATGAAATCGAACACACTCACCCCCGTGTCATAAGGCGTCCAACTCTTGTTCACGTGGTCAAAGACCAGGATAGCGTTGTTGCTCGTGGCACCATCCAGCGGCACGGCGACATAACTGAAATTCCCCACGTGAGTGCCGCGAATCACACTGCTCGCATTCCAATTGATGCGGTCGATCACGGGCGTGATGTCCGTCCAGCGACCGTGATCCGTGTCCATGGCGCTCATCGGGATGTCCACCCCCTGCCATTTGTTCTGCTCCGTTTGCGTGAGCGAACAGACGCCCCGGCCCGGCACCACGAACCAGACATCCCGCCCCACGCTCCAGATGGCCCGCCGCAACTTCAATCCATAGGCCAGCGTCACCGTCTGCCGGCGCAGTCCCGAGAGATTCCCGGCAATGCCCGTGATGACGAAAATGGAATTCTCCTTCCCCACCAGCAACGCGCTGGAGGGCGTATCATCCGGCGTCGGCACCTCGAAGGCCGAGAAAATCGCCTCATCATCCGGCTGCGACACGCGAAACGATTCCAGCGTCGGTTGAAAACGGGTTACATTATAGTAGTCGCTGACACTGAGGACATCCCGCCCCAAACTCACGTTGGGCAGAATCAACCGGTTCTGCAAACAGACCGCCCAGGCCGCGTTCGGAATGACGGCCGTGCCATCACTCGGGTTCTGCGCCAGGTATTCCGGGCTGTTGTCCAACTGCGCAATCTCCTCCCAATCCTGCGTCACCTCGCGCAAGCGCAACGGCGCCGCCGCCACTCCGCTGGCCGCCACTCGGAACATATAGAGCGCCCCGTTGGCCTGCTCGAAATGCAGCGACTGCCCGCTCAGGCTCACCCCCGCCGGCAAGGCGATGGCCCGCGCCGTCTGGTTGGGGCGCGTATAATAAGTGGCCCCATTGGCCGCAAACACGATCCACTTCGTATCATCCGGGTCCTTGAAGACCCCGATCCCCTGCAGCGCGCCGCTCAGCGCCTGCGGCGAATTCTGCGTGCCCGTATTGGCCCAGGGCATGATGGCGAAGCCACTGCGAGGCTTGTAGGTCCGGTCCGTGAACCGGCCGTTCGTCCCCGCCGACAGGAACCCCGCCGGGAGCAAGGCCGGCCGCAAGCGCAGGTTCACGCCGCGGAAAGCCATGTCCCCTTCCGGCGCCTGGTCCAGTTGTTGTCCCGCGATCATGCTGGTCGAAACGTTTGGAGTGAAACCGCGTCCGGTCGCTCTGCTTCATGGGGCAACTCAAATGGGGGAGTGGCGTCGCTCCTCTCTCCCTGCTGCTTCTTACCCTGGCGCGGATCTCCCGCGCCAACACACCGGGCCGGACGCGTTAAAATTGTCATCATGCTATGCCTTCGCTGCCTTCGCTTCCTTCGCGAGACTCACCTTATCCTCCTCGCCTGGAAGAACATCTGTGGCGTATTGGGCGTGAAACATTCCATCCGCACCCCGTCACTCGTGAAATTGGGCGGATAGAACCAATCCCCCTTGAGCAGCGTCGGACTGGCCTGGATCGCCCAGAGCCCATTCGTCGGCAAGAGGAACCACGCCACCCAACCCGCGTTCGTGCGGTCGCAGTGAATGACGGGTCCTGGCTGGGCGGAAGCGGGAGAGATTAGGAACAGGAGTAAGAATAGGAATAGGATGGAAGCCATCCGGTTCTTACTCATAATCCTATTCATATTCTTACTCTCCCGTTACTCTCCCGTTACTCCACCCGGCGCAGCCGGTAATGCACCGCCGCCGGCCACGGTCGGCACGCAATCACCATCGTCCCCGCCCGGTAGACCGCGTTCAGGAACGGCGTCCACGCCACCCCATCCGGCGACTTCTCCAACTGCCATTCCCCCTCCGCAATCACCAGCTCCGAGCACTCAATCTCCGGCTTCTCCTCAAAACTCTGATACCGCCGAAACCACTGCACCCCATCATCCTCTGCCCCCAGCACCTGCTTGCCCGCGAACTGCGCCAGCTTGTTCTCGTCAATCCACTTGAGCGACCGATCCGCATTCCTCGCCGTGGGCCGAATCAAAATCCCATACCGCTGGTCCCGCACGATTAAGTTGCGCTCATCCGCATCCGCCGAGTTCGTCCCCAACCGCTTGGCGATATAAAGCAACTCCCCGCGCACGTCCTTATCCCGCACCGTGTCCCGCAGCGCCGCCCATTCCCGCCGCGACCAGGCATAACGCCGGGCGCCGTTCATTTCCGCTTTCCGCTTTCCGCTTTCCGCTTTTCCCTCCTCTGCTTCGCACACCTTCCCGTCTTCTCTCAACTCATGGACATTGCTCTTCACATTGCTCACCGTCCCGTTCGTCACCAGCGTGATGCCCCGCCGGATGAGGTCGATTTCGAAGGCCCGACGCGCCGCATCCTGTTCGGGCGTGGTGTTACAGCCGGTCAGGAGCGCCACAGGGGCACCGAGACATAGAGAGAGGATAATCAGAATATAATATTTCATGATGTGGTGGGTGGTTTAGAGGGTTCGGCGGAAAGCGCCTGCTCGGGGCCGTGGCCATGGCCATTGCCGTTGCCATTGATGGGTACGATCGGTTTGCCGGCGGCCAGCCGTGACACCGTCTGGTCCAGGAACCCGTCCCAGTACTTGTGCAGGCTCACCACCGCGCCAATCAGAGACACGAGGCGTTCCGGCCAGCTCATGTTCGTCCAGGCAATCAGGATGGCCGGGGCCGCGCCGGCGATGGTAATGATCGTGCCGTTATAAAACTTCCAGATAGCAAAGCGCCAATACTTCACGTTCTGCAACGTGCTCAACTCCTTGCGAATGAACGAAGTGTCACTCATGGCCTCACCTGATAAACGGACCCGCCCCACGCACGGTGATGCTCGCGCTGGCGGTGTTGGTCGGCTCGGCCGCCCCGGCGCTGGGAAAGCTCAGCGTGCGCTTGGTAAAGTTGGTGTTCTGGAGAAACACACCCAGCCCAGCCCGGATGGCGGCGGAACTCGGCTTGAGCGAGAAGTCGCCCGCGTCGGCGTCGTTGAAGGGAATCTCACTCAGGTTCCCACCGCCGATGATGTTCTGGCTCGCAATGTTGGTGTAAGGGCCGTTGGTGTTCGCGCACATCCAGGCGTTAATCAATCGCGGATAGCCCGGCCCATCCCTCGTGGCTCCGATGCCGCGCGCGCCAAACAGCCCGTTACTGATGGAAAGGAGGTTGATAATGTTGACCGTGGTGTCATTGGTCAGGCCGACGCTGCCGGAGGAACTCATGTCCGATCGTATGCCATCCTGCGTGTTGCGATAGGCCGTGAAGTTGATGATCTCGGCACGGCCAGAGGTGCCGCTCAGTTCCAAGCCTGAGCCGTTGTTCCACGCGCTAATACAGTTGAGCACCGTCATCGTCTCGTCGTTGTCCGCCACGAGGAAGAAACCATCGTTGCCGGTGTCGCCGGCGTTGAACGCGTTGTGATGGGCGAAACACCAGGCGAAGATTCCACCCGCGGACATCTTGAACGGCGCATTGGCCTGCGCCGCGTCGATATTGCATTCCGTCCCCTCACACCAGAATGCCTCGCAACCGGCGGTGACGAAATGAATGCCGCTGCGCCACGAACGCCGCACCCGCACGAAGTAGAACCCGGTATTGCCCGCGCAGCGCACCATCTCATTCGTCGCCGTCGCCCCCGGGCCGGAACCGCCGCCACTCAGGCATATAAACCACAGGCTCAATCCGTCCGACGTGAAATTGAACGGGGTATAGAGCGTGAACGCCCCGTTGGTATCGCCGTGGATGGTGGGCAGGAACAAGTTCGTGATAACATAGGGATTCCCGGCAGCCAGGACCGCCGCCCGGATGTCGCCCGGGTCGTTCGTATAACCCTCGACACGGAAGAAGCCGCCCTTGTTGTGGGTCAACGGTCCCTGGATTATGTAATCCGCCGCCTCGGACATGTCGCCCTTCATGTTCACGAGCAGTGGATGGCCGCTGGCGTTAGTCATGTTCCCGCCGAAGACCCCGAACGGGGTCATGTCCGTGCCGGTCGGTCCGCGCAATGCGCCGCCGATATTGAGCGTCTTGCCGGTCGCGCCCGAGGCCGGTTTCGTGCCTGAGCCGGATTGCTCCAGGATGGTAATCGTATCGGTGCCGTCGTTGACCGTGACGATGCGGGCGAAGTAGGGAGCGTTAGTCACGCCGTCATCCATAATCGCAGCCCACATGCCGGCGGTAACGCCGGACAAGTCCGGAGTGGCCGCACAAATGAAATTGGAATTGCCGTCCCAGTTCCCATTGGCGAAGGAAAAGAGCGCGTGCTGATTGGTGGTGCTACCGCTGTTCGTGTTCGATCCCTGCGGCGTCGTATAGAACTTAGTCTCCTGGGCGCGCACTTCCACCGGCGCCAGCGGACCCCATACCACCAGCAGCACTGCTAGAATGAGTATCAGGCGTTTCATTGAATCTGATTGATGAACATCGGAACGTCGTTGCTATCAGAAACAAACAACATTTGGCTCATCGTTAGGTTCTGCGTGGACAACTGAAGTGGTTTGAAACGCTCGGGGCTGATGTCCGCACGGAACATCTCGCAGTCAAACTGTGTCCTGAACTGGTTGGTGGGTTCCAACACACTCACAATCCAGACCAACATCAGGCTCGGCACGACCAGCTTCGGGAGGTCGTCGGTCCCACCGCGAATGATTGCCTCACTCTCTTCGTTAAACTGGATGTTGATGTGGAGACAGTTGGTCCACACCACTAGCGGCAGGCAATTGGTGCGCAGATACACTGTGATCGTGTAGCGCGCCGGCTCAGACTCGCGGGCCACAGGCGCCGGCTTATGACACCCAGCCACCAGCCACAGGCAAAAGCAAAGAAAGAGTGTTTTCATGTTAATAGACATTCAAACTGACCAGGCCATTGGTGTCGTCGAACTCGCCGCTATAGACATAAGTAAAGCCACTGGTGAAGCTGGTGAAGAAGGCCGACGACTGGAGATTCGTCTTCAGCAACACGCCCAGGGCCGGACTGTTGAAGGTCGGCCAGACCACGTTGTAATTGGCGTTGGACGGCGTGATGCGCAGCTCAAAGCTCCAGCGCGTGCCCGCGCCATAGAGCACATAATTCGTCAGGCTGATGTGGTTGCCCAGGGAGACGTTCAGTTCCGGCATGCTGGCCCGCAGCGTCAGGTTGCTGTTCGCCGTGCTGTTCGTCTCCACATAGATGGAGCGCGAGTAGCGCACCAAATTGCTCGCCGCCATCGTCCCGGCCGCTTCCATCGTGAAAGTGGGCGCCGAGAGGCCAATCCCCACTCCCGCCGTGGTCAGATAGACCGTGCTGGCTTCGCTGTTGGAAGTGCGGAGGGAAGTGGTGCCCGCCGCGGCGTTGTTACTGATAATCGTGCCGCTGGTGTAGGAATTCGTTCCAAGCTGCAAGCGACCCGGAAAGATGGAGCGCGCGAACTGGCTGTGATGTCCGCCGGTCCCGCCCACACCGAAGATGAACGTCCCATTTGTCCCGCCGGTCGGCCCATTGGTCGCGTAGAGCGCCGGGTCCGTGCTGTCCGCCTGGCCGAATTCCACCCCCCAGAAATCATTCCCGGCCGAATTGCGAAAATGAATGAACCCGCTGGAACCGTCCTGGATATAGGAGGACAGCCCCGGTGGCCCCAGATGGAAGAGCCCGCCCGCCGTCAACGCCAGATGGTTCACATTCGTCGCCCCGAAATTGGCCCCATTGATGGTCTGCGCCCACGGCGTCTGCGCCGAGGCGCTGGCGCTGAGCGTGTCGCCGGCCAGAGTCAGGCCCGCGCCGATGGTCAGGGCAATGAGCGCCGAGTCGGCATTGAGATAGGCAATGGCACTGGTGCCGGCCTGCGGGAAATAGGTGCCATAATTATTGTAGCCAAACTCGGCCAGCGTGGTGCCGTCCGCCGCCTGGATTTTGGTGCGCGCGTTCACGCCCTTCAACACGGCGTCCGAAACGGTCGGATTGGTCAGCAGCGCGCCACTCTTGATATTGAGCTTGCCGAAATTGGTGCCGAACTGGTTGGGGTTGACGGCCAGGGCGCCGACGACATTGGTGGCCAACCCGGCGCTGCCCCCGCCGCCCGTGCCGGGCGTGATGGTCGTGGCCGCCAGGCAAAGCAGAATCAACAGCGCGCAGACCAGCGCCGCTCCAAACGTTTTGAGGACTTCCGTTTTCATCGGTAGGTCACCGTCAGGCGCACGTTGGCCACGATGGCGGTATAGGTGGCGTCCGTGGAGCTGAGGACGGCCACGATGTTCGTCATCGGGCAGCCGCCCGCGCCGAAGTCCACCCAGGCGGTCATGTCCGTGGGCACCTTTTCCACGGGCAGGTCGGGCGTGGCGCCCGCGTCCGGCGCGGCGGCACTGTCGAAAATCATCAGGTAAACATCCCCGCCGCTGGCGTTGCGAAAGCCCACGGCGTGGACGCTTTCCACCGGGCCGGGAATGACGTTGACGGTGCCGGTGGTGTTGGTGCGTTTGCGGTTGGGGCCTGTGCGGGTATTCATAATGTTAGTGCGTCAGGATGCGCGTGGTCGGCACCTGGCCTTGCACGCGGTATAAGAGATCGTTCAGGTTGCTCTCGGCCTCGTCGGCCATGGCTTCGGCCACCGCCATGCGGCCGTCGCTCTCGCCGGTCAGGAAACTCATGGCCGCCTTGGCCCCCAGATAAGTCTTGAACAGGTCGGGCAACTCCACCCGCGTCCACTTGGCCGCGGCGCTGCTGGGGCTCTCGCCGGCGCTGGTGGCGGTGGCGCAGGTGTAGAAATTGATATTGGCCACGCCGCCGCTGGCCGTCTCGAACTGCACCTGGTCGCCCACGGCATAAGTGCTGCCGGTCAGCCAGACTTCGCCCGCCAGGTTGGGCACGCGCACCTTGTACTCCACCCAGGGCCGCGCCGGGCTGAGGGCGAAATTGACCTGCACCCCGTTCTCCGAGAGGAAGCTCGGCACTTCCACCGCGCGCGTGGTCGCACGCGGGTTCTCGTCCCAGACCACGATTTCGCCCTGCTCCCAGATCTCCGTCTCGCCCGTCTGGGTATAGGAGATGTAAACATCAAAGGGGACCAGTGCCCCCCAATACGTTGTATTGGTCGGGACGTTACCCGTGCTCGCGGTGTGGCACTGGTAGTAAAGATCGGTGGTCGGGTAATAGATGATGTCCCCCGCCACGTAAGCCACGCTGGCGCTGTAATCATTCCCGCTGAAGCTCGTGGCGGCACTGGCCCAGTAGGCGCTGTTGAGCACGTCGCTGCTGTCCGCCGGGGCCTGGCCGCTGAACCCGCCGCTGCGCACCGCCTGGTAATAGGCCATCGTCTGCGGAAAGAAGACAAACGTGCCCGCCTGATAGGTGGTGCCGCTGCCATAGGTGGCGCGAAACTCGCGCTGTTCACAGCGCGTGATGCCCGGCCACTTGCCCTTGGGCCAGAGCATCTGCAGGTGCGTATTGATGGCCACGCGCAACTGCCGTTCCGCGTCCACGTCCAGCCCGCTCGCGCCCACCTCCATGGAATAGTCCAGCCCGGCGATCTGCGCCGCGAGCTTGAGGATGTCGCTGTAATGGCAGAGCGTCATGGGCGGTTGAGAGTTGAGAGTTGAGAGTTGAGAGGGAGGCCGGTCCGGCTCTCAACTCTCAACCTTCATACGTTCACGTTCCGCAGGAACGTCTGGAAATTGCCGTCGTTGTTCGGGTTGTCTTCCGGCTCGATGATGAGCCGGCCGTTGACCGTGCCGTCCGCGTTCACGCTGGTGACGATGAGCGGGCGCGCCACCGGCACGACCTTGAGGGTCGATTCGGACGTAATCACGTCCCCGACCTTGATAGTGTTCTTAGCCATAATTCAGATCCTTTTAGTTGAGTTGAAATTTGCTCGTGGACCGCACGCTGCCGCGCGCTACCACCGCGAGTTTCCCAGGACTTTGGACTTTGGGCTCGGGACCCGGGACTGCCCGCTCGAAGCCGACGCTGGTCTTGACCCGTTGCGGCGCCTGCACCCGCATGTGCGGATGGCGCCGGATCAAGTACTGCACGTCGCGCGGGTTGCTGAAATCGAGCTTCTCCACGGCCTTGTAATGGATATAGGCGGTGGGAGTAATGGCCAGCACCTGCGGGCCAATCCCGTCCACGCACCGTTCCGGCGGGCGATCGTGATAGAGCTGGGCCAGCTCGCGCTGCTCGGCTTCGGCGGCGATCGCTTCCCACATCAGCATCTCGTCCAGTTCCTTGGCCACCTCGGCCACGAACGCTTCATCGTTCATGCCCGGGAAACGCAGGCCCCAGTTGCCGGTGGGATTGTCCATAGAGGAGTGCCAGGCGCGGGAGTGAACCCACCCGCGCCCGGCGTGGCTTCAATTCCCTTTCGCGCCGTTCAGATCCACGGCGTTGAGATAGATCTCCAGCCGCCCGCTGGTGATGCTGCTGTTCAGCGCCGGGCCGAGCAGCCACAACGAAATGTTGGTGGCGGTGTTATAGACGAAGTTGGTATTGCCCAGCGTATACCAGGTGGCCGCGCTGCCCCCGGCCGCGCCGGCGTTATAGCCCCACACTCCATCTGCGTTCGTGGTGAGCGTGCCCGTGCCGAGGTTCGTGCCCACCGGGAGCGCGCTGGCGAAGCGGTTCGTGGCCGAGCAATCACCGATGTTGAGCGCATAACTGGCCGCCCCGCCGCTGGTCGCCACCGCCTTGACCACTTTCACCCCCACATTGCGAATGCGCGTGCCGGCCGGGAAATTGACCGTGCCGACGAGCGGGCGGGGGAAGAGCGTGTTGTTGGCGTCGTTGGCCGCGTTGGTCACGCTGTTGATGAAGTTCGTGGCATCGAAGATGCCGACGTGCGTATAACCGAAGAGTGCCTGCGATTGCGCATCGAGCGGCGCCCAGTCGTTGAGTCCGGCGTGAGCCTTCGGGATGGCCAGGGCGGCCAGCAGGCCCACCGTGGCGGCGAGGATAAGGATCTGCAGGATGGCAAACCCTCCGCTCCAAACGTTTCGAGCAATCTTATTCTTGTTCTTATTCATAATCTTATTCGTTGCCGTGTTGGTTTTGGTCGCCGGGGCGGGGCCTTCGATTAACTTTATGATCAGGTTATCGATGGCCCGCCCGCCCCGGCAGAGTGTTTAGCTGGTCGCGTTGCTCATGAGCTGGTCGCGGGTGTTCTCGCACTTCAGGCAGCCCACCATGTCGAGCTGCGCGCGCTGGCCCCCGCCGTCCGCGGGCAGGTCCATTCGTTCCGGGCCTTGCTGGCCGACCCATTCCCAGGAGTCCATGGTCAGCCCATAGGCCCGGGCGCCCTGGACGAGCGGCTGCAAGGCGCCACCGGCCGTCAGATAGGCGTTCCAGAGACTCGGGAGCAATTCGAGCGTGCCCCAGTCCCCTTCATACACGTCCACGCTGGCCGTGATTTTCTTGGACTCCACCGCCTGGGTGAAGGTGCGCATGGTGCTCATCACGTTGGTGCTGCCGGCGCTGGTGTTATAGAAGCCGCGGAAGGCATTCTTGAACGCCTGGCCGCAGACCACGGAGAAGGTCTGTTTCTTGCCGCTCTCATTGTAACTGGACTGGATCCAGTTCTGGATGACGGTCTCCGTGAGGGAGGCGCTGGCGGTGGAAATGACACTGCCGGCCGGCGGACGGAACGCGGCCGGAATCGGCAGCAACGCCTGGGCGTCGGCGCTGAGCATGTTCCCCATGCCGCGCGAGACACCGGCCACGGCGCCCGTGGGTTCGACGGGGGCATCGTCGCTGGCGATGGAAATTTCCCAGTTTCGCTTGAGGCGAACCATGAACATGGCCACGGCCTTGGCCATCTTGTTCGGCACACCGGCCATGTTCTGGCCGATTTGCGCCAGCTTGCCGACGCCGGCCACTTCCTCGAACCACTGCATGTAGTTCGCGGCCGCGCCGTAATTGCCATCGAAGGCATTGCCGGGCGCGCCGGCGGGCTGTCCATCGACCTTGGCAATGCGCCGCGGCTCGAGGTTCTTGAGCATGACCCACTCCTCCTTCTGGTTCACGAGGTCCTGCCGGCCCTTCTTGATCATGGAGGAGAGCGGGAGGTTCTTGGCGTCCACCATCACCAGCTTGTCGCTGATGCTGCGGCGGTTGCCGGTTGTAATTGCTACGTCACTGGCCAGCACTAGTGGCATAAATGTTTCCTTTCACCGAAATCCGCCTTGCGGCGGTTTGCTAACGGCGGCGGGGACGTTCTTCGTCCTCGATCGCGGTCAGCGTTTCCAAATCCTTCTCCGAACCGGTGTCGGCATATCGTTTCTCGGCAGCAGCTAAACGGGCGCTCTTGGCCCCATCGGCGGGCCTTGGTTTGGCGGCGGACGGCAGGGTCACCGCCGCGGGCTTGGCTTTGGCCTGTCTGGCCGGCGCCAGGGGCGGTTCCTTGGCGGCGGGCTTCGTCGGATTCAGGCGCGCATCGACGATGCGTTTGCCTTCAATCCAGACCGCCGCCGCGTAGTCGCGCACCGGGTCATCCGCCAGGGCCGGGAACCGCTGGAAGAACTGTTGTGCTTCCCTCGCTTCCGGGGATTTGGCGTCGGCCAGGGCCGGCACAGCGGTGTGCGCCACCTGCGTCCAGCGCTGGGTGTTCACGGCCAGGTTCTGCTCGGCCGCGCTGACCAGCGATGTCACGCGCGCGGTCGCTTCGTTGTGTTTCAACAACGATTTGTCCCGCGCCGATGCCAGCCAGCGGCGAATCTCCGCCGCCGGGCGGCCCGTCAGGTCCACGCCCAGCTTCTTCAATTCGCCCGTGACGCTCTCCACCGCCTCTTCGCCCCCATCGAGTTGCCCCAGAAACTCCTGCGCGGTTTCATAGACCGTGGCATGTTTCTGTTGCTCCGCGCGGGCGGCCTTGATGGTCGGCACCTGGTCGAACTTGTCGCCGGGAGCGTTCGCCCCGCGCCGTTCGCCTTTCGACTCCAGTTCCTTGACCTTCGCCTCCAGCGCCGTCTTGGCGGCCTGTTCGCTTTCGAGCTGTTGTTTCAACTCGTCGCGCTTGGCGTTCACCTTGCCCACCCGGTCGCGCACGATTTGATTCACGCGCTCGTTGATGGCTTCGTGGTGTTCCGGCTTGAGTCCCTCGATCGTTTCCAACAGGTCACCCAATCGTGGCGCCTTCGGTGCTTCCCCCTCGGGTTCCGGTTCCGCTTCCTCGCTGGCGGCGTTTGCCGCGGGATCTTCGTCCTTCGGCTCCCCGTCCTTATTTTCTGCTGCTTGAGAAAGAGCTGCTTGTTCCGCTGCGGCTTTGGCGTCTGCTTCAGCTTCCGCCCCGGCCGCGCCGGCGTCATCAACGACGGCTTTCGGATCTCCGGCCGTTTCCTGTTCCGGCGCCACGTCCGTGGCGTCCTCCTGAGCGAGCGCGGCGGCCAGCGTTTCCTCAGTCATTGGTTCCAACAGTTCTGCGTTCATGCGATTTTGCGCCGGCAAGAGGGCGTTTCGGTGTTACGTGCGATTGCGGCGGCACGAGGCCGGTTTAACGCTCGTTCTTGTCCGGGCCTTGCAGCCCGGGGCGGGTGAGGAACCAGCGAACCTGCCGCGCTGGGTGGGACAAAGCATGGAAGCCAACTCAGGGGCAACCCTGAGGGACACTCCTTGGGGTAAGTTCACACTCCTTGGGGTGAGAAAGGCGTCTCACCCCGTCGTTTCCGCGCTGCTGCGCGCCTGGGCGGCCTTCCCTTCCAGAAAAGTCCGGAAGTCGATCAGCATGGCCGCGCGGCCGTTGTTGTAGGCGCGCTGTTCGGCGGATTGGTCCGCCATCAGCGCCGCGGGCAGTTCCCGTTCCTGCAAATGGTAATCCAGCGCGTGCATCACGGCACCCCAGACCGGGCTGAAATCCGCGCCGGCCAGCCCGCTGCGGATGGACTGCTCCAAACGTTTCAAGTCCAAGTCAGTCATGTCACGCCACCCCCCAGTTGCTGCTGCATGACCTGGCTCATGTCCACGCCCACCCGGCCGCTCACCTTGTTCACCCCGAGCTGGTCGCGGCTGAACTGTTTGCTCTTCATCCACGCCTCCAGCAGTTTCAGGAACGGCCCGTTGGGCTGTTGCGCCGCCTGCTGGTAAACCGGGCTCACTTGCATAATCTGCTCGGCAAACTTCATCTGCTGTTCCGCGGTCGGATCGTTCTCCGTCAATTGCGGCGGGATCCCCTTCAACATGTCGTCGAAGTCGCCCTTGACCTGCTTGAAGATGGCCGCCGTCGCGCCCTGCTGGTCGGTAATCACCTCCGCCGCCACCGCCGGATCCTCCGAGCGGACGAAGTAGGCAATGAGTTTGCTCATATCGATGGTGCCGGTGCGGTCGGTCTGCGCCAGTTCGAAGAGCCGTTTGTTGCGCGCGTCCCGGAAATCAGGCGACAATTCCTGCACGTCATAGGTGAGCAGATAGAGCATATCATCCGCGATGGCGCCGGCGTCGCCGAACTGGCCGCGTGGCAGCCCGGTGATTTGCTCGATCTGTTCCGGCGGCAAATTCACGCTCATGAGCTTGAAACAAAAGGAGAGCGCCTGCGAACAGCTCAAGAGGAACGTCCGCACCCGCTTCTGCCGTTTGATGAGCGAGAGTTCCGGCGGCGTCTCCAGTCCGGGCCGGCCGAAGTAACGATCGATGCGCCCCTGCACGTGCTGCGTCATGAACTCCGCCGTCTTGCCCCCGCCCGGCATCTGCATGAACTCCGGCTTCGCCGACCCGCGCTTGACCGGCACCTGCACGAACGGCCCGAAGCGATAATTCACCCCCATGATTTGCTCCACGAGAATGGGCGGGCAGGTTTCGAGGTTGGTGCGCGTCACGGTGGCGTCCTCCATGGCCTTGAGGGTGTTCTGCCAAGTGGCCATGATTTGCGGGATGCCGCGCGTGGCGCAGAGCGCCCGTTGCGCCACTTCGAAGCGCCATTGCACCAGCGGATAATTGAGCCCGAGCGGATAATCCAGCGGCCCATGCGCCGCATAGGCCCCTGCCGCGTTCCGCGTTCCGCGTTCCGCGTTGTTAATGTTGCCGTGATAGATGGTGCTATAGACCGCCAGCACGCCGTCCGCGTCCACGAGCTTGCGCAGGCAGGTGGTCACCTCGATCAACTCGCTCATTCCGCTGGCCAGCGTCCCGCCGTTGCTCGACTCCGCGGACGACGTCGCATCCCCCGTGTGGAACGTCCATTGGCCCTGGCTGAATTCACTGTACTGCCCCTTGAGCTTGACCGCCGACTCCAGCCAGGCCGGGTCCCATTCCTCCGCCTCGGCCTGGGCGCGCAACTGGGCTTCCGTGTAATAATCCAGCAGGAACACCGCCTGGGCGCTCTGGATGTCCCGGGCCGTTTCCGGGATGAACGCATCCTCCCAAAGCTTGCGCGCGCGCACGAACGGCTGGTTGCGGCACAGATAAGGCAACGGCAGGGTCGCCTCGCCGTCTTTGCGAAGCTCGTGAATAGCTTGGCGCGCGCGCTTCGCGGAAAGGGGTTGCACGTCCCACTCGTAATTGCTCGGCTGCCGGCTCTGCACGTAGTGCGCGTGCATCTGCTGGAGGATGGCCACGCAATCCTCCTCCAGGGTGGGGTCCAGAATCATCTGCGGAAAGAGCGTGAGCGCATCCACCTGCCCGGAATCGGTCCGCTGTTGCGCCGCCGCCATCAGCTCGCCCAGCTTGATGGTATGGTAGCGATAGGCCAGCGTCCGTTCCCAGCCCACCTGCAACAGGCTCGTCCCATACGTGCAGGCGTTCTGCGCGTGCAACTCGATCTCTTCGACCAGTTCGCCGTAGAGCTTGGTTCCCTTGATCCACTCGATCAGCTTGCGCGCATACGCGGCCTGGCCGCTGGCCTCCGTCTGCGGATTGCCCTGCACCCGGGCCATGGCCCGCCAGAACCCTTCCGTGAGATAATCGACCTGCTCGTTAATGACCTCGTCCGCGGCGGGAATGCGCGCGTCGCTGGCGCCCTCGTGCGGGAAGACCGTTTCGCCCTGGGGCAGGTTCTTCTGGTGGCGGCGGCCGTCCGGCGACTGGCCGGCCCAGCGCGTGTAGCGCACATTGTCATTATCGCTCAGGCGGTCCCACCCGTGGGCGGCGGGGGCACAGGAGGAAAAGAGGAGCTGCAAAGCGCCGATATCCGGCGTGTCCGTGGCGAGGGCCTGATTGGGGGCAATCACGCGCACGATTGCGGCGCAGCCACAGCAGAGCGCAAGCCCGCGCCGCACTCGTTGGGGTAAGTTCACACTCCTTGGGGTGAGAAAGCTCATGGCGTGGCTTCAGTCATGGTCCCGAGCAACCCGCCCTCAGTTGTCCGGGCCGCCACTCCATACCCAATCAGTGCCGCCAGCGCCGTGCGATGGAACCGCCCGTAGCCGTGCCCGGCGCGCACCGTCAATTGCCCGCTCTGCACCAGGCGCGGGATGTCCTGCTCGCGCAATCCGGCCGCGAGCAAGTGGCTCCAGCGCAGCAGCACCGGCCATTGATGCAAGTCCTCAAACCCGCTCCAATCCATCTGCAGCTTGAGCACCGGCGCCAGGCTGGCCTTGACATAATAAAACGCCGTCCCATGCCGGCCCGCGCCGCCCGCCACCGCCTGCACCGTGCGGATGACCTCTTCCTCCACCAGCACCCGCAACGAGGCCGCGTCCAGCCAGAGCACCTCCCGGCGCCGCAACAGGAACGGCAGCGCATCAAACTGCCGCTGCTCTTTGGAGGGAGTGGGCATTTCCCTTTCGGAATTTTTCATTTTGAATTTTGCATTTAGAACGCCCCCCCACCCACGCACTCCAGCCTCATCCCCGCCTCATCGTCCGGATCTTCCGTGGCGTAATAGCGCAGGCAATCGACCGGGTCCTTGCTGGCCTGCTCCTTTTCCGAGCCCTGGCCCGTCCAGAGCAGCATGCAGTCGATGGTGTTCGCGCACTCCTCGCTGAAGAACAGCCGCGGCTCGTTCAGCGGCGTGAGCCGGCCCACGCGCTGGAATTCGTCTTCGTCGTAACTGAGCAGGTCGTTGATTTTATCGATCCCTTCGTTGATGAGCAGCCCCTTGGCGGCTTCGACGAGCAGTCCAACCTTGCGCAGTTCGTCAAAATTGCAGGTGCCACCCTCCTCACGGGTGGCCACCGGCGCCCGGCCCGAGCGCGGGTCACCCAGCCGCCGGTACAGGTTCTCTCCACCCTCGACGATGCGCCCATCTTCCCAATCTTTGGCTTCCGCCGCCGTATGCCCTTCCGCCTGGAGGATGATATCGCGATACCCCTCGTAACCGAGCCCGATGGCATTCTGCGCCGGGCCGCGTTCGCCATTGGGCTTGTCGCTGCGCACGGCCCATTCGCCATAGGTCTTCTTGTCCGGCCACTCGCGATAGACGAAATGCCGCACCCGGTCCCCGATGCGCACCGCGCGGATCCAAAGCATGAACCAGTTGCGGCCCTGGAAATCGATGATTTGATAATTCGTCCCTTCCTTCGGCACGCGGCTGGCCGGCACGACGTGCACCTCCTTGTTGAATTTGGGGAAACGGTTGCCGACCTTCTTGCGCGCGATGCCCGCGAGCCGAATCATCTTCACTTCATAGGTGGCCTTCTCCCAAAGCTGGCAGAGGTTGGTGAACGAGACGTAGGGATTCGCGTCCGCGGGAAAGAACATCCCCGCATAGGCCGGATCCACCGCCTCCACGATGTAAGGCATCCGGTCCACCGGACCGCCCGGCCAATGGCGCAGTCCGGGAAAACCGGGGCAGATGAATTCCTGCCACTCCAGCACCTTCGATCCCTGAAAGACCAGCGCGTAGGTCTCGTTCCAGCCTTTGATGGGCGTGAACGTAATCAGCCCGTGCCCCTCCCGGTCCGTCAACCGGCCTTTGAGCGTAATGACCCAGCCCACCGGGATCAGTTCGTCCGCCCAGTAAAGATCGATGGCGCCGCCTTCGATGATTTCCGGCTTCTGCTCATAATTCATGAACCGGCATTCGCTGATTTGCCCGTTGTGGCCCGGAATGAGAAACGCATTGTCCGCGAACTTGTTCTTGGGCGAATAACTGAGCGCGAAACTGTCCGAGCGTTTGCCGTTGAGCGCCTTGATTTCGGGCGGCAGATACCGCCAGATGGTTTCCTGCTGGCCTTTGCCGCGGATGGAGGTGGGATTGTCCTGGCAAAGGCACCAGACGATTTTCCCGCCCTCCATCAGCTTGCGCACCACTTCCTTGGCCGCGAACTCGGTTTTGGTATTGCGGTTGCGCGAGGTGATGAGCACTTCGCGATACTTCTGGAGCAGGGCGCGCGCGTCGTCCCAGCAGCGCCGCACGCAAATGGGCGGGTGCGGTTCGTAACCGTAGCGATACGGGTCCGCCTCCATGTTGCGGATGAGCGTCTCGCGGTCCTCCAAACCTTGGCGCAGCAGGTCGCGCCCGTTGGGCACTCTCAACGTTTGGACCACCCATTCCGCCGGCGGCAATTTCAGCACCGGGTGCGCCATCGTCACCCCCAGCGACTTGAAGAGCGCGTCGAGCTGCCCCGGTGCGTGGAGGAGGAACGAGTAATCTTTGCCCGCTTCGATTTGCATCATCTCGACAGCGCAGTGAAGGGATAGACAGAATGGACAGGATTTTCAGAATTGCCCTGAAATTCCGACCCCGTTCGATTTCCACCGCGCTTGATGTTGCGGCAGTAGAAGCATTTGAGGCGGGCGGCCTTGTGATAGCGCCGCTCCGCCTCCCATTTCGTCAGGTTCATGGCCCGACCGATTTGGGGGAAGGAGTAGCCACAC
>JGI10216J12902_103400954_pt1 | contig 17380 bp, 15 predicted proteins | sample KanNatreferecore_FD_12902 | JGI IMG/M metagenome (IMG submission 12902)
TCCGAATGAGCCAATAACCGCGCCGACTCCGCTGTTTTGCGGTTGTCGCGATACGCGCGAGGCTGCTGCGACCGGGGGACCGGTCGCGCTCCGAATTACAGCGGAGCGCGCGACGTCCCGGCGCGCAGCGGGTCCGATGGTGATGGGTGTCTTCGAAGTATTTCAAAGCCTTCGCGCTGTCGAGGCTGCTGCGACCGGGGGACCGGTCGCGCTCCTGACCACCACCTCACAGTCCATTCACTGGCGAACCTCTGCCGGCCAGACCCAATCGCCGTTTTGTTTGTCCGGGTTGCCGCCGTCGTCCGTCTCGTTCCAGCCGACCGAATACAGCAGGAACTTGCCATCGTCAGTGCGGCGATACTTGAGCAGCTGGCCGCCAATCAGGTCGCGGGGCACCTTCCGTGCGAAGTCCGGTACAAGCCGGTCGAGAGAATCCGGGTATTGCCCGTGAGCAAGGCGATAGCGTTCCAGGGCGCAGACGAGTGCCGCCTGGTTCAAGGCAGTCTGGTTTCGCACCGCCACCTCCAATGCGCGGGAGAAGTTGGGAACGGTCACGCTCGCAAGATAGTTGAACGGCAGCCGCAGAGGGTTGGAACTGGTCAATTCTGATTGCAGCTCCAACGACGCCTTTTGAACCCTCAGCGGGCTTACACAACGGTTGATTTCATCCCATTGGCTGAAATACGTCCGATCCATCAGCCTGCTGTAATTGAGCAGGTTCTTGTACCGCCATCCGCGCGGCGAAAACCGAACGCCAAACTCCTCGAGCCGGTTTTTCCAGGTCGGCACGCCCCAGGTGAAGGCAAGATTTGTGGCCAGGGCTCGACTATCCGAGTGCTCCACAAAGGTAGTGACTCCGGCCCGTTCACCGCGGAGCGCACGATCCACGAGGGCGGGCAGGTCAACGGCGTTGAAAAGCTCTTGAAACCCGGCAAGCTCGCGCTCGGACCATCGTCCGTCCATCCAACCTTCCCAAAACGGTTGTAGTTCGACGCCGCGAACGGCGACGCAGATCATCGCCGACACGAGGTTGGGTTCCGGCGCGACCGTGTCGCCGATCCGATGGATGACTCGTGTGTCGAGAAAGGCATCCTCGCTCCTGCCAAGACTCAATTCAGCGCTTGCGCGTAGAGACAACAATTGCACCAGCGTCCGCACAGCGACATAGTTGGGCATGTCGGAGGAGACCGGGTCCGAATAGTTCAAGTGCAACTTGGCCGAGGGCCGACCGGCGGCTTTTCGGAGTTCGGTCAGGTCCGGTTCCACAGGTGCAAGCGCGGCGAGAACGTCTGCAGCAGCGGGCCGAGGCAGATCGGGGAGAGAATCGTGCGCGTTGCTGCGCAGGTAGCCTTGGATTGATTCCAACTCCGCACGCCGACCGCTCATCCAGTCGCCGATTTTTCCCAGTTGGCTCTCCAATCCGAGTCCCTGAAACCGACCCCAGACAACAGGATCGACCTTATGTCTGACGCCCACCGCCTTGAGCAGAGGCGTCGCCGCGAAATTCTCTTCATCCGGCGGCGGAGGAAGGGGGAGGTGGTCTTTCCAGTTCAACGATTCGCCCCTGGCAGCCAGTTCCTGTTTGTATTTTTCCCACGCGCTGCGGCTGCTCCGGTTGCTCCAAAAGAGCAGCAAACCGATGAAGGCGAGGACGACGACGATGACGATGACGATGCGAGGAAAACCGGAAGTGCGGGGCCGGGGATGGCGCGGGTTAGCGTGATCAGTCATCCGGTGAACAAGACCGGACAATCGAACGGAGGGCAACGGGAAAAGTTCCGAACGCGGTGGCCTCCGGTTTTCGAGTGTCGCAGCAGCCGGGCTTTGGAGTGCGCCAACTCGTCGGAGCGCTGCTGGTCGGCGACCAGTCGCCGACGGGAAAGCGGCGACAAGTCACCGCACTCCAAAAAGCGAGCGGTTCAATCCCGGGGAGCGGAATGCCAGACCCAGTCGCCTTGTGTCTCGTCGAACAGTGTCTTCCCGGGCGCTCCGCCGTCGTCCTTTTCGTTCCATCCGTAAGAATAGAGGATGAACTGGCCGTCGTTTGTGCGGCGATATTTCGGCGGCTCTCCGGAAATCACGTCGCTGGGGATCTTGTCGAGAAAGCGCGGCACAAGGGCGTCGAGTTTTTCCGGAAACTGTCCGTTGGCCAGCCGGGATCTTTCCAGAGCGCAGGCCAGCGCGGCTTGATCGGCGGTGGTTTGTGCCGTGGCAGCCCTAAGGGGTACTCTCTGCAGAGCGGGCAGCAGCATCGCAGCCAGGAGTTGGTGATGGAGGACGGCGTTGAGGGTTTTTCCGAGGCGGCCTCCGGCTATTTCCCCTTCAAGCTCGCGGGCACGGGTGGCGATCTGCGCGGGAAAGACTCTTCTCTGGGTGGCGTCAAATGTCCCTCTCAATTGATTTTCGTAAAGCCTGCAGTAGTTAAGTTCCTCTTGATAGTACCATCCGCGCGGTGCAACTCGACTGACAAGATCCACAAAACCGCCACCGGTTGAGCCGGGTGGGTCGTACAGGTCGCTTACATGGTATTTTTTCTTGTACAAGAGGTCAGCCGTCAAAACCCCCGCCGCCCGTTCTCCATTGAGAGGCCGCTCCATGTCCGCGACGAAATTGTACTGCTGAAGACGCGTTTGAAGCTCTTGAAGTTGGGCATCAGACCATCGGTGTTCGGCCAACCCTTCCCAAACGGGCTGAACGGCGATTTGCAGACAGGCAATGCGCACCAGATAGGAAACCAGGAAGGGCTCTTCCTTCACTGAATCGGCCAGGTAAAGGATCAGCTTCACGTCTTCGAAAGCCTTTTCGCTCCGGCCCGCCGCGAGTTCAGCGCACGCTCTGAGGTGGAGGCGAGGGCAGGCAATCTTGATCCTGGCAAGGTGAGGCAGCAGAATTCCCCACGGATTATCCAAATCATAGGTCACGGGATAGCGCGAATACATCCGGCGGCTGGCGTCGCGAAGTTCCGCCAGATTGGTCTCGCTCGATTTCAATCCTTCCAGCACCGCAGGAGCGGCGGCGGCTCGCGCTTCCAGGTTGAGTTTGTTGGTCGTGAAAAATCTTTCACCTCGGTTTGTTTCACCGGACCGGATCGCCGAGAAGGCCATTTTCCAGGCGACCAGATCCAAGGATTTTCGGCCGGTCCAGTCTCTTTCCTTCGAATCGAACATCTTGCTGGAAGCCCGCCCGTAGTCGTCTGTGTCGGTTCCCACGTTGCCGCGATTCTCCTTCAGGAACCAGGATTTGATTAACGGTGTGGCGGCGAAGTTATGCTCGTCGGGCACGGGCTTGGGGATAAAGGCCCGGTAATCAAACTGTTCGCCGCGCACTTCCTGTTCCTGCCGGTATTTGTTCCAGGCGCGACGCCCGCGCCAGTTTTCTTCCGCGTAGAACAGCGCCAGCAAAGTGACCAGGCAGGCCACCGCAAAGAGACCGCGGCGAATCGTCCGCCAGCTGAACACCCAGCCGAACAGCCGCTTAAAGGTGGGAAAAGGCGCGAGCGTGGTTTGCGTGTTGGAATCGTTCATGGAAATCAAGCGGCGGCGAATGGAGGTGAAATATCGCTGCGCGGCCGCGGCTCGAAAGGCTTCGGGGCCTCGGCGACCGGTGGCAATCCGATCAGTTCCGCCAGCAGACGTCTGTGCTCCCTCAGGGCGATCAGGATCTCCGGCGCCGGCGCCGATTTCGAGATGGTCGCGACTTGAACCGGATCGCGCGACGCCACGTTCAGCACGAAAACCACGGCCCAGACCGCCGCCAAACCCGCCCACGCCTGCGGACAGGGCCAGAGCAGCTCGCGCCACCAGGAAGTTGGTTGAGGGTTGAGAGTTGAGAGTTGATGGTCAGGAACCCGACGAGCGGCATCCATGGTTTCTTCGCGCCACTCCACGGGGATCTGCCGCAGGGGCTGCTCTCTGAGTTGTTTCTCAAAATCATCGGTGTTCATTTGATCTCTTCGTAAAGGGGACGCAGCCGGTCCCGCAATTTGTCTAGTCCGTACCGATATCGGCTGGCCGCGGTGTTGGGCGAAATGTCCAGCATCCCGCCAATGGCCTCGAACGTGAGTCCTTCCCAAAGTTTCAAATGGACCACCGCGCGCTGTTCGGCCGGCAACTCGCCCAGCGCGTCCACGAGTGTCGTGCGCAACGCCGCCTCGTCGGGATCCGCCGCCGACGCGAAGAGCGCAACGGGCTCCGCCGCCAGCTTCTCGTGAGTTTTCTCGCGCGTGCCGCGCCGGCGCATCAGGTCGATGGCCAGGTTGTGCGCGAGGCGGATGAGGAAGGCGCGCTCGTCGCGCGCGTCCTCAAGAATACCGGGCTGTCGCGCCAGCTTGCAGAAGATTTCCTGGAGCAGGTCTTTGGTGTCGGTTTCGTCCCGCGTGAAGTTCAACAGGAAGGCAAACAGCGCCTGAGCATGGTCATCATAGAGACGGGCGAGAAAGTCATGCGACGACATCGGTTCCAGTAAGGACGCGCCGCCACGGAGGATTTGTCTATCGAATCTTTCCGGGCTGCCGAAAACCGGGTGCGCGTCAATGATTGATTCGACCAGCGGACGATGGATTGGTCACGCGGCAGCGGACAGGTTACAGTGTGCGAGTTTGCAAGCTAAGCCGTACCTATGCAGTCAGAGAGTTGGACCGCTCAGTCCCCACTACCGTTGAATTAAGCTCCGGGTGCCGCCCAAGCCGCAAGGGCTCTTAATCCTAATCTTACTCTTGATCGTAATCGCCAGAGCCTTGCGGAGTACGATTGAGAGTATGATTAAGAATAAGAGGACAGGTCTGGTCCTTGTCTGACTGAATCGTTCCGCAGCTAAGGGGAGAATCCGCTCGCGCCTCACGCCACGGCCAGCGTGAAGAAGAACGTGGTGCCCTGACCGACCGTGCTTTTGACCCAGACCTCGCCGTGGTGCGACTGCACGATGTGTTTCACAATCGACAGTCCCAGTCCCGTGCCGCCTTGCTCGCGCGAACGCGCTTTGTCCACGCGATAGAACCGTTCGAAGATACGGTCGATCGCGTCGGGCGGAATACCCGGTCCGTTGTCGCGGATGGAAATCTCGATGGTTTGCTCATCGGCGAGACGGGCGCCGATCCAGACCTGTCCCTCCGACCGGCCGTATTTGATGGCATTATCGACGAGGTTGAACAGCACCTGTTGCAGACGGTCGCCATCGGCCCGAACGGTCAGTTCCGGAGGCACCTGGTTTTCCAAAGCGACCTTTTTGTCGCTGGCGCGGGAGTGGAGGTCTTTTACCACATCATCCACCAACGGTCGCAGTTCGACCTTCTGCAGGCTGAGCACGATCTGGCCGGATTCGAGCCGCGAGATAGTGAGCAGGTCTTCGATCAGATAGGTGAGCCGGTCGGCATGTTTTTCGATGGTCTGCAGAAACCGCGTGGCGACCGTTGGGTCGTCCTTGGCCCCGTTGATCAGCGTCTCGACGTAACCCTTGATCATCGAAAGCGGGGTGCGCAACTCGTGGCTGACGTTGGCGACAAATTCCTGGCGTGTGTTCTCCAGTTGTTTGAGCCGGGTGAGATCGTGGAACACGAGTATCATTCCCTGCTGCTTGCCGTGACGGTTGAGCAGCGCGGTCGCATTGACCTGCAGGCAACGGTTGTCGAGGCCCGGCAACTCGAGTTCGTAACCGAGCACCTGGCCATCCACCATCGCCCGGTTGACCAGTTCCTGGAGTTCATGCAGCCGCAAGGCCTCCATCATCGTGCGGCCGCGAATGTCGCCCGACAAACCGAAGAGCTGTTCCAACGCCTGGTTCACCAGCCGGACACGGCCATCGCCGTCCAGCAACAGAACGCCTTCGACCATGCTGTTGAAGAGGGCCTGCTGCTGCGACTCGGCTTGCGCCAGGGCATGTTGTTGTTGCTCCTGCAACGCGGCATTTTTCTCGCGTTGTTCCCTCAGCCGTTCCTCGATGCCGGCGACGCGGCCGCGCCACCAGAAATGGAGCACGACCAGTCCGACCAGTGCAAGAATGGCAAAGGCGGGCCACATCGATTCAGCCCTTGTAGCGGTGCAACAATGTTACGATGCAACGATGTAACGATCTAACCATGGGACGACGCGTCGCCTTATGGAACGTGAAAACCTCGAAAAGTTAAACCGCTAAATCAGGCGGGTGCCTTTACGCCTCGACGAAGCGATAGCCGACACCGCGAACGGTGTCGAGGTATCGCGCGGCGCGGCCGAGCTTCTCGCGGAGGCGGCGCATGTGCGTATCGACCGTGCGAGTGTCGATGAGATTGTCGTATTGCCAGACATCCTGAAGGAGCTGCTCGCGAGACTGGACGCGGCCCCGCCGCTGGGCGAGGACGGTGAGCAGCTTGAACTCGGTGGCGGTCAGTTCGACCCGCTTTCCCTGGACGGCGACCAGATGGCGCGGCACGTCGATGGACAAATCACCGACCTGATAACGATCCTTCTTCTCCTCGTCGTTCTGGCCGCGCTTGAGGAGATTTTTCACCCGCAGCACCAGTTCGCGGGGGCTGAAAGGTTTGGTGATGTAGTCGTCGGCCCCCAATTCCAGTCCGAGAACGCGGTCAATTTCCGCCGCCTTCGCGGTCAGCATGATGACCGGGATCGCGGAGGTGGCGGGATCGCGCCGAAGAATTTTGCAAACCTCCAACCCGTCCACTTCGGGCAGCATGAGGTCCAGAACGATGAGGTCCGGCAATGAAGCGCGCGCTTTCTTCAGAGCCTCATTGCCGTCGGCCGCCGTCACGACTTCGTTACCGGCGCCTTTCAGGTTGAACTCAATCAGCTCGACGGCATCGGGCTCGTCATCGACCACCAGGATTTTTGGCATCACGCGAGCTTTGGTTACCATGCGCCAAATTCTCCCACAATGACGCCAGGGTGACAAGTGAGTTACGATTCAGTGACGGATCACGGGAGTGCGCCCGTCCCCGCGCGCAGCGACGTTCGAAGCAGCGAGGCTTTGGGACATTTCAGCGCGGCCGGGATTTCGGACCTTCCTGCGCCCGGGGACGGGCGCGCTCCGGTTCAGGGCTTCAAGGCGCAAGGTTTTTCGTAAGATTCTCTTCATGCACGTGCCACGCCGTCCCTCTCCACCGGTGAGGGAGAGGGTGGTCGGAGCCCGTAACAATGCTTGATTTTTCGCGACCAACTCACAACATCACGGGGATGAAGAGATTTCTCGGTTTGATTGGTCTGCTGACGCTCGCCATCTCCGTTCGGGCGCATGATTCATCGGTGCCTCATACGCACAGCTACACCGCGGAACATTCCGATCTTTTCATTTTGAGCCTGGCGACGCTGGCCACCTGCGGGATGGTTGTTGTGTTGATTGGTTTGCTGGGCCGTTGGCGGTCAAAGGCTTCAGCCGTTGCGAAAAGGCATCGCTGATCCAGTCGCGTGTTCGGGCACTGTCCCGTTTTGGAGTTTGGGCCTTTTCCCGGACTCTGCCAGGGTGGGTGAGTTCAGTTCGGCATCGGGCGATGCGAGACCATCTCATCAAGTTGCTGCTGGTCGAAGATGAACCGCTTTCTTCGGAGGTGGTGCAGGAGATGTTGCAGCAGTCGCCCTCAGCCAGATTTCAGGTCACTCCTCTCCGACGGCTGGATGAAACCCTCGCGTTGCTGGAATCGGAGCAGTTTGACGTGATCCTGCTGGACCTCTCGCTGCCGGACAGACAGGGAGTGGCTGCCTTTGCTGCGGTGCACGCCAGGGCGCCTTCGGTGCCGATCATCGTCTTGACCGGGTCCGCCGACGAACCGCTGGCGTTTCAGGCCGTGCGCGAAGGCGCCCAGGATTACCTCATGAAAGGGGAGTTTGATGGCAAAATGATTTCGCGAGTGGTACGTTACGCCATCGAGCGCAAACGCGCCGAGCAGGCGCTGCGGCAGAGCGAAGAATTCTTCCGGCTGATCACGGAAAATGTCACCGACCTGATTGCGGTCCTCGATCAGGATGGAAACCGGTTGTATAACAGTCCTTCGTATCAAAAAAGCCTCGGCGACTCCGGCAGCATCGAAGGTACCAATTCGTTCAAGGAAATCCATCCCGAGGACAAAGAGAAAATCCGCGGGATATTTCAAGAGACCCTCCGGACCGGCAGGGGGCAGCGGGCGGAATACCGGATGCTGCTCACCGACGGCAGCGTGCGGCACATCGAATCGCAGGGGAGCGCGGTTCGCGACGAAACGGGCAGGCCAGTCAAAGTCATCGTGGTGTCACGCGACATCACGGACCGGAAACAACAGATGGAAGTGCTGGAAAACACACTGGCCGACTTGAACCGTGCGCATGAGGATCTCAAGGCGGCACAATCCCGGCTGATCGAATCGGAAAAACTCGAGGCCATCAGCACGTTCGCCGGCGGAATCGCGCACGAGGTCAAGAACCCGTTGCAGACCATCACCCTGGGCATCGATTTCCTTTCGACGTGCGTCGGAGAGACCGACCCGAATGTCACCATGGTCCTGAACGACATGAGCAGCGCGGCCAAACGCGCCGACGGCGTTATTCGCGGACTGGTGGAGTTCTCGGCCTATAACAAACGCGATGTCAAGGACCACGACCTGAGCGACGTGGTCGAGCAGGCGTTGCGGTCGGTCGAGAGCGAACTCGCCGGTCGCTCGATCCGGCTGCAGAAGGAGCTGGCGTCCGGCCTGCCGGCAGTGCCACTCGACCTGAAAACGATGAAGCACGTTCTGCTGAACCTGCTGATGAGCGCGATCGAGTCTATGTCGCGCGGCGGCGTTCTCTCGGTCAAAACCTACTCCTCGTGCCTCCTCGAAAACCAGGGATGGAGCGACCGCACGCCGGGGCAATTGAAAGCCGGCGACACGATCGTGGCGGCGGAGGTGGAAGACAATGGAAGCGGCGTGATTGAAAGCAAGCTGGCGGACAGTTCGCAGCGGAGCTTCCCGACGGAGATGATCCGCAAGGGAGTTTTGGACGTTATGGTGTTGAAAAAAGTGGTCGAGTTGTACGGAGGAATGATTCAGACTACCAATCGAAAGGAAGGCGGCGTCCGGGTGACGATCATGTTCAAGGTCGCCCGCTGAAGCGCCCGTGGCAATATGAGCAAGAAACGGATTCTGATTGTTGACGACGAGGCGAGCATCACACGCTTGCTGAGGCTGAACCTCGAGCAGACGGGCCGTTACGAAGTGCGCGAAGAGAATCTGGGAGCGAAGGTGCACGACGCGGCAGCCGAGTTCAGGCCCGATTTGATCCTGTTGGATGTGATGATGCCGGACATGGACGGCGGCGACGTGGCCGCCAGTCTGAAGGAAGACCCGGCGTTGCGGAAAATACCGGTGGTTTTCCTGACGGCGGCCGTGAAAAAGGAAGAACTCGGTGCGCCGGACGGCAAGATTGGCGGACGCACTTACATCGCCAAACCCTTGAACGTCCAGGGCGTCATTTCCGTCATCGAACGAACGATCGGAAAGTAGCTCGGGCTCGGCTCCCCGCCGGAGAACGTGGTTCGGAGTCAAGTCGTGACGGCCGGCGAGCGCCACGGGCACAACGAAAGAACTGACTATGAGAAAGAAACGAATTCTGGTCGTGGATGATGAACCGAGTGTCACTCGGCTGCTGAAGTTGAACCTCGAGCAAACCGGTGACTATGAAGTCCGCGAAGTGAATGCCGGCGCGAAGGCGGTCGAAACAGCCAGGGAATTCAGGCCGGACCTGGTCTTGCTCGACGTTATGTTGCCGGATATGGACGGCGGGCAAGTGGCGGCCACGCTCAACGCCGACTCAAAATTGAAGAAGACGCCGATTGTCTTTCTGACCGGCGCAGTGAATGAATCCGAGGTCAAGGCCAACAAAGGCAAGATCGGTGGATTTCCTTTCATCGCCAAGCCGCTGCACGTCAAAAACGTCATCGAAGCCATCGAGGCGAATCTTGGGGACTGAGCCGCGTGTTGTCCCCTCGCGATTCGAGAACGAGGTCCTGAACCAGACTCTAAAACGAGCGAACCGCCATCGCCAGGTGCCGCCGGATGCGCTCCCGGTTTGCGGCATCGTAAAACTCCACTGGGTTGTAGTCGTCGGTCAAAACGATTCCGCTCCGCGCGTCGGCCTCGACGAGACCCGCAAAGGCGGCCTGCGCCTGGTCGCGGCAGGAATGGTGCACCCGGTTGAAGTCCGGCGGATGCAGGAGTCGGAGCTGTTCCTGGTTCGAGGCGACGAAGAAAACATTCCCGTTCCCCGCCGCGTGAATGCGCACGCTGGGGAAGACCTGCTTCAACGTCTTGTCCAGCGAGGCCCCGAAAAAGTCCGTGCCCGAATGGAAGTCGGCGAAACAGTTGATCACCAGAACCCCGTCCAGAGTCATGATGCGGCGCATCGCGTCGAAGGATTCCCGGGTCATCAGGTGCGACGGCGAAGAGTCGCCGAGAAATGCGTCGAGCACGACCAGGTCGTACCGGTTGGTTGTCGCGTTGACGAAGTGGCGACCGTCGCCGATGAACAGGTTGAACCGGTTCGGTTGTGACCCGAAATAGCGTTCCCCCAGGGGAACCACGGCGGGGTTGATTTCCACCACATCGACCCTGACTCCCTCGCTTCCGAAACGCGTGGGAACGACGCCGACGCCCAGCCCGATGCAGAGGGCGCTTTCGATCTTTGGCGCGTACGCGCGGGCCAGGTCGTGGAGCATGTAGGTGAACAGCGTCGTGCTCTGCTGTTGCGCAGGATCGTAGATGTTCTGCACCAGATAATCATTCAGGTACAAGCGGCGCGTCCCGTTTCCGGAATCGACCACCTGCAACTGGCCGAAATTGGAATTGCCGCGAAAAATCTCGGTGGAATTGGCGAAAATGCTGCGGCTGTCCTTTCGCACGCCGATGAAACCGATAAACAATCCGGCGAGCACGCCCGCCACGACTGCCGGCCGGTCCCGCGACTTCCTCTCCCAGACGAGGAAATACACCGCCACAACGCAGAACAGAAGGGCCGCGGTCAGGTACATGGTCCAGGAGTTCGGCAGGAACGGGATCAGCACATAACCAATGAGCAACGTCCCGGCAAAACTGCCGAGCGTGCTCAGGGCGGTGAGCCGCCCGACGTTTCCGCCCACGCTGCTGACCGAACTGGTCAGGACACGAATGAAGAACGGCCCCACCATCGCCAGCAAAGAGAGCGGAACGAAAAAGAGGAACGCCGAAGCCAGCAGCGACCCCAGGGCCAGTTTGAACTGGAGGCACCAATAGGCCACCGGACCGACGGCCACAACGGTGACGCAGAGATACACTGCAGCGATCAGGATGGAACCATAAAGCCGGGTCAGTCGCGGCGAACGGTCCACCAGCCAGCCACCCGTGAAATAACCCGTCGCCAGCGCCACCAGTGTGACCGCGATTTGCGCCGTCCAGACGAAGTGCGACGTGCCGACGTACGGAGCGAGCATCTTGGCGCCGAGGATTTCGACGATCATGATCGCCGCGCCGGTAATCGCCGCCGTGATATAAAGGTAGCGGCGCAAGCCCGGAGACATTCCTTGAGCGTTCGCCGCGGCTGGTTGCTTCTTCACGCGCCCGTTCTACGGACTGTTGTGCATCCGGGCAAGCGAGGAGAATCGAAATCTTGGAGTATTGGAGTGATAACTTTGGAGCTTCGAGCCCTGGATTCGCGGCGGAAGTACGCGGCCATCCAGCGACTCCACCGCTCCCTCCAGCACACGTCTCGTTCGCGCGGTTGAAAAACGTTTTCCCTCGCGAGCCGCTCCCACTAGACTCCCCTCGTGCGCAAATACTGGCACGTCATCAATGTCGGCATCCAGAACACGCTGGTCTATCGCCTGAACTTTCTCTTCCGCGCCGCGTTTGGGCTGATTCCGCTCACTGCGACCATCTTTCTTTGGCAGGCCGTCTTTGCGGGAAAGCAAGGCGCGTCAACAGTGGCGTCGTACACGCTCACGGAGATGATTTCCTATTATCTCATCGTGACCATTGTCGATGCGCTCACAGCCGTCACGGACGACGATTGGCAGATCGCCGGCGACATTCGCGAGGGAACGATCAGCCAGTTTCTGCTGAAGCCGATCGACTACCTGTATTACCGGCTGTGCCTCTTCTTTTCGGGCCGCATGATCTATTGTGTCGTGGCGGCGGTGCCGGTGGTCCTGTTCATTTTTTACCTGCGGAAGTATTTTGTCCTGCCCGCAGACATCGCGACGCTGAGCTGGTTTCTCGTGTCGGTATTCCTGACGGCGATGCTCCAGTTTCTGATTTCGTTTACGATGGCGATGCTGGCGTTTTGGGTGCTGGAAGTGTCCACGTTCATTTTCATTCTGTTCGCGATCGAGTACATCGCGGGCGGTCATTTGTTTCCACTCGATATCCTGCCGCCCCTGATCTCGCAGGTGCTCGATTTTACGCCATTTCCGTATCAGATGTTCTTTCCGGTGAGCGTTTACCTCGGCAAGACCAGCGGTGCGGTGCTGGGATGGGGATTGATGGTCCAGGCGCTCTGGGTCATGGCGATGTACGGCGTCGCGCGCCTGGTCTGGAGCAGAGGCGTCCGTAAATACGCAGCGTTCGGAGGCTGAGCATGGCAGAGGAAACTTTCCCGCCGGCAAACCGCGGCCCGTTCTCAACGCTGCGCCGTTATCTCGGCATCTACGCGTTGCTGGCGCGCAATTCCGTGGTCCGCGAGATGACCTTCAAGACGAATTTCCTCCTCTGGATCGTCGTCGAGCTGCTCTGGTTTTCGTTGCAGCTCAGTTTTATTGGCGTCATGTATCTGCACACGGAAAGCATCGCCGGCTGGTCGAAATGGCAGGTCGTGCTGCTCATGGGCGCCAGTCATTTCATCCAGCAATTGTTCCAGGCGTTCTTTCTCATCAACTGCACCAACCTCTCCGAGCTGGTCCGGACCGGCAAACTCGACTTTCTGCTGATGCTGCCGGTAAACACTCGTTTCATCGTTTCGGTCCGGCAAATGGACCTGGGCGCATTCGTCAACGCCGCCACCGCTGTCGCCGTGACTGTTTACGCTGCAAACCGACTCGCCCTCGCGCCATCGGCGGGCCTGGTCCTCGGTTTTCTCGTCCTGTGCGCGGTCGGCATCATCATTCACTACTCGCTGATGTTCCTGCTGGCGACGGTCAGCTTCTGGGCCGTGCAGGCGCAGGGGATCGTGTGGGCCTATTACAACCTGTTCAACATCGCCCGGCTTCCCGACGCGGCGTTCAAGGGCCTGTTCAAGGTCTTTTTCACCTTCGCCATCCCGATGCTGCTCGTTTCGAATGTGCCGGTGAAACTGCTGGTGCAGAAACTGGGCTCGCCCCTCGAACTGCTGCTTCTGCTCGGGATGGCGCTGGGTTGTTTGCTGGTTTCGGAAGCCGGCTGGCGCGTGTCGGTCCGGCGTTATACGAGCGCGAGTTCGTAGCCGATGGACGGTGCTGATGATCCTTCCGGCGCGTCGGAAACTGTGCGTTTGCCGATTTTCGCCTTGCTTCTCCAGGCGGTTTTTCTACGTTCACGCACACACGTTCGACTATGGCCATGCTCTTCCGCCACTCACACTCTCTTCCGTGGTCGTTCCTTTGCGCCATCCTGCTGGCGGGTGCCGCCGTCCACGCCGCCGAGCCGCTCATCTGGACCAATCGAGTCGCCGCCGTGTCTAACGAGGCGATCGCGGCCCTTCTGCAACAGGACCGGCAGGCCATCGAACAGGCGCTCGAACAGTTGCGGGCAGAGGTCAGCGCCTCCCGGGCGGAGGTGAGCGCCTCCTCGAAAGATGTCATCGAACGGACCACGCGTGAATCCGATGCGCTTTCAACCAGGGTCAATGAAACCTTGAAGGAACGGCTGGAACTGATCGAGCGCAGCCTGGCGCAGCGGCAGGAGCGCGAACTGGCGGCCTTGCGCGATTCCAACCGGACCTTTCTCATCGTTGCGGGGCTGTTCGCTGGCCTGGGATTCATTGGCATTATCATTGCCGCGGCCATTCTCGCGCGGGCCATCAACCGGTTTTCCGAACTGGCCATGAACATTCCCGCGGGCCACGCGCTGGGACGCGGTCTCGACCAGCCGGCCCTGGGCGCGGGAGACCTGAACAGCATCGGGCCGGTCCAATTCGAACAGGCCAGCGCCCGCTTTACCGAGGCGATGGCACGGTTGGAAAAGCGCATAAAAGAGCTGGAACATTCCTCCCATCCCACTCTGGATGCCGGCGGGCACGCGCACTCCGAGGCCGCCGGCAATATCATTTCCTCCACGCCGGCGGCCACCGAGGAACAAGGCGCCGTCCATGCGAAACTGCCGCACAATGCTTCGACCGTCTCGCACTCCTCCGGCGCCGAGGAGCATCGCTCGGAAGCCTCGGTGTTGCTGGGCAAAGGCCAGTCCCTGGTCAATCTGGGACAGATCGAGGAAGCGATCGAGTGTTTCAGCAAGGCGATCGCGCTCGATCCGAAGAACGCCGATGCCTTCGTGAAGAAGGGCCTGGCCATGGAGCGAATCCAAAGGATGGAGGAAGCGATAGAAAGCTACGACCGCGCCATCGCCCTGAACGATACCTTTACTCTCGCCTACCTTTACAAGGGCGCCGTCTGCAACAAGCTTCAGCGTTTCCGTGAGGCGCTGGAATGTTACGAGAAGGCGTTGAGAACGGAGCAGAAATCGGTCGCCGCCTGAGCGCACCTGCTGACCTCAACGGTCCTTCGAGGCGCGCCGTGCCATGATGTCGCCGAAGGAGAGTTTTCCCTGCGGAACGGCTTTGGCCCTTCTTTCTTCGATGGACTGCTGGATGCGATGCCTCGACGCAAACGGAGAATTCGGGTGCCGGACAGCCACATCGTGCAACGCCTTCTTTGCCATGTCGATGGTCGCGCCGAGTAATTCCCGATTGAGTTGACTTTTGGTCTCCAGCTCGCGCTGCAGTTCCGTGATGCGTTTTTCGTAGGTTTCCACGCGCGACTCGAACTCCGCTTGAATTTCCTCCAGCCGTTGCTCCAGTTCGGCCACCATCACCGCGCCGGTGTCCTGGGTCGAAGTCATCCGGCTGCGCTGCGCCATCAAGGTCCAGACGAGCTGGTCCTTCATCATTCGCGCCAGGTGCGGCGTCAAGCCGGCCCGTACTACCGCCGTGGCCCGCTCCGCACGCGATTCGGCGACCATGGCCCGATGCCGCCAGAAGGAGGTGTCCGCACTCGCCGTTTCCGTGGGCGGCGCGCTGATCGGTTCCTCGTCGCTCGCGGCGGTTCCGCGATTGACGTACGTCGTCTGGGAAATGGTTGCCGAGGAGCCGTCGCTGATCGATTGCCGGGCGGGAAGCCGCGTGCTTCCCGAAAGCCGGCGTCTGACTTCCAGGGCGATCAAACCCACCAGCAGAATGCCGAAACCGGCCGCGATCCAGAACCAGATGTCTTCATGAAAGGCGGGCGGGGCTGCGCGTTCGCTGCCGGATTCCGTCGGGGCAGCCGCGGCGAACAGACCTGCGTCGGCGAGACTATGCGTCTGCGAAACGCCGTTCGTGACAAGAAGACAACCAAACAGAAGGATCGGGCCGAATCTGCCCTCCCGGCCAGGCTGCGGAGACGTGCTAAAATTCATTCCTGTCCAAGCCGAACGGGGCAAATGTAGCGATTTCTCCCCCGCTGTAAAGCCGCAATGCCATGCGACGGGCCTGTGATCGCACGATGATGAACAAGGATTGGGATCGGGACACAAACAACCCTCAGGGCGTGGAGCGGACTCGGGTTAGAAGGTTCGCAAGCTGGCGAAGGTGCGCCATGTGATCCGCAGCGGTTTCGCCTGCGAAGCCGTAGATTTCCAACCCGCCGCGGCGAAGTCGACTGACCAGCTTCATCTCGCCCGGCCATGTTTCAGCCACGGTTTCGCGCTCGCCGCCGAGCCGAGCGATGAGGTAGTCCGCCGTCTCGGTCGTGCTGGCGTAACCGTCCGGCCGCTGTTGCGAATGGGAGAGGATCATCCGTTTTTGGCCTTCCGCCGCTGCACGTCCGAACCGGAGAAAGCCCTCCATGTTATCCGGATTCACCCGGCGTCCTGAGGGATCGCCGACGTAACCCGCGTAAATGGAATCCACCATGACGATGGCATCGATTCGTCCAAACGAGGCCGGATGCTTCAACAACTCGCGAACACCGCCGAATCCCGCACTGAAGGAAGCTACGGTGACCGAACGAAACTCCCAGTGCGTGGCATGGCCGCGCTGCTCGAGCGCTCCAGCCGCCTCGCGGAGAATGCGGAAGAAGGCATTCGTGTCGCGAAATCGTTCGGAGTACACCGAGGAAAGCCCCGGAAGGGTCACATCGACCAGCACGCCAGGCTGACCGGAGCGTTGGAAGTTTTCTTCCACCACTTTCGCCGCGCCGTGAAGGTGGAGCGTCAGGTCGATGCCCTCCGGCCCGGCCTTGAATCCGGAAGGAATGAACAACTCGCCGTCCGTAAGCTTGGCCCGGACTTCGCTTACAGCCGCGGGTTGCGCGCGGTCGAGTGCGTTCAGTTCAACCTTCCGAAAGAAGATTTCTGAACCCTCGCATTGAAGCAGGATCCTGCCGACCGACGGAAAGACATCCAACGCCTCGTTGACCACGATGCCATTCAGGATGACCCGGATGCTGTCATCGTCGCAGAGGCACTCGATCCGATTCCACTCGCCGTAGTTTTTCTCCACGTCCCGCGGCCCGCGGAAATCGAGTTCGTCCCGCCATGGCGGGTATTTATCAAACCAGTTCAATCGGCCCCATCGCTCAAAGGTATGCCGTTGGCCGCCCTTCCTCCAGGTGAACCAGCCATCCGCATCGCGTTCGCCGGCGACCTCCGCCGTGAGTGTCAGCGCGATCAGCGAACCGTCCGCCGCGTTGCCGCGAATGAGAAGGAGATCTCCCGTTGCCCCTTGAAAGAGGTTGCACTCGATGGCCGCCATGAAAGCGCCCTTTCCATCATGACTGTTCCCATCCGGTCCGACCGCGTGAAGAAAGATTCCCGAATCGCGCGCCTTGCCAAGGCGATCGCCCCAGGGCCAGTTGGTTCTGCCCCACTTGAATTCAACGACGAGGTGGTAGTTGCGATATTCCTTTTCCGTGGCCAGATAACCCAACCCGTCGCCCGAGATGCGGATCATTCCATTCGTCACGGTAAAAACGCCGCGCGGATCTTCTCGTTTCGTGGCCACCAGCCAGGTGTGGAAGTTGTCGAGATTTCGTCCATTGAAGAGCGGGTTGACCTCGCCAGTGGGGCTGGCCGCTTTCAGAGAAACCACCAGCAGGCACAGAAGCAGGCTCTTCAACACGCGTTTCACTTGAATACTTTTTGAACCTGATCGACGACCTGGTAGGCGCCCACGGCCCCCATTGCGACGGCCGCGAGCCAGAGAAACCCGGTCCAGACGAGGCCGGGCCGCAAGCGTTCATCCAC
>JGI10216J12902_104564030_pt1 | contig 17375 bp, 19 predicted proteins | sample KanNatreferecore_FD_12902 | JGI IMG/M metagenome (IMG submission 12902)
GAGTCGAGAGCCGGGAATCGAGAGTCGAGAGCCGGGAATCGAGAGTCGAGGGTCGAGCGTCGAGGGCCGGCTCAATTTCCTCCGCCCAAACCTTCACGCGCGGCTTCGTGCCCGGCGCGATGAATTTGACCGCGTTGGTCAAAAGGTTGGAAATGCACTGCGCCAGGCTCGCATCGTTTCCGAGCACCTTCGGCAACACGCCTTCGATGTGAATCTCAGCCTGGCTCGCGTGCAATTGCGGATAACTGTCAATGACCTCGCGCACAAGCTTGTCCACGTCGATCGGCCCAATCGTCATGTTCCCGCCCGCCACGCGGCTGTAGGTCAACACGTCCTGGATCAACCTGTCCATGCGGCCCGCCGCGTTGTTGATCTTTTTCAAATACTCGACTCCCTCGGCGTCGAGCTTTTCGGCGTGATGGTCCAGAAGAATGGTCGCGAACCCACGCATCGCCCGCAGCGGCGCGCGCATGTCGTGCGAGAGACTGTAGGAGTAGGCCTGCAATTCCCCGACCGTTTCCTGAAGCCGCGCCGTGCGCTCGGCCACCTGCACGACGAGTTGATCGGCCCGGTCAGCCAGTTGGTGTTGGACTGCGGCCAATGCTTTCTCCGCCTGCTTCCGTTCAGTGATGTCGCGGATGTTGCACTGGATGACCTTGTGGCCGTTCTCCTGATAAATGTTGCTGACGAATTCCACTTCCCGGCGCACGCCCGTGTTGGTCTCGAGAGGCAGGTCCTCGTAGCGGATGAATCCCTCTTTCTGCAATTCTCGAAACGCCGCGCGGCTCGCTTCCTCATCTTTCAGCAGGCCGATTTCCCACAATTCCTTGCCGAGCAAATCTTCGTGCGAGTAGCCGAGCAGTTCCGACATGAACGGATTGGCGTCCGCGATGCGGCGTGTTCTGGGATCGAGAATGAGTATCCCGTCGCGCGCTGCTTCGAAGAGACGGCGATAACGAACTTCCGAAATATGCAGCGCGTCCCGCGGCGCCAGCTTGTCCGTCACGTCATCGATGAACAAAAGAATCTTCTGGATGTGGTCCACCTGCCGGCCACTCAACAGCATGGTGCGGTGTCCGATGCTTTCGAATTCGTGCGTCACTTCGAAGTCCCGGAAAAAGCTCTTTCGGGGCAGGACCTGTTCGAGGAAGGAACGCAACTGGGGAATGTTCCACTGGCCGTTGCCCAGATCATAAACCAGGCAGTTCTCCGTTTCCGGGCGGGAGACGTGAAAATGCTCGCAGAAGGATTCGTTGGCCGTCTGCACGCGCAGGTCCGAATCGAGGACCAGGAACGGCGGAATCGACTCGATGACGGCTTCGGCGTAAGCGCGCGCTTCCTTCGCCGTCCGTTCGCTCAGTTTGAGCGTCTCGATAAGGTCCGTGAGCAGGACGTATTCGTCTTTGTTGTTCTCGATGGAGGCGTTCATCGAGTCAACTGTCGCGGAACAATCCTGATGCGGCTATGGGGTGTTCACCCCGTAGGTCTTCACCCCATGTGGCCGCGATGCCCGGTATTCGGGCGTTACGCACTGGCTAGAACGCGCGTCGAGCCGGCATTTCGAAGTTCAATTTACTGTCGTCGAAAAGAAAACAGAGATTCAAACAGGACAAGCGCGATTCCTCTGAAACAAGAAGCGCCTCCTGGCTGGAGGCAAACTCGCGGGCGTTGATCAGGGTGGGTTCCCATTGGCCACCCGGTTGGAGCCATAGGCCGGTGGAATGTTGTTTCAACAAAACTTTCATCAAAAAATCCTTTCCGTGCGAAACCGTACCGTAGCGCACATTGGTTTTTGGGCCGCACTTTATCTTCGGAAAGTTTTCTGCCTCGATATGCTGCCATATGCTGCCCAAACGTGCCGTCCCCGGCTTTGCGGCATGGGGTGTTCACCCCATCGACGAGACGCGAATGAATTCCTCACACTGGGATCGCAAATACGCGGCGCGCGAAAACATCGCATGTCACGCACGTCGTGGCCCCCGTCCTTGTTGGGAGGACCGGGGGTTTTTTGTTTTTGGAAAGAACTACCGGAACCGGAAAGTGCGCACCGCTTCACGCGCATCGCCCACACCACTTCGTCATAGCGACAATGAAGCCCCGAGGAATGCAGGCTGGCCCTGATGCCTTTCGGAAATTCAGGCGCAGTTTGTCCCGGCGGGACATCCGACAATAGCCAAGCGTTTTAACGCTCGGTTGAGGCGAGAATGGAGACAAGTCCCGGAGGGACGGCAGAAATCCAACTTTGAACCCCAATGTTCTTTCGTCCCTCCGGGACTCGATACCTTTTGAACCGCCCAACCCAGCGTTGAAACGCTGGGCTATTTTCACAATGTTCCTCTGGGAAAAGGCGTCGGATTTCTGAAAGAAATCAAGGACCTGGCCCGGTCTAGTTCGACGTGAGCTTCTTCACGCGCACCCATTTGTCTCCCGCGTATTCATAAATGCCGGCCAGAGGCAGGAGGTGGGCGCGTTTGAAGAAGTCCAGGTAACCGAGCAAGGCAATGCCCGCCTGTTCAATGGTGGGATGCTCCGAAACGATTCCCCGCAGTTCGCAGTAGAGCATGAAGCGGGGCGTCGCCGGCGCCGGGGAGTTGCGGTGCAGCGTCATTTGTTCGATGAGGAACACGGCGTCCTTGTGGTAGATGTCGAGGAGTAATTCATAGTCCTCGGGCTGGAGGGCCTCGGCCATGGCGAGAATGCTCCAGCGGGAAATTTTTTCCGGGACCATGCTGGTAGTGCCGAGGCAGGACCAGAGTTTCTCCAGCTCCGCCTCCTTTTCGACGACGAGGATGAAATTGCGTTTGCTGTCTCCGGCGGCCGTAATGGCGTCGCGCCAGTCTGCGCGGCGGCCATCCACCAATCTAAGGGTTGTGTGCGGTCGCATAGTTTCGTCTTTCATAGGGTTCTGCTTCATGACTTGCGGGTGCTCACGCGAGTGCATCAACACCATGAGCAGTTCCAGCCTGCGGACGAGCGCCTTGAGCTTCGAAGTGTCATCGCCTTTGATCTGATAATAATCGGCGCCTAGTTCCAACGCCATCTGGATGCTCTCGGAATCCAGGGACGCGCTGAGCATGACCACGCGCAGATGCGGAAAGTCTTGCCGTTGAATCCAGGCCAGCACTTCGAAGCCGTTCATGCGCGGCATGTCAATGTCGAGCAGGAGCAACTCGGGAAACGGAAACAGGGTCCGGTCCGCGTAAGGACCGGTCCCGCTGAGATAGTCCATGACGGCCTGGCCATCCGACACTTCCAGGACCGGCTGCAGACACAGAGAATCTCTGAGGGCGTGCTGCACGAAGAAACGGTCCTCACGGGAATCGTCCGCGAGCAGGACGGGGAAACGGAGCGAAGCGACTCGCTCCGATTCGACACGCACAATGTCCAGGCGAGTCAGCTCCGCTTCCAGTTCAGTAATGCTGAGAATCACAAAAAAGTCTCCCCAGATGCCACTCTGAGCAGCGCCGATGTGTTTCAATCAATGCGAGCTCGTGTACCGACCCAACGCTAGACTGCGATCCCACGTAATGAAATGGGGTCTTCACCCCAAGAGACGCTGAGGAGCGTTGCGCGGAGCGACAGGGCAACCCGTTGATTGGAGCGCGGCGTTTACGCCGCTTCAACACTCGTGCGGAATGGTGCGCTGGGAATGATGCGCCGTCTTGCTAACCTGCTGTCCCTCTTTATCTGACCGACGGGAATTTCGGCGCTCATAGAGCGCCGCTACAATCTTGAACGGGTGCCTAAGGAGAACACCCCATATCCTGCCGAGTGGCTTCGTCTTACTGTGAGTGAGATGACAAACTTCGCATGAAAAAGTACTATTCAACAATCATGGTCGTGGACGATGATCCCAATGATCTGATCCTCATTGAAAAAGCGTTCCGGGCCATCGGCGTAAAGGACCCCATTCACACGATTAACGGTGGCCGCGAGGCGATTGCCTACATGATGGGAGAGGGAAAATATTCCGACCGCAACACGTATGCCTATCCCACCTTCATCACCACCGATTTGAAAATGCCCGAAGCGGACGGCTTTGCCGTGCTGGAACATCTTAAGAACAATCCCGAGTGGGCAGTCATTCCCACCGTCGTTTTGACTTCCTCGCGCGATCTGGACGACATCAAGAAGGCCTACATGCTGGGAGCCAGTTCCTATCATGTGAAGCCCTCTTCGCTCGACGAGCTGCGCCACCAGTTGAAAGTGCTGCACGATTATTGGCTGACCTGCGAGGTCCCCGAGGTGGACAGCACCGGGCGCCAATTGCGCACGAACAGCGCAGGCAAGCTGGGTGAGAGATTTGCGCAGGCTTGACAGACTTCAGCGGGAATTTTTCCTCTGCGTCTGCGTCTCTGTGATTGATGGCGCCAACGCATTGGCGGCGTTCTTGCGTGCCATGCGCGCGAGCGTGGCGAATTCCCAAAGCGCAGCAATGCGACTCGTTACTGCGCGAACCGAATCCGAGGTGATGAAATGGGGCTTCACCCCAAGAGGCGCAGTGGGATGGTAATGGATCAAGTTTGGAAATTCATCGCTGCGGCGCTCTACGAGCGCCGTTTGCGGCGGTCACAGACCGCCGCTACAGCGCGACCAGATTTTTGAACGGGCTGGCATCGAGTTCTTTCCCCGGCCCATCAGGGGGACTACCCCGGACAGCATTACACCCCATAAGAGAAACCTGATCCGTGGCGTAGGTTGGCCCACATGAAGAAACCAAGACGACGGGCGGAAATATTCGCGTTCCAGGATGGCGGCGCAATGGTGCGGCAGTTCAATTGGAACCAGCACTTTTTATCCACGAAAAAAACATCCAGGGACATCTCAAAGGTCCAGGCCAGACCGGAGCTTCAGGTGCAGCGCTATCCGGCGGCGCAATTGAACAGGCACCAGCACGGAGTGTGGGTTTGAGAATGGCGCCATTACACGTAAAAAGAAAGTTCTGGTCGGAACTCATACTCATCAGCGTGCTCATTTTCCTGCTGGCAGGCGTACGGTCACAAACGAAACGCGAAGATCTGGCGGCGGCGCAGATCACTCCAGCTCCGGTTGTCGCCACTCCGGCCCCGACAGTCGCCACGCTTGCGCCAACAGTCGTCGCTCTCGCCCCGGCAGCCGTATTGGGCGCTGTCGTGACACCACCACCGCCGCCCGTGGCATTGCAATGAAGAAGGCAAAATGTCGCGTCGGGCGGACCGCGCACCGTGCTGCGATAATCACCGTAGGGTTTACACCCCATAGCAACGGCCCGGCGGCCTGCATAAGGTCATCGTCTGCAAGAAAACTTGCCGAATCGCTTCGGAGGTGTGGGGCTGGGGCCGGGTCCGTCACGGACTCGGCCCAGTCAATAGCCGACAGTGGCGACGGAAATCAGGAACTCAGAAATCGGAGGAAACGTATGGAATCAAAAATCATTGTGCAGCATCGCGGCACCAGGGCGTATATCAGCAGGGGCGAACAATACGAGTGGACCCATCATGCGGTCATGGCCCGCCTCTTCGAAACGCCCTACCACGCGCTCTATTTCTGCGTGGATAAGGACGTCCAGAATGCCGACATCCTCTTTCGCTCTCCAAACGGGCAGGAAGAACGATTCCTGCGCTGCTGAATCCAAGAGACGTTTCAGACAAGGAAAAGATTATGTTCGATGAATGGAAGGTGCTTCACCTCGACGAAGTTGAGTCCGAAAGCATTTTGTTTTGCCGGGCGCTGGAACAGGAACATTTTGCCGGGGACTGCGTGTCGGTGCGCAGTTTCAGCGAAGCAAAATTCTATCTGGAACGCGGTCTTTACTTTCCGCAGTTGGTCTCTCGCCCGGACATCATCGTCGTCAACTGGCATCCCGACTGTGACGCGCCCGTGCTGGAATTCGTGCACTGGATTCGCATCCAGCCGCAGCTTCACGACACGGCCGTCATCGTCTTTATCAAAGCTCAGTTGTCGTTCGCCGCTCAGGAACGCGCGCACCACGAAGGCGTCACGGAACTGATGGTTCGGCCAGAGACGTTCGAAGAACTCCTGCCACAGGTCAGCGCTTTGCTCGAACGCTGTATGAATCGGTGCGTTGTGCGGTAGTCCGGCGTTTTTGTGCAAAAAGGATTATGAGGATTGTAGTTCAGGACAGACGGACCAATGCGTATCTGAACGGCGAGACGAATTGGATTCGCCAGATCGATACGGCGCGAAGGTTCAATACGTCGTTGGAAGCGTTGCGCTTCTGCGTGCAACGAAAACTGAAGCACATGGACATGCTGGTCTGTTATGCCGACGGAAAGCCGAAGCTGCGCGTGCCGCTCTGCTAAGAATTATGTTCGCTCAATGGAAAGTGCTTCACGTCGATGCGGTTGAGTCCGAAGGCGCTTTATTCTGCCGCGCACTGGAACACGCGCATTTTGCGGGACGCTGCGAGTCGGTCCGCAGTTTCGATGAAGCGAAGCTTAATCTGGATCGCACGCTCTACTTTCCGCAGTTGTTCTCGCGCCCGGACATCATCGTTATCGACGGGCGTCCCGGCTGCGATACGCCCGTGTTGGAATTTGTGCATTGGGTTCGCATCCAGCCGCAGCTTCACGTCACGCCTGCCATCGTCTTTGTCAAAGGCGAGTGGTCACTCGCTGCTCAAGAACGCGCGCAGCAGGAAGGCGTTACGGAACTGATTGGCTGGCCGGACACATTCGAAGGTCTCGTGGAGGAGCTCCGGGCGTTGCTCGACCGCTGTGCGAGCCGGTGTGCAGAACGGAAATCTTTGTCGGAAATTGAGAGCGGGCGTCCCGGCCATGGCTCTTCTCAGTCCATCGTCCGTGGCGGGCGTCGCATTCTACTGCTGAAATCCGAAACTCCCTGAGCTTTCACAGTGTAGGTCCCAGTTTATGTTTCCAAGCGTGCGTCCTGCGTTGTTAGTTCGGGTGGCTCTTGCTCCATTGAACCGCGTGGTAGAAAAGCTCGGCGCCCGTGCGGAGATGCAACTTTGTCTTCAGGTTTTCCCGGTAGGTCTCGATCGTTTTCACACTCAAGTCGAGTTGTTGGGCGACTCCTTTCGTGGTTGTGCCATCGCCCAAAAGCTGAAACACCTGCAACTCGCGATCAGTCATGCGATCGAGAATTGAACCGTCGGCGCCACGGCGCTTGCCGCTCACGGAAGATTCCAGCATGTCGCGCTTGATGCGTTCGCTGACGTAAATCTCACCTCTCAAGACGGTGCTGATGGCCTTGAGGATCTTCTCGCTCGACTCCTTCTTCATCACGTAGCCACGTGCCCCGGCGCGCAATACTCGTTCCGCGTAAACGGATTCGTCGTGCATGGAGACGATGAGTATCGGGAGCTTCGGCAGTTCAGACTTGAGTTGCTTGATGACATCCAGGCCGTCGGCTTTCGGCAGCGACAAGTCGAGAATCACCAGATCGGGCTTGTGCTTGCGGACGAGCTCGATGCCTTCGCCCGCGGATTCCGCGGATGCCGCCATGCGGAGTGGCGGATGGAAAATCAGAAGCTGCGACAGGCCCTGGCGAACGAGTGGATGGTCATCGATCAGGATGATGCGGCAAATCTTCGATTGGGAACCAGCCGGCGTCATCCCTTTTGTCAGTTTCAGTTTTGTTCTCAGCACGTTTTTTCTCCATTCTGTTGGCAGCAGTTCCGCGCCAGTGTCTGATGGTTTCATTGACCTGGCTATGGGGTAAACACCTCACGTCCAGAAATGGAAGCCCGTGGCGATGACGCAAAACGGCCCGGAGCCGGTAGCGATTCTCCTTCCGAAACCGAAACTCGCTGAGCTTCCGCAGTAGGGTTACACCCCACGGCGAAGAATTTGATCGAACCGGATTGCGAACCGGGCTGCAGGGCAGCTCATCACCAGCGGTGAAAACCGGTTGGAATTATTGATGGGCGAAGTGCAGGAGGAATGTGAACACCTCCGACGCGCTCTTCCTGGCCCTCGGCGTCGCGGCGTTGGGTCCGCTCGGCGCGAGGACGCTCACAGCTCTCATCGTGATCTTGCTCTGGCCGTTCGCGCGCGGGGTCGCCATGAGAAGGACAGATAGAAGGAATCGGGAAGGAAATGGCGAAGGATTTTCCGGAGACAGACTTGGGCCCGTGCCATGAAACAAATCTCACCGAAGGAAAAATTGGGCTGTGAAAACAATGAAAGCCACAGTCTTTCACGGGGCGAATGACATTCGCGTCGAAGAAATCGGCCGGCCCCACGCCGGAATTGGCGAGGCGGTGATCAGTGTCACGTTGACCACGATTTGCGGCACCGATCTCCATATTGTGCGCGGGGAATATCCTGTGCAGCCGGGCCTGATCATCGGCCACGAACCCGTTGGAGTCATCGAAGAACTGGGCGCGGGCGTCACCGGTTATGAGATTGGCGACCGTGTGCTGGTTGGTGCCATCACCCCGTGCGGCCAATGCGGGGCGTGTCTATCCGGCCACCTTTCTCAATGCGGACACGGCAACGGATACGAAGCCATCGGCGGCTCGCGATTTGGCAACACTATCAATGGTGCGCAAGCTGAATACCTGCTGGTGCCTTCTGCGCAGGCCAACCTCGCGAAAATTCCTGATGAGTTGACCGACGAGCAGGTGGTCCTGCTCTCCGACATCGCCTCGACTGGTTTTTCGGGCGCGGAAGCAGCCCCGGTCCGCCTCGGAGATGCAGTAGTGATCTTCGCATAGGGTCCCATTGGTTTGTGCGCCACCGCCGGAGCCAGACTGATGGGTGCGTCCCTGATCATTGGAGTTGATGGCGACGAAACTCGACTCGCGATGGCGCGTCGCATGGGCGCGAACGTGGTGCTCGACTACCGCGCAGTGGATGTGTTGGCCGAGATTAAACGCCTGACTGGAGGTGGGGCGGACGTCGCCATTGAAGCCCTGGGCACGCAACAGACCTTTGAAAGCGCGCTGCGCAGCCTGCGACCGGGAGGCACGCTTTCGAGCCTCGGCGTTTATTCCGGCAAACTACAAATGCCCTATGACGCTTTCTCTGCGGGCCTCGGCGATCATCGCATTGTCACCACGCTTTGTCCCGGCGGGAAGGAGCGGATGCGGCGGCTGCTGAGTCTGGTGCAATCAGGGCGGTTCGATCCCACTCCGCTCATTACTCACCGGTTCTCGCTGGATGAAATCCCGCAAGCCTATCAACTCTTTCGGCGAACGCTCGGATGGGGTGCTCAAGGTGGCAATCAAACCGTAAGGCCATGAACATGTTGATTCCGCATCGGCATTACTTGTTGATCCTCGCTGCGCTCTTCGCCATTGGAAGCCGCCCTTGCTGGCGGACGATATCCTGTCAGCTCTTCGTGCGGAATCCGCCCATGAAATAGATGACAAGGGCTATCACCAGAATCAGGCCAATACCGCCGCCGCCGATCAAAGGCCCTCCAAAGTAAAACCCGCCGGCGCCGAACAAGAGAAGAAGAACAACCAAAACAAGTAATATATTCATGGCACAAGATAACAGACCACACCACGGCTGCTATGGGGCCTTCACCCCACATGGTTTTGCTCGCTGCGCGGCAGCGCGGATCAGCGGCGATTTTCGGCCGAACGTTCTCGCCTCGCATTAACACTTACGGCGCGCTGCTTTGGATCGCTGGCGTGTTGGTCTCGGCCTGGACAGTGCAGCGCTGAGATTTTTTCCTGCGATTCGTTTCTAACTACCCGCCGTGGCTCAGTTGAAGTTGGTAGGGTTACACCCCATAGCGCCAGCGAGGTCTTCCCATACATTTATGGCGAGGGGAAACGGAACACTCTTCCAGAATCAGGACGCGATCACTCATGAATTGGCGAACGCATCGTTCGCAACGGCAAACAGACAGAACAAAAAAAATTATGAAAATGAACAAGACCAATGGCGGGCTCGGAGGGTTGCTGGCGATTGCCACGCTCGCCGCAGCGTTATTCACCAACATCAACACGCTCGCGGCTGACGTCACAGCCAAAGGCGGCGCGAGCAAACTCATGAGCCTCAAGACAGTCAGTGACGTCGAAGCTCTCAAAACGGGCGACGTGGTGGTCATGGCGTGCGCCAAGTGTGACACCATAACCGAAACACGCATCCAGCATTCACCGAAAGGCACTGCCGGTACGACGGCAACCGAAGGCGCGGTGCATACGTGCCCCGGATGCAGTTCGAAGTGGGAAGTCGATGGTCACGGCAAGGCCAAGACAGAAAAGTTGACGCACGTTTGCAGTCATTGCGGCACCAAGGGCGCGGTCTGTGCCGTCCGGAAGGCGAAGGAATAGGCCTCGAAGTTCGCCATCGAATTGGAAGGCGGATGCGCGAGCCGGCATCCGCCTTCATGTTTTGAGTCACCGCCCTGTTTCCATCACGGGGCTGTGGCGGAGACATCATGAAACAGAAACACCAAACAAAACCTGAAGCCGTGCTGATCGCAGAACATGCGCTGTTCAAAGGACTGGCGCCGCAATATCTCGCGTTGCTCGCCGAGACAGCGATGGTCAAAGAGTTTTCCGCAGGCGAACGGATCTTTCGCCACGGCGATCCGGCAAACCGCTTTTATCTGATTCTGAATGGAGAAGTCGCATTGGAGGAGCCGATCCAGGACCGCGGTTCTGTATGCTGCAAACGATCGGCGACAACGAGGTGCTCGGCTGGTCGTGGCTGTTTCCACCTTTCTACTGGCACTTCGATGCGCGCGCGACAAAGCAGACCAAGGCGATTTTTTTCTACGGCACATGGCTTCGCGAAAGCTGCGAACGCGATCGTGGTCAACCCTTACGATGTCCATCTCCACACGTTGCTCACCGGCGCTGAAAAGACGGACCTGGTGGAATACCTCAAATCATTGTGAGCCGCCGCTTTAACATTCGAGCCTTCTTACGGGGAAACCGGGCAACTCAGCCGAACGCGACCAACGGTGACTCGGCCCTCCAGGAGGCGCCGCTGACAAACGCGCTCACGGGCGAACCGCTGCCCACTGAAACGATTGCCGCAACGGTGGCGAAAACGCCGCCGGTGCAAATCGTTTTGATTGTGCTCGGTGTGATTGCCTTTCTTTATTTCGCCCGTCCTGTGGTCTTGCCGGTCTTCCTGGCTTGTGTGGCGGCCATGACCCTGAAACCACTCATCCGCTGGCTGTCCTATTGCCGCATTCCGCCGGCGCTCTCTGCCGCAGTCGTGCTGGCTGCGTTGGTCGCCGGCATCACTATTGGCTTCATCCAACTCGGCCAGCCGGCGCTGAGGTGGATGAACGAAGCGCCGCAACATATGACCGAGTTGAGGCAACGAGTTCAGAAGATTTTCCCGCGTGTCGCGCGGTTCAGCCAGGCGGCGACGGCAGTGAACAACCTGGGCGCAACGGAGGATGAACAAAAGAAAACCCAAACAGTCGAGGTCAAAACCAGCCGCGTTCCCAGCGCCTTCATCAACTGGACCGGGACTTTTCTCGTGGGCGCGGGAGAGATGCTGGTGTTGCTTTATCTGTTGCTCGCCTCGGGCGACATGTTTCTGCAAAAGCTCGTCCACGTGATGCCGACCTTGAGCGACAAGAAGCGCGCGGTGGAGATCAGCCACGGGATTCAGCAGAGCATTTCCAATTACCTGTTCTCGGTGACGCTCATCAATATCGGCCTGGGCATCGTCGTGAGCGGCGGCCTCTATTTCATGGGCGTGCCCAACGCCGTCATGTGGGGGATGCTCATTGCCTTGCTGAATTTTGTTCCCTACTTCGGACCGGTCGCCGGAGTCCTCCTGCTGGCCGCGGTCGGTTTTCTGACTTTCGACACGCTGTGGAAAGTACTTCTGCCGCCCGCCTGGTATCTGCTGCTCCACCTGTTGGAAGCGAACCTCATTACGCCGGTCGCGCTCGGGCGGCGCTTCACGCTCAATCCGGTGGTCATTTTTGTTTCGCTTATTTTCTGGACGTGGCTCTGGGGGGTGCCCGGAGCTTTGTTGTCGGTGCCCATTCTCGTGGCGATCAAAATCATTTGCGACCGCGTCCCGGCCATGGCGCACGTCAGCGAACTGGTGACGAGTTGAAGTCTATCAGTGCGCGCGCCGGCGGATGGGGTAAACACCCCATAGCGCATAAGGGATTCTTCTCTGATACTTGATTTTGGGAAACATCTGTCCCGACTTCTAACGCGCAATCCGCGGCTGATTTTTGGGAAGCCAATATGGAGAACAAGAATTTCAACCAGGAACTGACGGCGGAACTCATTCACTACGCGAACTTCGCCAGCGCGTGGAATTCCCGAACTCTGCCGAGATGCGGCGCTGCACCAGTGCGGCGGCGTAACGGCATTACCAGGTGAACCCTATGAACAATAGAACCTTTCGAGTGCTCTTGATTGAAGACAGCCCCAACGACGCGCACCTCGCGCAAGCGGCGTTGAAGGAGAGCCTCGTGCCATCGTTCGTTCTCACGCACGTAACGCGCCTGGATGACGGCCTGCAGAAACTGTCGCAGGAGAATTTCGACCTGGCGGTGCTGGATCTTGCTCTGCCCGATTCCCACGGGCTGGAAACGTTTTTCACGATGCGGGATCACGCACCGGAAGTTCCCGTTGTCATCCTCACGGGATTGGTGGGCGATGGCCTGGCCTTGCAGGCCTTTCAGGAAGGCGCGGTGGATTGCCTGCCCAAGAGTTATCTGTTCAACGGCGAGCTGGCGCGCTCCCTTCATTACGCCATCGAACGGACGCGCATCGGGAAGGCGCGACAGGGAGCGGAGCCGAAACGCCAAAACTATGACCGCAACACCCCCGATATGTTCGGGGTCGTGAATGAAGGGAACGTCACACTTGCGCCGGGTATGGTGGCTCAACGCAAAGACCTGGCGGTGCTGCAAGCCTCCGAGGTCCGTTATCGCCGGCTGTTCGAAACGGCCCAGGACGGCATTCTGATTCTCGACGCCGCCACCGGCCGAATCACGGATGTGAATCCCTTTTTGATGAAGCTATTGGGTTTTTCCCGCGACGAAATCATCGGCCAGACTGTCGGGGAGATGAGTCCGTTCAACGACATCGTGGCCAACGACACCATGCTCTCGCAGCTCCAGGAGAAAGGCTATGTCCGCTACGAAAACCTGCCGCTGGAGACGAAGGATGGCCGCCACATCGACGTGGAGTTTGTCAGCAACGAGTACCAGGCCGGCAATGACTCCGTGATCCAGTGCAACGTGCGCGACATCACTCAACGCAGACGGGCGGAGGAGGAACGGCTGCAGCTCCGACGGGAACTCGAACTGTGCGTCGCCAGCCGCACCGCGGAGTTGCAGGCGGTCAACCGGGAATTGGAGGCGTTCAGCTATTCCGTCTCCCATGATTTGCGCGCGCCGCTGCGCCACATCACGGGCTTCGCGGACCTGTTGCACAAGAGCGTCGCGTCATCGCTCTCGAAAAACGATCTTCATTACCTGACGACCATTTCAGAGTCGGCGGCGCGGATGGGTGAGTTGATCGACAACCTGCTGGCCTTTTCACGCGTCTCGCGAACGGAACTGCAAAAGGTGGACATCGATCTGGAGCAACTCGTCAAGGACACGGTGGGCGGCCTTGCCATGGAGACAAAGGGGCGAAACATTGCCTGGGAAATCGGCCCGCTGCCCTCGGTCTGGGCCGACCCTTCGCTGCTGCGATTGGTCCTGGTCAATCTCCTTTCCAACGCAGTGAAGTTCACCAGCACTCGCGCGGAGGCCAAAATTGAAATCGGTTGCGTTCCCAACGGCAGCGGCCCGACGGAAATTTTCATTCGCGACAATGGCGTGGGCTTCGATCCGAAATACACGGACAAACTCTTTGGCGTGTTTCAACGCCTGCACAGCCACAAGGAGTTCGAAGGCACCGGCATCGGACTGGCCAACGTCCAGCGGATCATTCTTCGTCACGGAGGCAGGATTTGGGCGAAAGGGGAAATGGATCGCGGCGCGACGTTTTCGTTTTCCCTCCCGGCCAGGACGTAAATGAATGCGATAATAAAAAATATTCTGTTGGTCGAAGACGATCCGCGCGACGTGGAACTGACGCTGGCCGGGCTGGCGGAACACAATCTGGCCAACAAGGTCGTCGTCGTGCACGATGGCGAGGAGGCGCTGGATTATCTCTACCAGCGTGGAAAGTTCAGCACGCGGGCCGGCGGCAGGCCCGTCGTCGTGTTGCTCGACATAAAGATGCCGAAGGTCACCGGGCTGGAGGTGTTGAAGATCATCAAAGCCGACGAGCAATTGAAGATGATTCCGGTCGTGGTGCTCTCCTCTTCGCGTGAAACGCCAGACGTGGTCGAGTGCTATCGGCACGGCGTCAACGCCTACGTGGTGAAGCCGGTCGATTTCGCGGACTTCATGAAAGCGATCAAACAACTCGGCCTCTTTTGGGCGGCGATCAACGAACCTCCGCCGGACACCTGGAAGAAGGAGACTGAGGTTCGAGCCAACGATGAAGTTTTCATTGAGGGCAAGCCGGCGATTTAGGATTTCAGATTTTGGATTCAGGATTTCCCATCCCTTTCCGCCGTCAGCGAACTGGTGACGAGTGAATGACTCTCGCGCGAAGATAGTGATGCGTGGTGCCGCGTGGAGCCGCCTCGCTCTCCAAACACTGGCGGGCGTGGGCGGCTTTGCGCGTGCGCAGTGGGATGAATTGCGGCACGCGGCGGCGGTAATTGGGACCGTGCTTTATACCGGTGTTCGATCGCGATATTGGGTGCGCGCGGTGCGGGCCGCGTTTGCGCGGCAGGTTCTGGCCATCGGCGTCGAACCACTTTGGTTTGTTTGTGCGGTAGCGGCGTTCGTCGGCATTTCGGTGGTGGTACAGCTCACCTTTTGGGTTGGCGAAGCCGGACTGTCGCAACTGCTCGGACCGCTGTTGGTGGCCGTCGTGGCGCGCGAACTTGGGCCGGTGCTGATCAACCTCGTGGTGATCGTCCGCAGCGGCAGCGCGATGACGACCGAACTGGGAGTCCTCAAAATCAACGGGCAAGTCCGCGCGCTGGAAGCGCAGGGAGGCGATCCGTTTCTGCACCTCGTCATGCCGCGCGTGTTGGGCGTGGCGGTGTCCACGTTTTGCCTGACGGTCGTTTTTATCCTCGGCGCTTTTGCGAGCGGTTTCCTGTTCGCAGCGTGGACGGGACAAGGCAGCCGTGATTTGTTTTTATTCGCGGACACCGTCTCGAGTGCGGTTCAGCCCAAAGACATTTTCAACATCCTCGCCAAAAGCATTCTCCCTGCCCTGTTCGCGAGCGCCTCCTGTTGCATTGGCGGACTCGGCGTCAGCGGGTCATTCACGGAAATCCCGCAGGCCACGCAATGCGCGCTCACTCGCTCCGTCGCCGGGCTGTTTGTCATCTCCGCCGTCGTATCACTTCTGACTTACCTGTGATCATGAACGAAGCGCCCCCAATCCCGGAACCCTCACGAAGCGATGAACGAGGCCCAGTCGTGAAGGAGCGCTTCAAATTCCGGCGCGTGAACGAAATCACCGGCGCCTTTGTGCTCATCATTGTTGCTGAGCTGATCGCGACCGTGGTGTGGACGGGCCGCAGCCAGCGCTGGTTCAAGGGCAATGTCACGCTGCGGATCGTTTTGCCCGAGGACGGCGCGGCGGGAATCCGGCAGGGATCGGAAGTTTACTTTCTGGGCACACTGGTGGGATCGGTCTCCGACGTGGTTGTGGATGAAGCGGGCCGGATGGAAGCCCACGCAAAAATTCGCCATGACTTTTTTTTGTTCGTGCGCGCGGATTCGTCAGCGGTCGTGAAAAAGAGATTCGGCGTAGCGGGCGACTCGTTTTTTGAGATCACACGCGGCGAGGGCCAGCCGTTGCCGGAGAAAAATGCTTCCATCGTCTGCAACGAGCAGTTTCAAAGCGCGCTGGAATCCGCCGTAGAGGAAGTCCGCGTCGAGGCACTGCTCGTGTTGAAGAAAGTCAACGGCGGCCTTGATACGTGGACCAAATTGGGCGCGGACCTCGGCGAAACCCGGCAACATCTGGATCAACTTGCCGTTCGCCTGGAGAAAATGACTGCCGGCGTCGAAGCGGGCCAAGGCACAGTTGGCAAGCTGATCACCGACACGGCCTTGGCAGACGAAGCGCAAAAGCTCCTGGCGCGGGCGAACGAAGCCATGAGCGAGTTACGCGGTGTGGTGACCAACCTGAATGTCGCGGCGGAGAACGTGCAAAGCGGCACGGCGCGCCTCCCGGAAATCACCGACGCCGTCGCCGACAAAGCGAAAGACCTGCCCGGACTCGTCCAGCAAACGCAGACCTCGATGCGCGAACTGGAGCGGGTGATTGAAGCCATGCAACGCCATTGGCTCCTGCGCAAATACGTGAACCACACGAACCCTCCGTCCGGGCAGCCACTGCTCCCATCCAGCGAATCGCTTAGGAAGCCTGCGAAGGAGTTCCAGTCACCAAAGAACGCTGCCAAATGAGCATGAGTCACCCGACCCGCGCGCCTTCTCCAGCGCGAAATGCCTGAACTGCCACAGTAGGGTTACACCCCATAGTGAAAGACTGGAGAACGCTTATCTTTGCTGTCGTAGCTCCAAAGACGGAAGTCGAGTTTCACCAGAACGCGTCGGAGGCGAGATAGAAACCAAGGAAAAGCAATTATGAAAAAGCACTTAGTCATCACATTCCTCTCAGTCGCCGCGTTCGCGGTCGGCTGCAAACCGGCGGCGGAAAAATCCCCCGCGCAAATGAACGTCCAGGCAGCGGCCGAAAAGGTCGAAACGAAAACCAAAGACGCCGCCCAAGCCACGAAAGAGCTGACGCAAGCGAAGAAAGAGTACGCTTACGCGCAGAAGGCTGAATTCGTGACGGAAAAGCAAACCCAGTTGGCCGAGCTCAATCGCGAACTCAATGTGCTTTCCAACAAAGTGGAAGCAGCCAGCGACGCGTCGAAGGCCGAAGCCAAACCAAAACTTGAGGCGCTGCGGGACCAATCGGCCAAGTTGAACACGCAACTCGATGAAGCCAAAAACGCCACCGAGTCCACCTGGGACAATGTGAAATCCACATCGAGCAAAGCCTACGATGATTTGAAGGACGGCTTCCAGAACGCGCGGCAGTGGGCCAGCGAAAAGATCGCGCCTTGAACACACGGAGATTCAGACAACAAAACGAAAAGCAATTATGAACAAAACATCTATAAGTACGGGCCGGGTCCTAAAACTCTCGGCATTGATCCTCTGCGTTGGCGCACTGGCGATGGCCGGCGGCCTGACGGGTTGCGCGGGAGACCGCTACACACAAAGCACGGGCGAACGCATCGACGACAAAGCCGATTCTTCGCGCGTGAGAGATCGTCTGTCCGAGGACACCCAATACAAATACGACGACGTGAAGGTGCAGACGTTCAAGGGCGTGGTGCAGTTGAGCGGCTTCGTCAATTCGCGCGACCAAAAGA
>JGI10216J12902_104247638_pt1 | contig 17368 bp, 21 predicted proteins | sample KanNatreferecore_FD_12902 | JGI IMG/M metagenome (IMG submission 12902)
CGAGGCGGGCGAGCGCGGCGAGGCTGGCCCGCCAGGGCAAGCGGGCGCGGGTATCGAATGCCGCCAATGGGCACCGGGCGTATACCGCGAGGGGACCGTCGTCTCGGCCTACCTCGGGCAGTTCTACAAAGCCGCCCGCGATACCGCGGCCGAGCCCTACGGCAACCCGGACGACTGGCGGCGCATTGGCGGCGCTGGCTTTCACTTCACGGGCGCGTTTGATGCCGCGCACGAGTACACGCTCGGCGACCTGTTCGTTAAGGACTTCGGCACGTTCGTCCAGTGCGAGGACGGGCCGCGGGTATTCGCTGGCCGCGGCGCAAAGGGCGAACAAGGCCAGCGCGGCGAGCCGGGCGCGGACGGTGCCGACGGTCGACCCGGGCGCGACGGCTCGAGCATCGAGCACATAGAGGCGCGCGGGGTAACGCTGGCTATCAGCGTTCGCGAGCGCGGCGGCGCGGCCCGCCTGATCGAATGCGACCTCGCGCCGCTGTTCGAGCCGCTCCTCGACGAGTTCGCCGCGCAAATCAAAGCGCTAGAGGCGCGCATTGCCGCGCTAGGAGGTTAGAGCCATGCCCATAACGTTCTCCCTGCTATGCCTGATCGTCGCGCTCGTGCTGTTCGTGCTCGCCGCGATCCCGCGCGTTCCGCAGGCGTTCCCCTTTGTCGCCGCGGGCCTCGCGTTCGCGACCCTGTCGTTTCTGCTGAGCGGTTACTCGCTGTAATGCGCTGCATGGTTTGCCTTGCCGCGTTGCTCGCCGCAGGATGCGCGACGACGCAAAGCGCACGCGAGGAGGTCGAGGTTCTCGTCGTTTTGCCGAGTTGCGTTCTGTTCTGCGGCGCAACGATCAACCTCGGGAGGTAGCCCCATGTTCCCCGATACCGTCGACAACATCGGCCCGGCCTACGTCGGACCCGCTGCACCGGGCTACGCCGCGCAGGGCGACCTATGGGCCGACACGACGGACCCGCTCGCGCCCGTGCTTAAGGTCTACGTGGCGGGCGTCTGGTATCCCGCGGTCCCGAGCGCTGGCGTCGCGCTGCAAGCGCTTCCCGTTCGCTCTGCGAGCCCGGATAGCAACGCGTTGCGGATGCCGACGAACCCCGACGACTAGGGCGCGGCAATGTTCGACCTCGCGACCGCAAAGCTGCGCCTCGGCATCACAGACGGGGCGCAGGACGCCGCGATAACGACGGCGCTTAACGGCGCGCTCGCGCTGGCCGAGCGCTATTGCGACCGCGGGTTTTACTTCAATGCCGAGACGGCGCGGTTCTTTCGCCCGACCTCGCCGCGGCTGGTCCTGCGCCGCTACCCGGTCGCGCGCATCCTGTCGGTTCTGTGGATCGGCGTCGGCGAGTTGCTGCCCTACGCGCTGCAACATGAGGCCGGGATTGTGATGCTGGGATGCGGCTGGCCGTCTGGCCCCTGGCCCGGCACGCCGACGCTCGAGGTCGCATACGAAGGGGGATACAAGGTCCTGCCCGCGGACCTTGAACTCGCGCTATGGATGACGTTCGACGCGGTCTGGCTGGCGACGCCGGGCGCGGGCGCGGCCAGCGGCGCGAACGTCTCGCCCGGGGCCGTGCGCTCGTTCTCAATCGACGGCATGAGCCTGACCTATGCCGAGAGCGGCAAGGGCAACGCGAGCGGGCACGACGGCGGCGCGTGGGGGCTCATGCCCGCCAGCGCAATCGCGGCGCTTGATCCGTACCGGGCCGAAACGGTCGTAGGTGGCGCGTGAACTTCCCCGCCGAAGTAATCGCCAATCTCGAGCGCGCTCTCGCCATGGGCGGGACCGACGGGATACTCGTGCGCTCGAGCGACCCGGGCTATACGCCCTCGGCCGTGCGGTTCCTCCTGCGCCATCCTGGCCCGCGCGACGATGCAATCGTCAACGCCTACGGCATCGGCGCGCTAATCATCACCCTGCCGCACCGCGCCGAGTTCGACACGAATCCCCCGCGCAAATTCGACACGCTCGTCCTCGACAAAGTCGACCCGGACGCCGAGACGCGTTACGGGTTCGAGGCCGTCGTAAACCGCCAGGTCGATAACGTCTCTGTAGCTTGGACCTGCTACGTCCGCGGCAAGGGGGCGTAAGGTGTCGAGTCTGTACGTTCGCGAACTCGTGAAGCAATGGACTGGCGCGCTCGCGATCCCGTTTTACGACACGGTCAACCGCGAGCAGAATCCGCCCGAACGGATTTGGTCGACGCTCGTTTTCGTCACGACGGCCCGCGCGCAAGCCGACTATTGCCAAGGTCAGCACGAGCGCGGAACATTCGATTTTGTAGTTTTGAGCGAGGCGGGCGGCGGCGACGCTGGCGCGCTCGCTCAGGCGGAGGCCGCGCTCGCGGCGTTGATGGCAAACAAGGACCCCGCGGGCTTGTTGACCTTGACGCAGGCGGGCGCGTTCGACGAGTTCCCGCAACCCGGCGCGGCGCGATGGTTCACGCTTAGCGCGACGGTGGATTACCTCTATGTCACCTAGGAGGCCCCACCATGCCCGCCAAAGCGAAAACCTCGAGCGAGGTCCGAATCTATCTCAGCGACGGGACGGCCCCGACTGAGATTGTTCCGACCGCGATTACAAAGGCCGCGCCCGCGGTCGTCAGCGCGCCGACGCCTCCCGCCGACGGCGCGGTCGTCTACTGCGAGGGCACGGGCTTCCCGGAACTCGATGGTCGTTTTTTCACGACCGCTAACGCCGCGGTCGGCACGTTCGAGCTAGTCGGCAGCGACACGACCGGCAGCGTAGGCACGCTCAGCGGCGACCCCGTAATCGAGACGTACGAAGCCGCGACGATGCAGTCGCTATGCCTGTCGGCTCTGACGTACAACCTCGAGACGCCCGGGACCGTGAGCGTCGGAACCTACTGCGACCCAAAGGCGACGCTCCCCGCCACCGCGGGCGCGGCCGGGACCATGACCCTAACGGGTTACATCGATGTTCAGGACTCCGCCTACCCGGCCGTTTACGCCGCGGTCAAGGATGCAAAGGAACGCGTCCTAACCGTCGTCCTCGGCCAGGACCAAGGGGAGATTGTGCAAACGGTCATCATGGCCGGCATTACGTGGGATATCCCCATGGGCGATGGCGGCATGGCCTGGACGGCGACGGCGACGCTGACGACCGAACCCGAACACGTATTCGAGGCGACGCCATGACGCTCCCCGCACTGCGCGAGCGCACGGTCGGACAGTTCACGGTCCGCGAACTAACCATGCGCTCGATTCTCGAGGTACAGCGCAACTACCCCGAGGCCGATAACGCCCGCGTCGCGGCGATGATGGGCGCGGCGGTTTTCAACGGCGACGCGACGCCGCTCGGGGACGCCGTCCTCGACCTCGGCGCGACGACCTATAACGCGTTGCTCGAGGCGTTCGTCGAACTCAACGGGCGCAGCGACGACAAAGCGGAGGACCCCTCGGGAAACGTTTAACCCCGCTCGAGCGGGGTATGCACGACCTAGCGCTCGAACTCGGGCGCACCGTGGGAGAACTCGCCGAGGTTCTCACGTTCGCCGAGTGGCTCTCATGGTTGGACTATTTCGCCGACCGCGCCGACGATGCCGACCGTAGTAGGCGACGGGCTCGCGGCGAGGTTCGCACCGACGACCCAAACGCGGGCGCGCAACTCCTGGCCGCAATCGGCAAGGCCCCGCCCGGCAAGGCCCCTAGAACGCGTCGGGATGACGCAGGAGGCACGCAAACATGATCGGCGTAGTCCCGGTCCCAACAACGGAAACCGTCGTCGCCAGGGGCGACGGCTCGGCCCGCGGGGTCATCACCAAGGACGTAACCAATTGGGCGCGCAATCAAGTTATCGAGTTAATGCGATCCGACACCGCGCTCGAGGTCGCCAATCAAATCCGGCTCGAGAACCCGCCGACGATTGCTGTTATCGACAAGAGCCGCGGCAAGCCGCTGCGCGAGGCGGTCCGCACGGTCGACATTACATTCGGCTCCGCTATCAAGGCTCGCGCGCTCGCCATCGTCGAGGCGGAACTCGCCCGCGCGATCAAGCGGGGCACGACGCAGCGCAGCGGTCGCCTGTCGAACCTGTCTAACTGGCGCTGGTTCTACTCGCGCGGACCGATGCCAACCGTAGGCGGCAGCGGCATCCCGCTGGGCCCCGGCGACTATCTCGCGCTCAGGCCCGAGAACGTGCCTTATGCGACCGTCGTAAACGCGTACGTCGAGCGCGGCGCGCGCATCACGCTCAAGCGCAAGGTTCGCGGCGGCAAGGACGCGCACGGCCCGCCCAAGCTGGATAAGTTCGGGTTCCTCGAATACGCCGCGCGCCGCGCGCAGCGGCATCCGCTGTTCGCCCCCTACTACGTTTCTGTCCGCTACACCGACGCGCGCCCGGTTGCGGGCGAAGTCTCCAAGCGCAAGCGCTCCGCGTATCTCATCATCACCCCGCGGCTGGGCCGTCGGCGGAGGTAATGCCATGGCCGACGACCTCACCAGAATTGTTCGCTACCTCGCCGACACCTCAAAAGCCGTCGCCGAGATAGACAAGCTAACGAAAGCCAGCGACCGCGCTGGCACGGAAATGGAGGGCATAAGTAAGAAGCTCTCCGACTTCGGCGGCATGTTGAAAACCGCGGGCGTTTTCCTGCTGGTCGAGGAGAGCATTCGCGGCGCAATTAACGGCGTCCGCGGCCTGATAAACGAACTCGACGACCTGAGCAAAACCGCGCAGGGTATCGGCCTGACAACCGAGCAACTCTCCGGCCTGCAATACGCGGCCGACTTCGCGGGGGTGGGCGCAGAGCAACTAACGAAGTCGCTCGTTACGCTCGACGAGAAAATCGGCAACGTCGCCGAGGGCACCGACAACGCCTCAAAAATTCTCCGCTCGTTCGGCGTCACGGGCGGCGACGACGCGGCGACCGCGCTGGACAAAATCGCCGACGCGTTCTCGCGTGCTCCCGACGGCGCTACAAAAACGGCGTTTGCCGTTGAACTGTTCGGCAAAAAACTCGCCTCGCAAATGATCCCGCTGCTTAACTCCGGCTCGGCCGGAATTAAGAGCATGACGGACGAGGCGAGGCGCATGGGGCAGGTTATCGGGACCGACACGGCAAAGCAGGCCGAGGATTTTAACGACAACCTAGAGCGGCTCGCGCGCAACGCCAAGCAAACCGGCATCGCGCTGGTTAACTACATGCTGCCCGCGCTCACGAAGCTATCGGAAAAGCTCGTGAAGAACGCGCAGGACTTCGGCCTGTTCGAGGGCGCGTTCGTCACGTTCTACGAAACGCTTTTCGGGACGGCCCGCTCGAATCTGGAAGACAGCCTCAACGTCAACCTCGCGAACATGGAGAACATCCGCGAAAAAATGCGGTTCGTTCTCTCGGGTGGGAAAACGGAGGAGGAGCGCGCCGCCATCCAGCGCTCGAAACGATACGTCGACCTGCAAAAGCAACTCGACGACCTCAACAAGCAAACGCTTAAGCAGGCGAGCGACCTAAATCATTACCTCGTGCTCGAGGCCGGCGCGTCGGCGAAAACTACAGAGCAAACAAAAAAGCTCGACTCGAATCTCCTCAAAGCCGGCAAAACCGCGGAGAAAACAAAGGACGCGTTCGTCGAGTGGCAAGCCAGCGTAACGACCGCTATGGCGGCGGTCGACCTGGCAGCGCCGAAGGTCGCGTACCTCGAGCAACTCATAACCGCGCTCGGCGATGCGGGACCCGAGGGCGCGGAGAAACTCAAAGCGGTTAAACAACTCCTGGACCAGATCAAGCCGCCCGACGCGCTAACCAAATACGTCAACACGCTAGAGGAGGCGGCACGCGCGCAATTGCCCGTTGCCGATCAACTCGACGTTCTGGCGCGCCGCATGATCGAGTTGCAGGGCGGCGGCGAGGAGGCAGAAAAGGTTATCGCGGCTCTGCGAAAGGAATACGCAAAACTGCTGGCGACGACGAGCACGGAGGCCGGCGTCGCCGAGGCGATCAAACAGTTTCAGCAGGCCAAAACTGAATCGGAGGCGTGGAACGCGGAACTCGCGCGGCTCGTTTTCAACGGCGAGATAACCGGCGAGGTTTTCAAAAAGCTCATGAAAGACACGCCGCAGGCGTTTAAGAACGCCAACGACGCCGCGGCTGACCTGTCGAAAACAATCGAGACGAGCCTCCTAAACGCGACGACCAATTGGACCGACTCGCTAATCGACGGCATCGGCGAGGCCGACCAGTCGTTTACGGAGTTCATAGAAAACGCTATCAAGTCAATAGCGAAACTCATCGTACAAAAACAAGTTCTCGCCGCGTTCGGTTCTTTCTTCGGCACGCCCGCTGCGGCGGCGAACGGCGCAGCGTTCAACGCGCCCGGCGTGCAGTTCATGGCACGCGGCGGCATCCTGACCTCGCCCACGTTCTTTACGACGGCGCGCGGCCCCGCTGTTGCTGCCGAGGCCGGTCCCGAGGCGGTCGTCCCGCTGCGCCGCTCCAGTGGCGGCGACCTCGGCGTCGCCGCGTCGCCTGTCACGATCAACGTACAAAACTACACGGAGGCGACCGTCTCGCAACGCACGACCGACAACGCGGACGGCTCGCGCGTGGTCGATATGTTGATCGAGCGAAAGGTCCGCGCGCTGATGACGGACGGGTCACTCGATAGAACGATGCGCGCGTCCTACGGCGTCACGCGTCAACCCGGGTAAGGGGGCACCATGGCTACCATTGCAATCGCGGCGCGGCCCGATTCGCTAGACGGATGCTTCGCAACGTGGGACGAGACGGAAGCCCCGAACACGATCCGCTCCGACGCGGACCTCGCGGGGTTCGGCAAAACGCGGCGGCGCACGACTTACGCGTCGCTGCTGATTGACGCAACCGTAATGCTCCCCGCGGCGCTGTATCAGGATTTTCGTGACTGGTACTCGATCAATTGCGCCAGCGGCACGATACCGACGCGCATCAAACGCCCGCAGGACAACGCCGAGATAGTCGCGCGGTTCGCGGGTCCGCCCACGATTGCATGGCCGACGCAGGAGCGCGTTGCGTTCACGGTAACGTGCAAGTTCGAGCAGTTGCCGCAATGGCGGAGCCTATGAAATGGTCGACGCTGTCAACGTCCCGAGCCTGACGGCCAGCGCGACCCCGGTCGTCTGGCTGGCGCTGCTACGCATTACCGCACCGGGCGAGGAGGCGGTCGCGCTGGTGAACAATTCGGAGCCCGTCGTCTCGCGCGGCATCACCTATCAACCGTTCCCGTTCGCGCTGACGCTGCCCGCCGACGATAGCGAGACGTTGCCCAAGGTCGCTCTTAACCTGTCGAACGTCGACCAATCGCTCGTCGACTACATCCGCGGCGCGGCCGAGCCGCCGAAAATCGAGGTCGAGCTAATCACCTCCGCTTACCCCGACACGGTAGAAAAGTCGCTGACGTTTCTACGCCTGACCGAGGTTACCTACGACGCCATCACCATCGGCGGCACGCTCGCGCTCGATAACTTTCTAACGCAGGCGTTCCCCGCGGAGGCGTACACCCCGCCTTACTTCCCGGCGCTGTTCCGTTGAGGCGCTCGCATGGTTACGCTCGACAAGTTCGTCGGCATCCCCTACGCGGAGCGGGGCACCGACTACGCGGGGGCGGACTGCTGGGGAGTTTGCGTGCTCTATGCGCGCGACGCGCTCGGCCTCGATCTACCGCGCTACTTCTACCCGGACGGCGACCTCGTCGCGACCGCGGGCGAATTGATCCGACGCGAGACGGGCGCGCTCTACTGGCAAAGCGTCGGCGCGCCTTATTTGCCGGGCACCGTGCATATCCTGAGAATCGCGGGCGTGGCGACCCATTGCGGCATCCACATAGCGGGGCACCTGTTTTTACACAGTCTCCCCGGCCGCAATAGTTGCGTCGAGAGCCTGTTCGCTCCCGAATGGCTGCACCGACACGCCGGAAGCTATCACCTATGCAAAACGCTCTCGCATTGATTGAGCCTGCGGTCCTCACGCCCGCGCGTTTGCTCACGCTCGACGGCCAGCGCTTAACGCTGATGGTTGCGCCAGGTCAGACCCTGGCCGCGGTCCTCGAGCGGCATATCGCGGCCGACTTGCGGCCCCACGTTCGCGCGTTCATTCACGGGACCGAAGTCGTCGACGCGTCGTTTACGCTGCGCGCGGGCGACTCGTTGCTCCTGGCCGTCGTGCCCGCGGGCAGCGGCGCAAAGTCAATCCTCGGCGCGGTTCTTACGCTGGTCGTCGCCTACTTCGCGCCCTATTGGGCACCGGAGCTAGTGGGTGCGCTGTATGGCGTCTCGGGCGCGACGGCGTCCGCGGCGCTGCCCGGCCTCGTCTCGGCCGTCGGCGTTGCCGGGACGATGGTCGCCGCGATGGCCGTCTCCGCGCTGATCCGCCCGCCTCCGATCAACACGGGAGGGGCCGCGGGCGTGGATATGGCGCGCTCCTACACGCTGTCGGGGCAGAGCAACCAAGCCGCGCCGTATTCGCCGTGCCTCGTGGTCTACGGGCGGCATAAGGTAATGCCGCTCCTGGCGGCGAACCCGAACGTCGACAACCTCGGGACGGTTTCTCAGTTCTCCGCGCTCTACGACTTCGGCCTCGGCAACGTGCTCGTGGAGGAATTGAAAATCGGCGACGTTTCAATCGAGCAATTCACGCCGCAGTTAGTCCTGCATCAAGACTCGCTCTGTCGCGACTTGCAACTGAACTCCGACCGCATTGGCTACGACCAGTACACGTACCAGTTGCAGCAAAACGAGCCGCTCGTTTTACGCACGAAACCCGACACGGTCCGGGCGAACCTCGATATTCAATTCCCCCGCGGCCTGTATCAGGTCGGCAAGGATGGGGCCGTCCCGTACACCGCGTTGCTCTATGCGCGCTGGCGTCGGCTCGGCGACACCGACTGGCAGGGCGCGCCTATCGATTGGTATTTGGGAGCCGAGACGGAATACGCCGCTCCGCCGAACGAGAAAACGCTCACGTTCGACCTCCCGGGCTACATGCCTAGCGGGCCAGTTCCCTACGACCCGACGACCTCGCCCGCCATCATGCGGCAAGCCGCGACCGCTTGGAGCAATGCCACCGACCCGGGTAGCACCTACACCGACGCCAAGCCGAATCCCTACCTCACGTTCTACTACCCGAACGGGCCAATCGACGAGGGCTCTTACTTCGTGCGCTACCCGGAAATTTTGCGCGCGGGGTGGACCCGTAGCGCGACTAATCATTTTGAGAGCATCGGTTCGCGCGAGTCGCGTAACCCCGGCGTTCGCGTGCAGATTATGGGCGCGTTGAATGAGGACTACGACCTATACGAAACGCCGCAACGCCTGCACAACTACGACTTCGCGACGTTCTACGACCCGGGCGGCGCTGGCATCGACTACAACGTAGGGGGCTGGTTTTTTATTAACTCCTCCTCGCCGATACCGACCTCGGCCAAGCCGTCGCCGAACGCGGCCCCGTGGGTATGGCATCAAATCGCGCCGTTCGAGGAGGCTATCTATCTCGCCCGCTATCCTGACGTAGCCAATTGGGTGGCGCAGGACCCGGGCCACCGTAGCGGCTGGCAACACTTCACCGAATCGGGCGCGCTCGAGGGGCGCGACCCCTACGACTGGTTCGCGCAGGTAAGCGTGAGAATGCGCTCTCTCAGCACCGCGCCGCTATGGTTGCGCGTCGCCTACGTATTCCCCTCAGCCGGGGAATACGAATTGGAGATTCGCCGCGTTGACCGCTCGAGCGACGGCAGCGACTCCTCGACGAAAGACTCCCCCTACGGCACCGTTACCGCGCAAGTTAACGAGGCCGTCGTCGGCATCCTGCGGAGTTTTCAGACCGGCGCGCCCGTGCAGCCGCGGCTGCGCCATACCATGCTCGAGATGCGCGTCGTTGCAACCGACAAGCTCTCGGGCGTCGTTCAAAACCTGTCCGCGATTGCGACCTCAATCCTCCCCACGACAACCGACGGCGTCGCGTTCACGCCCAAGCCGACGCGTAACCCCGCATGGATAGCGCTCGATATCCTCACCTCCGAAAAGAACCCGAGGCCGCTGTCCTACGACCAAATCGATTGGCCGTCGTGGTTGCATTTTGCGGACGTTTGCGACGCGCCGCGCTACTGGCTCGCAAACGGGATGCCATTTACCGCGCCCGCGTATACCTGCGACACGGTCGTAAGTTCCTTCACGACGATTAAAGACCTCGTCGAATCAATCCTCGCGGGGGCTCGCGCGTCGCTCTCGCTGACCGGAGCGGGTAAGTGGGCGATCCTCGTCGACGAGGAAAAGGCGACGCCGCGGCAACTCCTGACGCCGGCAAACTCGTGGAGCTTTTCGGGCGGTCGCGCGTTCACGGCTCGCCCTCACGCGCTGCGCGTGAACTTCGTAAACCGCGACGTTAATTACGTGAGAGACGAGGTCATCGTCTACGCCGACGGCTACTCGAAAGAGAACGCGCAGGAGTTCGAGCGGCTCGACACGTTCGGCATTACCGATTACCCGCACGCCTGGGCCTACGGCCGTTACATGCTGGCGCAGGGGCTGCAACGCTCCGAGACGTTCTCGCTTACGCTCGACGCGGAAAACTTGATCCTGCAACGCGGCGACCTCGTCCTCGTCGCGCATGACGTTCCGATGATCGGCGGCATCCCGACGCGAGTGTCCAGCGTTGACGCTGCGCCCGGGGCCAATGGCGGGCAAGTCGTCCACTGTGAGATAGAGCCCGCGGTCGAGGTTACCGGCTACACGATCCGCAACGCCGACGGCGCGATCCGCACGGGCGCGGTTTTGTTCTCGCAAGTCGGCGGGCTGTTCGAGTTGGACGGCAACGCGCAGGCCGAGCCTGACGACTTGATCGTCCTCGGCCCGTTGAACCGCACGACCGCGCCTTACCTCGTCCAGTCGATATCCCCGGCCTCCGACCTGACGGCCGCGGTCGTCCTCGTGAAGTATGTCCCCGAGGTCTATCAAGCCGATATCGGCGAGTTGCCCGAATGGGACCCGACGCTCGGGACCGACCTCGTCAACGGGACCGACCTCGCGGTTATCGACCTCCTCGCAACGCAAACGCTCTACTACGTGCAGCGCGAGCCGCGCGTCGACGTTTTGCTAACGTGGCGCGTCTCCGGTTGGAACCTCGACCATTACGACATTGCCGTTTATTCGCCGTCGGGCCAGCGTCGGCAACTCGCAAGCGGCGTCACGGCAACGAACTACGTTTGGACCGTCGACGCGCTGCGCGAGTTAGATTTGTTCGGCGTGCTCCTGCAATTCGAGGTTACGCCCGTCGCCGGCAACGGTTCGGTGGGACTGGCGTCGTACGTGAGCCTGTCGCTAGACCTCGACCGCTCGAACCCCGCGCCCGTCTCGACGATGGGGCTCAACATCGAGAGCGAGCGCATAGACGTTTTCTGGACCCAGCCGGACGAGCCGGATATCGCGCATTACCTCTTGCGCTACACGCCCGATATCTCGCCGTTCGGCGACCCCGACTGGAACGCGGCGCAAGTTCTCGCCACGGTCGCATGGCCGACGACGAAAACGAGCGTCGGCGCGCGAACGGGCGCGTATGGTGTACGCGTCGTCGACACCTCGGGCAACGTCTCGCCGATAGTCTGGCGGCGCACGACCATTGCGATCCTGCCGCGGCTAAACGTCATCGAGACGGTTAACGACCTGTACGAATCGCCCGCATGGGCCGGGGCTCGCTCTCATGCGGTCGTGGTGGGCAACGAGGTACAGAGCGAGGGCGAGTTCCCGAACATCTACCCGGACGGTATTTATTACTGCGAGGAGACGGTCGACCTCGGCGACGTTTACGAGGCGCGCCTCGCCTCGAAAATCGCGGCCTACGCGGTTAGCGAGCACGAATATATGGCGACCTGGCCAACCCTGGCCGACGTTGCCGTCCTGGCGAGCGCGTCGTCGTCGGAGTTGGGTGAGGCATGGGCGGAGGTCCGCACGAGCGACGCGCTCGCGGTAATGTCCGACTGGTCGACGCTGTCCGCGGTTACGGTTCTCGCGGCCGGCGAAGAAAGCGAATGGTCCGCATGGCGTCCCTTTATGGTGGGCGACTTCACGGCTCAAATTTTCCAGTTCCGCATTTACCTCAAAAGCTACAACCCGGGGGTTCGCGTCGCGGTTACCTCGGGGCTTATCGAGGTCGATATGTCCGACCGCGTCGACTCCTACGGCGACGTAATCGTCCCGGCGAGCGGGCTCGATTTTGTTTTCCCGGTGGCGTTCCGCGTGCTCGAGGCCGTCGCCATTTCCATCAACGGCAGCGCAGCGGCGCTCGTTGCGCGCGTGAGTGGGAAGACTGCGGAGGGGTTCCGCGTTACGCTGGTCGACTCTGCAACGCAGACGGCACGCGCGGGCGTTATCGATATTCAAGCGCAGGGCTACGGGCGGCGTAGCGCTGCATCAATCTAACGGAGGCTTTCTATGTCTCAAATCCTGGCGGCTGACTTCCCAATCGACCCGACGACGACGAGCGGGACGGCGCTGTCGCAAGTTCTAAACCGTTTCGCCGACGCCGAGCACACGAACAATTCGGGAGCCACCGCGCCGCCGAACACAACGCCCGGCATGTTCTGGCTCGACACCTCCAGCGGCGCTAACGGCGTGCTGAAAATGCGCGATTCACCGAATACCGGATGGCTCCCGGTTTTCAACAGCGCATTGCCTCCCGTCACGCCCGCGGGCGGCACGTTTACGGGCAACCTCACGATTAGCAACGCCGACCCCGCGCTGATCTTGAACCGCAACGCGGGCGCGACGGCCCATATCGCGCGGCTGCTGGGGCAAGTGGGCGGGCTCGCGCGCTGGGACCTGATCCTCGGCGAAGGGACCGCGGAGGCGGGCGCTAACGCGGGCAGTCTCTTTCAAATCCGGCGCTATACGGACGCGGGCGCGGTTATCGATTCGCCTTTCGTTATCGACCGCGCAACGGGTCGCGTCGTCGTCGCGGGGCTTGGCGTCGTCAGCGGCGGGACCTCGATTGCTCAATTCGGCGCGCTGGGCCTGTCGCTGACCGACGCTGTCCAAGTGGGAGCCTCGGCGACCGCGACGCAAAACCTCGTTATTCGCACCAACAAGGACGGGACCTTTACGATGGCGCGCGGCAACGCGGGGGCGACGACACAAGACCTCTTAACCATCGATGCGGCCGGCGTCGTGAAAGCGAGGTTCAAGGTCCCCACGTTTAGCGCCTATCAGAGCGCGGCGCAGTCGATTAATAACGGCGCGATCATCAAAGTTTTGATGCCTAACGAGGAGTACGACAACGCCTCCTGTTACGACACGGGGCTCAGTCGCTACACGCCCAACGTGCCCGGCTGGTATTGGTTCGCGGGCGTCGTCAGCGGCAATTTTTCTGCGGGCGGTTATACGTCGGCGTCCGTTTACAAAAACGGAGTCGGCGCGGGCGCGGGCGTTATCAACTCCACGGCGGGCCAGTATTCCGGTATGCCCGCGTTCCGACTTGTCTACATGAACGGCACGACCGACTATGCGGAACTGTTCATGACGCAAAACAGCGGCGGCACGCAAACGACCCTACCGGGTATCGACAAGGTCCACTTTGAGGGCTTTCTAGTCGCCGCTGATTGAAGGGGCCACCATGACCGACGCAAGCGAAAGGCGCTACCCCGTCGAACTGTCGGCGCAACGCCTCGAGTACATCCTAAATACGCTCGGCCAGCGCCCATACTTCGAGGTCTACGCGCTCATCGAGGACATTCGCGGGCAACTCGCCGCGCAGGCCGAGCCGCCCGAGAGCGGCGCGCAACTCAAAGCGGTTTAACGGGGCTCGTCGTGCAGACGGTCGCCGTTTTGTTTGCGCGCTCCGATAGCGTTTACAAGAGCCTGCCGGGCGCGGATGTTTGGGACCTCGAGCGCGACGCGTTGCGCTGGCCCGGGGGCTCTGCCGTCGTGGCGCATCCGCCTTGTCGAATGTGGGGACGCCTGCGGCCATTCGCCCGCGGCGACGCGCAGGAGAAAGCGCTTGCCGTTCACGCGCTGGGGCTCGTGCGCCGTTGCGGCGGCGTGCTCGAACATCCGGCTCACTCGTCGCTGTGGAAGCGCTGCAACCTGCCGCGGCCAGGAGAGTTCGCCGACGAGTGGGGAGGCTGGACCCTGGCCGTGGATCAATTCGACTTCGGGCACGAGGCGCGTAAACCAACATGGCTCTACGTCGTCGGCGTTGCACCCTCCGACTTGCCGCCGATACCGCGGCGCGAGGGACGGCCAGCGCGCTGCATCCGCAAACCGCGCGACTGCATCGGCCCGCCGACTCTCACGCACGACGACCGCGAGAGAACCCCCGCTCCATTCGCAAATTGGCTGTTGGACCTGGCGCGTTTGACCCGACGAGCGGTAACTTTGTTATCGTAGTCACAATGTTATGATCGGGCTCCGATTCACCAGTTAAACGAAAGAGCCTCAGACCATGACAGACCATCACGTTAAGCCCGCCGACGCCGTCGCGGTTTTCGATAGCGTCGCGATCCACGCAAAGAGCCTCAACGAGCGCGGCCTCCATTGGAACGGCAGCGTCCTCGGGCACAAGGCCGAGGGCGGCGGGCGCTACTACGCCGTCGTCGTTGAACTCTCCGGCCATATTTACTTCCCCGCGACCGAATCCGAGCGCGGCGAGTTCTACATGGGCGGGGCCGAGCCGTGCCTTAACTTTTGGGACGCCGCGGAAATTGCCGACGGCATCGCGGCAACGATGGCGCAGGAGTCGGGCAAATGAGCACGAAAAAACTTACCCTCGACGACCTCCCCGCGGCGACGCGGCAAAAGCTCGGGGTCAAGCGCCCGCGGCAATCGCAATTCAGTAAGGACGAGGTCCGCACTCACGCGTTGCGCGTCCTGGCCGAGGTCGCATCGCTCACGCAGGACCAGCGCCGACGCGTGCTCGAGCACGCCGTTAAGGTGAACGCGATATGAGCCGCGCTGACCCTCCGACCGTCGTGCGCCCGACCGCTACGCAAGTCGCCGCGCTGCGCCAGCGCTGCGGCCTCAGCGCGGAGGCGTTCGGCGCGCTCGTGTATTGCACCGCGGCCACCGTGTACGGCTGGGAGGCCGGTCGCCGCAATTGCCCGGCCGCGGAGTGGGAACTCCTGCGCGTTTACTTCGGCCTCGCCAAGCCGCGCATTGCGGGCGGTTAACATTGGCGCGGGGTTGCCGTTCTGGCTGTCCTCCCAAGCGCTCGCCTACTTGGCATCCCCGCCCGCCTCGCGCGGGCTTTTTTTCGCCCTCATGCGGGCGCGATCATCGCGTCAATCGAGAGCACGCCCGGGGCCATCGCGAGTATTTCCCCGGCGTCGAATACCGCCATTAGCGCGTCAATCTTTCCCTTACTACACGCTTTCGTAATGACCGCGGCGTTACCGCGCAATTCGACCCGCGCGTTACCCACGCAATAGGTGAGCATCGATTGTCCCGCGTGCCAAAACGAGCCCTCCGACAAACGCCGCTCGATGAGTTTTTGCACCCCCTGCAAGCGCCACCCCTGGCCGATGCCGACGAACAATTCCTCGGGGAGTTCGCCCTCGACGATCAAGGATTGATGCAGGACCTTCGCACCGCCCGCGGGGTCGAGCCCGACGCGCACGAGCTTTTCGCTTTCGTACACGCGGCGTACCAACGCGATCAAGTCGACTACGTCGGGGCCCAGCGCGGGCACGATCACGAGGTCGCCCTCGCGCTGGTAGTCGTACCATTTTTCGGCCTCGCCCTTGCGCCCGTCGACGCTGCGCTGATGAACCCATGCGCGCGACCAGCAAAGCCAATGCCCGGTCCCCGTCTCGCGCCCGAGGACGGCCAGCCCTAGCCAGTCCTCCGGCCCGCCTGCATCGATACCCACGGCGACCGCGTCGCTCGCCTCGAGCAACGCCTCGAGCGTCAAGCCATCGCGCGCTTGCGCCTCCCAATCGAGCGCACCGGGCCAGCGGTCCGACCCGAGCGCGATTCCTATCTCAACGTTTAAATGCTGCGAGGCCCAGCGACGTAGCTCTCCCTCGCCCGCTTCCATGGCCGCGTGATAGTCCGGCACGAGCCGCGCAACGTCGACGGAGCGGCCGTCGTTAGGCGTCACCATCCGCCAGGTCGCCGCGTCGCGCCAGTCGACGCCGCTCGGGAATTCGTACAGCAGCGGCAGGATGGGCGCGACGAGACGGCCGTCGCGCACCGCTCGAGCCTTAAGCAATTCGGCGCGGAATACGCCCGCGGGCGGGCGCTCCGATTGCGTCGTGATTTGCACGAGGAACCCCTCGGGCTGAGATATCAAGCCCCCGCGCAATTGCCCGATGACGCGGTCCGCGTCGACCGATCCCGCAATAACGTGAGTCTCGTCCAAGAGCACGCCGCAAGGCTTGGAGCCCGTTACCGTGCGCGGGTCGAAACTCTTTACTTTCAAGAACGCGCCCGTAGGCAAATACGTTATCTGGCGGATATGGCTCTGTACGTGGCATTTGCGAGCCAGCGCCACGTCCGCCTCAATCATCCCCACAGCCTGCGCGAACGCGAGCCCGGCAATCTCGAGCGTCGGGGCGACAAAGAGGAACTCGGCGCGCGGGCGCGGCGAGAGCAACGTCGCCACCAGCATTAACGCCGCGCCGTAGGTCGTTTTCGAGTTCTTTTTGGGCACGAGGAGGAATACCTCGCGGATAAAGCGCTCGCGCGCCGCGGCGTCGTAGCTGCCGAACAATGCGCGGATGAGGTCGCGAAACCAATCCCCGCACGCGTCCGCCAGCAGCGGGCGACCCTCAACGTCGGGCAGGCGCAGTCGGTCGAATACCCGGACCGCGCGCTCGGCCTGCAACCGATTCAACGGCAGAGCATCGGGTAAAAGCGACTGCCCAGCGGCAATGCGTACCGCCCAATCGGTCCGGCTGAGGTCAACCGGCATAACTCGACCATGCCAAAGGCCATAGGAGGCGTTGCGGCCGGTTTAGGCTATGCCGGTATCGGCGAGGCCCCGTTCGCGCCTCCTGGCGCGTCCTGGCGCGTCGCCGACCGTTTCTCATTGCACCGGCTTGGATTCGAGGAGCGCGTCCCACGATTCGCCCTCTTTGACCTCGTCAACCGTAGCGGCCAGCAGCGCTTTTTCCTTCACCCCCACGTAACGATGCTCAGCCGCCCACCCCCCTTGGGTCCGTAGCCAAAACATCGCGGCCGGAATTGATGGGTTGCGCCGTCGCGTCGCTGCGCGGAACACGACCGCGGCAACTTTCGCCGTTGCCATCAAGCGGCCTAGCTCGACCTCGCTCGCGTATTGATGCTCGAGCGTTCGCGTCGCAATGCCGAGTAACCGGGCTATTTCCTTCGGCGAGAACCCGTAACTCGCGAGCAATTGCACTTGTTCGCGTTCGCGCTCT
>JGI10216J12902_113206408_pt1 | contig 17350 bp, 17 predicted proteins | sample KanNatreferecore_FD_12902 | JGI IMG/M metagenome (IMG submission 12902)
TTCACCTACAGCGACGACGACGAGCTGACGGCGACCTCCGGCGGGTTCGGCAACAGCTACTCCTACAACGACAACGGAGAGCAGACCGGCCGCACGCTCGGCAGCACCAGCTACACCCTGGCGTGGGACTACGACGGGCAGCTCACCAGCACCACGCAGGGGAGCACGGTCGTCAGCTTCACCTACGACGGGCTGGGCCGGAGGCTGACCCGGGCGGCGGGCGGGACCACGACCCAGTTCCTGTCGTCCGGCAGCCAGGTCTACCTCGAGGCGGTCGGCAGCAACATCACCGCCTACTACGCGTACGGGAACGCGCTGATCCGAAAGGACGGCGAGTATCCGATGTTCGATGGGCTGGGCTCCGAGCGGACGGTGACCAACTCCTCGCAGACCGTGACGGGCACGCTGAACATGGACGGGTTCGGGAACGCCGTCGGGAGCACCGGCAGCAGCTCGAACCCGTACATGTACGCGGCAACGAGCGGGTACCGGAGCGACGGGGATGCCGGCTTGATGCACGTGGGGGCGCGCTATTACGATGCCCAGGTAGGGCGGTTCACGAGCCGGGACACCGTGCTGTCCGAGCATCCGTATGCCTACTGCGAGCACGATCCTGTGAACCGCGTAGATCCCGACGGCCACAAGTCTGAGCTCAAGTGGGGGATAGAGATCGAGTGGGGGATCTTCAGGCTCCAGGCAGAGGAGACGATTGAAACGGGCGGTCCGCCCGCCGATGGCGAGCTTTACCGCCCCGGTCCGCCAACGGGAGGAGGAGGATACACCTCTAACCCGGTCAATGACTTCCTCAGCGACTTGCGTGAGCTGCCGGGTAACTTCGTTGGGGCAGTTTCGGACTGGTGGCACGACATCGGACGGCCCAGCCCGGGAAGGGGGGATGAGCTACTGCACTACGTCGGCTATTAAACCCGGCCAGAAGCGATGCAGGGGTATGCGAGGGCTGCCACCAGTGGTGTGCAGCCCTCGCAAACCCGAAGCCCCGATCCCGACGCGGGGGGCGAACTATGAGCCCCTGGAAACATCGTACCGTGTAAGGTAGTCGGAATGCGGAAATCGAGGAGCTGCTTTTGGGTGCACAAACCTTTCGGCAACTGCTCGACGGATGCTTCGCTGAGTCCGGTGTGAGCCGGCACGGGTATGGGTGAGATAAATGTTGCGGATCGTCGTGTTTCAGTTGTCATATCTCATGCTGTTGGCGTTGCTCATCCCGGTTGAGCGGCGCTTGTTTGGTCCGGCTACTCCGTTGGGACCGGAGGGGCTGACGCAAGCCGCAGCTGCTCTCTGTCTGCTCTGGTGTTGGGCACGTTGGATCGAGCGTCGGCCGCTGAGCTCGTATGGCCTTGCGCTCAGTCGGGCGTGGTGGCAGCAGGCTGGAGTCGGGTTCGGCATCGGTTTGATAACCGCGTGCTGGCCGAGGCTGTATTGTGTTTTGGGCGAACGGGCGCACGTTGTCGAGTTGTGGTCCGAACCGCCGGGTGCGGTGGACTGGTTTGGCTCCTTCGCCGGCGGGTTTTTCTTGGTGGTTGCCAACGCGCTCAGCGAGGAACTCGCCTTTCGCGCCCATCCGGTGAAGAACCTAGCTGATCGGCTCGGCGGTCGGTCCTCCTGGCCGCTTCTCTTCTTCGTGCTCACGCTCCCCGCGGTCTGGTTCGCCGTGGTGCACGTGTCGGATCGAAGCGACTTTCCTTACCTTCTTTACCTCTTCTTGAGCGCGATGGGGCTCGCCTCGATGTATCTGGCGACGGGTCATCTGGGACTGCCCCTTGGGGTGCACGCGGGGTGGAACTTCGGCACGGCGCACGTGCTCGCCGGAGAGAGCGGTGGGCTTGCCGGCCGCGCGGTGCTGTTCCCGATGGCGCCGGCGCCGAATGCAACCCTGTCGGTTCCCTTCTGGGTCACGGTGGTCTGGTATCTGATGATGATCCTTCCGGGAGTCCTGGTACTTTACTGGAGCACGCGGCGACCCGCGAGTTTCTCCGATGGATGGTGCGGATTGTGGCGTCCGTCCGACCAGGGAACAGCCACGTCGCTTCGCGTGAAGGCGGGACGCGGGCTCCTGTGGTGCGGTGGAACCATCGCACTCGTGGTTACGGGGTTGTTCTTCGGAGGAAAGGTGACAATTCGAGACAGGGCCGGGGGTGTCACGGTCTTCGGAAGGCTGGAACGCTCGCCGGTGCGCGGCACGGGATGGAGGATGCGTCTCTTTGGCGCCGATTACGGATTAATGAGATCGACGAAAGAGGCCGAGGAAAAACCGAAGGCCAAACCGGGGCCGGTCGATTAGAGGTCCCTCTCACAAGCTCTCGGTCGGTTGTTGTGAGCGCGCGCCCCCAGTGTGCGGCAGCGTCACCGCCTACTACGCCTACGGAAACGCGCTGATCGGAAGGACGGCGAGGCGCCGCGAGCCGGCCTCCCCTTTCGAAATGGAGGTCTCTTCAGCAATGAGTCGTAAGCGGGAGAACGCCTTGGTCGTTGGTATAATCGCTGGAACTCTTACCTTCCTTGCCTTCTGGCTCTGCCTGATCGTGCTCCGCCTAGCAGGAGGGAGCGAGATCTTCTGGCTTCGAGCCCTCCTCCTGGGCGTTTGTATCAATTTTGGTGTGACGCTGGCGCGGCGGCTCGCGGCGCTTATCGCGCGCCGTGAGCGCGGCGAGGCCGAAGAGGAGCCAACGAAGGACCCCGTACCATGATCCCGCTCACCCCCGCACCGCCAAATCGATTCCCCCTGGAAATCGGCGACTCCAGCCTTCCCCAGGACGCCGAGCCGATTGTGTGACCAGGTGAGCAGAGCCACTTCGTGCGATGCGGTACATTTCTTGCGCTGCGGGTGATCCGGAAGCACTCGCGCCGGAGATCCCTCATTCCTCATCCCGAGCCCTGATCCCTCATAGGGCTGTCCGGTAGATCGCGGCCATGTCTTCGCGGGTGACGGGCCGCGGGTTGCAGAGGTGGCATCCGTCGAGGATCGCCAGGTCGGCCAGCCGGTCCACCATCTCGGGAGTGACGCCCAGCTCCGCGAGCCGCCCCGGCAGCGCGATCTCCCGGAACAGCGCCTCGACCCCGCGGATCAGGAACTCCACGCACTCGGCGCCGTCCGGCGAGGCGGGGAGCCGCATCGCCCGGCTGACCGCCGCTGCTCGCGCCGCGATTACCCCGCGGTTGAAGCGCAGGGCGTGCGGGAGCATCACCGCGTTCGCCGTCCCGTGGTGGATGCCGGCGACGGTGGACAACGGGTGCGCCAGCGAGTGGACCACGCCCAGGCCCTTCTGAAAGGCGACCGCGCCCATCATCGCCGCCATCATCATGTCGCCCCGCGCCTCGAGGTTCGAGCCGTCCCGCACGGCGGTGGGTAGGGCGCGCGCGGCCAGCTCGATCCCGCCCAGCGCGATGGCGTCGCACATCGGATGGTAGCCCTTCGCGAAGTACGCCTCCAGGTTGTGAATGAGCGCGTCCGCCCCCGTCCCGGCGGTCACCGCCGGCGGCATGCCCACGGTCAGCTCGGGGTCGCAAAGCGCCACTGTCGGGATCAGGTAAGGGCTGAAGATGACGGACTTCACGCCGTCCAGCGTCACCACCGTGCTGCGTCCCACTTCGCTGCCCGTCCCCGCCGTGGTCGGCACCGCCACCAGCGGCGGCAGGTCCTCTCGGATGCGCTCCGTCCCTCCCGAAAGCTCCACGTAGTCGCGCAGCGATCCCTCGTGGGTCGCCAGCAGGCGGATCGCCTTCGCCGCGTCGATCGGGCTCCCTCCGCCCACGGCCACGATGAAGTCGCAGCCGTCCCGGAACCGCTCCACGCCGGCGGCGACGCTCGCCTCACCCGGGTTCGGCTCCACGCCGTCGAAGACGACGCTCTCGATTCCCGCAGCGCGCAGCGGCTCGGTGACCCGCGCCACCGCTCCACCTCGCGCCACGCCCGGGTCCGTTACTATCAGCGCCCGCCTCCCCATCGGGCGCGCGAGAACGCCCAGCTCGCCGGAGCGACCGGGGCCGAAGACTACCCTGGTTGGAAAGCTGAAGTCGCCTTGCGGCATGGTCAGATAGCCTCGAAATAGCGCCGCAGCTCCCAGTCGGTCACGGCCTTGCGGAAGCGCCGGACCTCCCAGTCGCGAGTGTCGGCGTAGTGCCGCACAAACTCGGCGCCCAGCAGTTCCGCCGCAGCCTCGCTGGCCCGGAAGGCGGCCGCGGCGTCTTCGAGGGACCGGGGCAGCGGCGGCGCCTCGCTGCCGTAGGCACTGCCCTCCACCGGCGCGGGAGGCTCGATGCCCCGCTCGATGCCGTACAGCCCGCTCGCAATGCTGGCTGCGAGCGCCAGGTAAGGGTTGGCGTCTGACCCGGCCAAGCGGTATTCCACGCGCGTGGCGCTCGCGCTCGTCCCGCGGATCGCGCGGAGGGCGGTCGTGCGGTTCTCGATGCCCCACCCCACGTTCATCGGCGCCCAGGCCCCGGGTACGGTGCGCTTGTAGGAGTTCACCGTGGGGCAGACCAGCGCCATCACCTCCGGCATGAGCGCCAGCTGCCCGCCCAGGTAATGCCGCATCGTCCCGGACATCCAGTCCTCGCCGCCGCCGGCAAACAGGTTGACCTCCCCGCCGGCGTCCCAGAGGCTCTGGTGCAGGTGCCCGCTGCTGCCGGGCTGGTCCGGGCTCCAGCGCGCCATGAACGTGGCGGTGCAGTCGTAGCGGCGGCAGATCTCCTTGACGGTGAGCCGGAAGAGCGCCGCGCGGTCCGCCGCCTCCAGTGCCTCCTGGACCGCGATCGCCGCCTCGAAGACACCCGGGCCGGTTTCCGTGTGAAGGCCCTCCAGGTCCAGGTTCAGCGCCGCGCACGTGTCCATGAGATCGTGCAGCAGGCGGCTGCTCTCGGCGGCGCGCTGGAGGCTGTACCCGAACTGCCCGGGGGTGAGCGGCGTCAGGTTCCGGAACCCCTTCTCGTGGAGCGAGGCGGGCGATTCCCGGAAGATCCAGAACTCGTACTCCACCGCCGCGCGCGGCCGGAAACCCATCGCCTCCGCCCGCCCGACCACCCGCTTCAGCAGGTTCCTTGGGCAGAACGGGTAGGCGCTGCGCTCGTCCGCCCAGAAATCGCACAGGAAGAGCGCGGTCCCCGGCTCCCACGGGACCACGCGCATCGTCGCCGCCTCTACCCGCGCCAGGAGGTCCGGGTACCCGGTGTGCCAGCCGGTGCGGGTCTCGAAGTCATACAGCTGGTCGTCCAGGTCCCAGCCGAAGATCACGTCGCAGAAGCCGAACCCGTTTTTCAGCGCCGAGGCGAGCTTCTCCGTGGAGACGTATTTGCCGCGGAGGATGCCGTCCAGGTCCACGCCGGCGAGCTTGACCTTCCGGATGCCGTGCTGCTCCAGGTATGAGAGGACCGCCTCCGGCTCCATCCGCACTCTCCCGCCCGCCTAGACGTGGACGCGGTTAGGTTGGACGAAGGATCGCGCGCTCCCCTGCCTCCCGTTCGAGCGCGCCGGTAAGGAACCCGACTCCCATCGAGATTTACGCTCGACGTCTCCAACCAGCTGCCCCAAATGCATCTTTTGGGAGTCTTGTCCACAAAAAAAAAGAAGTTGACAGTTTTTAAACGGCCACATATTATCCGCCTGACAGGCTGCTCACTCACGGGCCGCCTGCTGAACTCGGCACACGAAAGGAGACCGCTCATGAAAAGAACAGGCGCTCCGCTCCTCGCTGTGGCTCTACTGTTGGCTTCCGCCGCCGCCGCCGTGGCTTCTCTCGGGCAGCTCACTAACAACACGATTGCGATTACCTCCGACTCGCGAACATTCGAGTACGGCGGGCACATCTCCTATCAGGTCGTGCCGGGGATCCCGCCACAGCCCGACCTGCTGGACATCATTACTCACAACAACAGCAACTGCGGCTCCGGCCAGTGCGGCATCGACCCGGATTTCATTGTCAAATGCCGGATCACCGCAGGTAACACCAACTTCGAGGGCCACTACTTCGCGTCCAAGATCCTCAGGAACGGGTCCGTTGAGAACGATACTGCCGTTGGTCCGTGTCACCATTCAGGTTCGGGATGGGTCTACAACCCGTGGTATCAGGACGAGGGCGCCTGGTACACGACCTCCGAAAGCACCTGGAAATGGCGGTTGACCATCAAGGGCTCCAACGGAGCTTCTGAGGATTCCAACGATGTGGACCTCGATACGTGAGAGGCCCCATCGGCATCCTGCTCGCCTCTGCTTGCGTGGCCTGGAGCCTGGCAGCGGGCGCCCAGGCCCCAGGCCAGATCTCGCTGGCGGGGGAAACCCTCGCCGCCGGGATACCGCTTGTGGGTACAGCCCGAGACCAGCGCGCGGTCTGCGGCCTCAACGCCGCGGATCGCCGCGTGTACCTCTTCGCGGATAACGAACCGCTGGCGGACATCGCAGCTCACCTGAAGCGGTTGATCCCCCGGGCGCCCGGTAAGGGCCTCTGGTTCAAGAGCGGCTCTACCTGGGTCTTCGATGAGGACATCGCGAGCCGCAACGCTCGACGGGCGGCCGGGGCCAGGCGCCTAAGAGAATCCGCGGCAGAGCGACAGCGGCGCTACGACGACCTGCGGCGTTGGACCCGCGAGGACGGCGGCGCCACGGGTATCAACAACAAGCGCACGAGCACTGGCCGTTTCATGACCGTGTTCGACGGTTTGCCGGCGAATAAGCGCAAAGCTGCCTTCCAGGGCCGCTGGGTCCGGGCGGGGTACGGCGACCTCACTTCCGCGGGCCAGCAGGCACTCCGGCGCCTCTCCGGGCCCGCTGCCCGGGGGAACGACGGAGCGTACTGGTTGCGGCGGCAGGCTGACCTCGACCGGATGGTCATCGAGATCTGGCCGACCGGGACCCCCAAGGACCCGGCGCTTACCATGTCGCTGCGCCGCGGGCCCGGTTTGAGCGGGGCATACATGCCGGACCTTCTCAACCCGCCAAAGTGGGACCCGAAGGAGGGCTCGGACTACTCGGAGATTCATAAGCAGTATCGCGATCGAAACAGGGGGCCGGCCAAGGCCGAGGACATCCCCGCGCTGCAACGGAAGATCAATCTCGCCGCCGCGACGGACAAACATATCGAGGACGTACTCGCGGTTCTCCACCAGGAGAGCGGGCTGCCGCTGCTCGGAGAATACGACCCCTGCCTCGGCAACCTCCCGTCACCGGAGTTCGGCCGGAAGGCGCTCAACGGCAGCTTCGAGGAGCCGCTCCCCCTGTACCAGGCGCTCGCTCTGGTGGCGAAGCGCTTCGACCTCGACTGGGACTACTACCGAGGGTGGATCCACATTCGCAGCCCGAGAACCTTGCTCGCGTGGGCGGGAGAAGTCGATCTGTCCCCTCCCGCGAACCGGAGTGACCAGGAAGCGCCGCATTAGGGTTCCAGTAACTCACCCTATCCGCTCGAGCGGGATGGAGATCAGGTCCAACCCCACCCCTCGCCGCCGTTCGACTGGTCGTCCCGCGACCGGTAAGTGGCCGGGAAGTGGTGTGACGGGAGCTGGCGGTGTGCGTCTGTGGGGTGAGAGACCCGCTGCGCGTTCGTCGCGCGGCCCTACTTCGAAAGGAAGGGACCCAGATGGCGCTGCGCAGCACACTTCTTCTCGGTTCGCTCCTGTGCATGGTGCTTGGCGGCACCAGCCGGGCGCAAGAAGCGCGCCCGCATCCGGCGGCGGCGCCCGCTCAGCTCGAGCGACGCCTGGCGGAACTGGAGGGTCAGGTCTCGCGGCTCCAAAAGGAAGTGCAGGCGCTGCGCGGGGAGCCCGCGCGGGGCGCGGCGCAGCCGGCCGCCGGCACGGAGTCGCGTATCATCGCTCTGCGATATGCAGAAGCCGCGGGAACCGCGGAGGCGCTCACGGATCTTCTGCGCGGCCATCCCACGGCCCCGCGGATCGTCACCGATCCGCGGTCGAACAGCCTGGTCGTGTCCGGCACCGCCGACCGGGTACGTGCGGTAGCGGTCGTCATCAGCCTGATGGATTCGCGCCCAACCGCGCGGTAGCGGCGGGCGAACCGGGGGGAGCGCATTTGGCACCAATCCGCACCGGATGCGACCATCAGCCCGGACGAGCCCAGGAGACGCCCGCCGGTGTGTGGGGACGGTAGCACTCCATTCTGGCCATCGGCGGTTCCAGCCGGGGCCGGCGCTTCTGGCCGCGGATGGACTGTGACTTCGCAGCGCCTCCGAGAACGCGCTCGACCGTTAATCAGGTATGTTCTGGGTTCCGATTGCATGCTTCCTGGGCGGGATGGCCGCTTCCGGGCTGTTCCTGCTCCTGCATGCCTGCGAAGGTCGGGATGAGACCGGCGATCTCGGCTGGGTGTGGGTCGCTCTGGTCCTCATCTTCGTGCTCGCAGGCGTCCCGGATTCGGTTGCCGAACCCGTCGGCTGGGGAATCGCCGCCGCAGCCTTCGTCACGGTAGGGTTCCGCCTCCGCCAGTGGCTCCGCGGCGGCGGACTGCGCCGTTACTGGTGACGCTCCACCGAAACCCACCCACAGGAATCCGTGTGATATAAGAAGGCCTCCGCCCAATTCCTCCGGTCGGAATCCTTCTCAGTGGTGAGGAGACCCCGTGAAGACCCGCATCGGCATTATCGGCGCAAGAGGATTCACCGGCGGGGAGCTGCTGCGCCTCGGCCTCACCCACCCCGGCTTGGAGATTACCTACGTCACCTCGGAGAGCCAGGCGGGAGCGCCGGTGACGGAGGGCTTCCCCGGGCTGCTGGGCTGGACGGACCTCCGCTTCTCCGCTTACGACGAGCGAGCGGCGCTGGAGAAGGCCGACGCGTTCTTCTTCGCCCTGCCGGATGGTGAGGCCATGCAGCGAGTCGAGCCGCTGCTGCGGGCCGGCCGCAAGGTGGTGGACCTCTCCGGGGACTTCCGCGTCCGTGACCGCCCGACCTACGAGACGTGGTACAAGCGCGAGCATTTGTCGCCGTCCCTGCTGGAGCGGGCCGTTTACGGACTGCCGGAGCTGGTGCCGAACGTCCGTGAAGCAGACCTCGTCGCCAACCCCGGCTGTTTCCCGAGCGCGATCCTGCTGGCGGTCGCGCCGCTGTTCTCCCACGGTCTGGCGGTCCCGGATTCCCTCATCGCGGACGCCAAGAGCGCGGTGTCGGGCGCGGGGGGGCGCTCGTCGCTGGACCCGTCGTACTCTTTCGCGGCGGTCAGCGACAACTTCCGCGCCTACAGCGTTGCCGGCCACCGGCACATCGCGGAGATGGAACAGGAGCTGGCGAGCGTCGCCGGCTCGCCCGTGACCATGAGCTTTGCCGCCCACCTGCTCCCGCTGATGCGCGGGATTCTCACGACTTCCTACGTCACCCTCCGGGAGCTGCGGCCCGCGGCGGAGCTGCAGCGGCTCTACGCGGAGTTCTACCGGAACGCGCCGTTCGTCCACGTGTTGGAGAGCGCCCTTCCGGAGCTGCGGCACGTGTCCGGCTCGAACGCGTGCCACCTGGCCGTGAGGGTCGATGAGCGCACGCGGCGGGCGGTATGCGTGAGCGCCATCGATAACCTGGGCAAGGGCGCCGCCGGGTCGGCAATGCAGAACATGAACCTGGTCTGCGGCCTGGACGAGACCGCCGGGCTGCGCGTGCCTGCCACGGGGCCCTGACGAAAAACAGCCTCTCCGCCGGCTCAGTTCTTCGAGCGGTTACGGATACCGCGGGCGGTGTCCGGATCGATCGAAGGACCAGTCCGAGAGAGAGGCAACCCGTCTGTGTCTATCGTGTCGCCGGTGAGGCCCTGCTTTACTGCTGTGCCGCCCGCTTTCCCTGCTCGATGAGCTGCTTTACCTTCTGGCCGCCCTTGCGGCCGATCTCCTCATAGAACTGGGGACCGTGGCGCTGCGCGGTGACCTCGCCGCCCTTGCGGCCGGCTTCGCGGACGGTCATCCCGCCGCCTTTGCCCGCCGTGTTCGCCTTCTTTTGTGCCATCCCTATTCTCCTCGTCACGAGTGAGCCGTAACGCCGAATGGCGACCAGATTGGTTCCGTCCGACGCGCGAGTCCGCTTTTGGATGCTTGCCGAAGCTCCGGTCTCGTTCCGTTCGCTCGGTCTATACCCTGGCGTTGACTTCCCAAAACAGTGCCCTCCAAACGCTTGACCGGCGGCCGAGGCGAGGCTATAATACCGCTCTCTGCCCCGCGGCCTCTCCCGGCCCCGGGGCGTTTTTCCTCCAGCCGGTATCCCCTCCGGCAAACACCCGATCGACTTATGGCCGCATTCGCTCTGGTGGAAGTGCTGGAAGGCTCCGTCTGCGCGCCGCACGGGTTCCGCGCCGCCGCAGCGGCCGCCGGCATCAAGCCCTCCGGCAACCCGGATATCGCCCTCATCGTCTCGGAGGCTCCGGCCAACGCCGCCGCCGTTTTCACCACCAACCGGGTCTGCGCGGCGCCGGTGGTCGTGAGCCGGGAGCACCTTCGGGACGGCAGGGCCCGCGCCATTGTGGTGAACGCCGGCAACGCGAACGCGGTCACCGGCGAACAGGGGATGCGGAACGCCCGCCGGATGGCGGAGCTCACCGCCGAGCTGATCGGGGCCGCCCCGGACGAGGTTCTCGTGGCCTCCACGGGCGTCATCGGGCGCCCGCTCCCGATGGACCGCGTGGAGTACGGGATCCGCCGGGCCGCCTCCGAGCTGACCCTGCAGGGCGGCCCGTCCGCGGCCCAGGCGATTATGACCACCGACACCCGGCCCAAAGAGATCGCCCTGGAGATCCCGGTCTCGGGCCACCGCATCCGCATCGGCGGGATCTGCAAAGGCAGCGGCATGATCGCGCCCAATATGGCGACCATGCTCGCCTTCCTCACTACGGACGCCGAGGTCTGGCCGGAGGTGCTGCAGTCGGCCCTGCGCAGCGCCGTGGAACGGACCTTCAACTGCGTCACCATCGACGGCGACTGCAGCACCAACGACATGCTCGCCATCCTGGCGAACGGCGCCTCCGAGGTGCGCGTGACCCCCAACTCGCCGCAGCACGCCGCCTTCTGCGAGGGGCTCCTGGAAGTCTGCACCCACCTCTCCAAAGAGCTGGCGCGCGACGGCGAAGGCGCCACCAAGCTCGTGGAAGTGCGGGTATCAGGCGCCCGCTCCTTCATGCAGGCGCGGCAGGTGGCCCGCACCATCGCCAATTCCCCGCTGGTCAAGACGGCGCTCTTCGGCAACGACCCCAACTGGGGCCGCATCCTCTGCGCCGCCGGCTACAGCGGCGCGGACCTCGATCCCGCCCGCATCGCCCTCAGCCTCTGCGGTGTGCCGCTCGTCCGCGAGGGCGAGGCCCTCCCGTTCGACGAACAAGCCACCACGGCGCTAATGAAAGCCGACGAGAACGTCATCGAGCTCGACCTCGGCCAGGGCCGCTCCCACGCCACCGTCTGGACCTGCGATTTCAGCTACGACTACGTCCGCATCAACGCGGAATACACGACTTGAGGTGTTGAGGTGTTAGGTGTTGCGGTGTTAAGAACCAGGCCTACACCCCAACACCCCAACACCCCAACACCCCAACGCCCCAACACCCCCAACCGCGATGACCGATCTCGAGCGCGCGCAGGTCCTGATCGAGGCGCTGCCCTATATCCGCGGCTACCACGGGAAGACCGTCGTGGTGAAGTACGGCGGGGCGGCAATGGTGGACGCGGAGCTCAAGCACCAGGTGATGCAGGACATCGTCCTGATGCATTACGTGGGGCTGAACCCGATCCTCGTCCACGGCGGCGGCCCCGAAGTCTCGCAGATGATGAAAAAGGCGGGCAAGGAGCCGGTCTTCGTCCGCGGCCTCCGCGTCACGGATGAAGAGACAATCGACATCGTGGAGATGGTCCTCGCCGGAAAGACCAACAAGGGCATCGTCTCCCTCCTCCAGCAGCACGGCGGCCGCGCCGTCGGCCTCTCCGGCAAGGACGGCGGCCTCTTCGTCGCGCGGAAGATGGTGGTGGACGGCGCCGACCTCGGGTACGTGGGAGACGTCACCGAGGTGAACCCGCACGTGCTGGACACGCTCATCGCCGGCGGCTACATCCCGGTGATCTGCAGCGTTGCCGTCGGCTCGGGGGGCGAGACCTTCAACATCAACGCGGACCACGTCGCCGGCCGCCTGGCCGCCCGCGTCAAGGCGGAGAAGCTCGTGCTCCTCACCGACATCCGCGGCATCCTCGCGGACGTCTCCGACCCCGCCTCCCTGCTCTCCGAGATCACCGCCGATCGCGCCCGCGAGCTCATCGCCTCCGGCGCCGTGGATAGGGGAATGATTCCCAAGGTCGAGGCCTGCCTCATGGCCCTGGAGGGCGGCGTCCCCCGCACGCACATCCTCGATGGCCGTTCTCCGCACAGCATCCTCACGGAGCTTTTCACGGACCGCGGCGTGGGGACGATGTTGGTTCCTTAGCCGCTCCGCCGTCATCCACGGGCCACCCGGGGTCGATGCAAGCTGCGGCGCAGCCGCGGATGGGCGCGGTAAAGTGAACATATGCCATGCCAAAGGAGGTCTCGTAGTCCTGCCACGAAACCACGTCGCAGTCCTGACGAGGCGGCCCGGCTTGGAGCCGGCGTGTATGAGCGGGACGTGCGACCGGCCCTCGCTGCGGACGATGAGGGCAAGTTTGTAGCCCTGGACCTGGACAGCGGTGAGTACGAACTTGACGCGGACGATTACTCAGCGGTCGCGCGGCTGCAGGCTCGCCTGCCAGCCGCAGATATCTGGCTCGGGCGAGTGGGACAGCCGGCGGCGCACCGGATGCGGCAGATTCGATGATCCGCGGAGTTGTGAACGCCCGCCGAGAAGCAATCGTGGCACTGCGGGTTCGGGGTCCGAATGGCGCTGAGGCGGAGGTGGATGGTGTAGTCGATTCGGGCTTCACCGCATCCCTGGCACTACCCGCCGTGGCAGTCACCGCGTTGGGATTGGCCCGCCACGCAAGCGGTGGGGCGGTGCTGGCCGACGGCTCGGTCCGCGAGTTCGACATCTACGCGGCCGACGTTGCCTGGACGGGAGGCTGGAGGCGCGTGTTGGTGTACGCGGTCGGAGACGAGGTGCTCCTGGGGATGAGCCTCCTGGGGGACCACAAACTGCGGATCGCCGTGGTGCCGGGCGGAGTTGTAGAGATCGCCCCTTTGCCCGCAGAATGAACCCGGTTCGGGCCTCACCTGACCTCCGGCAGCACCCTCGCGGAGAGCAGGACCGCCTTAGTCGAGCCTTCGAGCGCGAGGAGCACGGTCTCTCCCGACCGGATCCGGCGCAGCGCAAAAAGCGAGCGCTCCTCCGGTTCCTTGCCGTCGGTGCGAGCCTGCATCGGCATGAACAGCGTGACCGTGCCATCCCCGTTCACCCGCGGGATCACCTCCGTGAGCTGGAGCGGGTCCTTCTTCGGCCAGAAGAGGCGGACCGGCCGGTTGTTGCTGCACGTGATGTCGACGGTCAGGACGCTGGCGCGCACGCGCCCTTCCACCGCCGCGAGCTGCTCGGGGCTCAACGGGGCGGTGACTTTGATTTCGGAGTTTCCGAGGTTGAGCACGTCGTCCGGCAAAGGCGCGGGCTTCAACTCCAGCCCTCGAACGGTCACCTGGATCTGGCGCGGCGGGATGTCGACGAGACGCACGAGGTTCTTGACCTGGACGATCGCTTCCTCGCTGCCTGACACGGTCAGCACGCGGTCGCGGTCGTTTGCGGTGAGGGCCGTGATGCCACGGGGAACCTTGGTCCCGCCGCCGCCAAGTCCGCCGCCCCCGAGGCCGCTGCCGAAGCCGCCGCCGCCAAGTCCGCCGTTCCGAAGGGCTCCAGGACCCAGTCGCAGGGTGGCATTGCCGAGAAGAACGGTTTCCAACTCCGTCGGGGAGACGTACTTCAGCGAGATGGACTCGGTCCGGTCCGCAGCCGCAGCAGGGAAGGATGCAGCTAGCGCAAGCGCTGCGAGAGCGAGGGGGAGACGCATGGGGGGTCTTCCTTTCGAGAGGCTGCCTGCCCGATAAGACGCCTGCCGATGCCGCCGGGTTCCAGCGGCACCGCCTCGGGGGCGATCCACCGGTAACTCATCTGCCGCGCCGGCTTTGTCCTGCTCGTCGCCGCCGGTGTCGCAGCCCGTCGCCTCGCGAGCAGAGGGGGTTCCGGGCGCGTGATCAAACGGGGTTCCGGAACCATTCCGCGGCGGCGCCCCTGATCCGGGCTAACGGGAGACATCGGATGCGAACCATGTGGCTGCTGACCTTGCTTCTTGCTGGCGTGTGCGCCGCGGCCGAAACCCCGCGGAGCCCGACGCTGGTGGAAGTCCGCAAGATCTGGGATGCGGGCCCGCACAACGCATTCACGGATCTCATCCGCTTCCAGGACCGGTGGTGGTGCTGCTTCCGCGAGTCGGCGGGGCATGTCGGCGGGGACGGCAAGATCCGCGTGATCACCTCGGCGGACGGCCGTGCCTGGGATTCCGCGGCTCTGCTCGAGGAGAAGGACGTCGACCTCCGCGATCCCAAGTTCTCCATCGCGCCCCCGGAGGGGCCTCAAGGCGCGCCGCGGCTGATGATGGTGCTGGGCGGCTCGATCTACCTGGGAACCACACAGCTCAAGGGCCGGCAGCCGCGGGTGACGTTCTCCACGGACGGCCGCACGTGGACGACGCCCCGCCGCGTCCTGGCAGAGGGCGACTGGCTCTGGCGCGTCACCTGGCACGACGGCGTGGCGTACGGCGCCTCCTACGCGCAGCCGGCGGGAGCGGCGCCGGCGGAGTGGTCGCTGAAGCTGTATCGCTCCCGCGATGGCCTTTCGTGGGAGCTGGTTTCCCCCTTGGAGGTCTCCGGACGCCCCAATGAGACCACATTGCGGTTCCTCAAGACCGGAGAGATGATGGCGCTGGTGCGGCGGGAGGCGGGAAGCACCGTCGGCTGGATCGGGGTGTCGCGCCCGCCCTACACCCGGTGGAGCTGGCAGGAGACCGGGCACCGCCTCGGCGGCCCGAACTTCATCGAGCTGCCGGACGGCACCCTCTGGGCCGGGACCCGCGCCTACGGGAAGGCTGCGACTTTCGTGATCGCGCGGATGGACCGCGCGGGGCTGGAGCCGGTGCTCACCCTGCCCAGCGGAGGCGACACGAGCTACCCGGGGCTCGTCTGGCACGAGGGGGTGCTGTGGGTGAGTTACTACTCTTCGCACGAGGGAAAGACGAACATTTACCTCGCGAAGGTGCGGGTGTAATCCGATGTGGTTTGAAGTCGCTAAAATGGATGTACGATGCCGTCACCGTTTCCCGGAATGGACCCTCATATCGAAGGGCAAATCTGGAAGGACTTCCACGGCGCCTTCCTCTACGAGCTGCGCGCGGAGCTCGTCCGGCAGGTGCGTCCGGGGTACGAGGTGCTGGCCCAGGAAGACGTTTACGTTGAGTACGCCGAGGAACGCCCGCGCCGGACCATCGAACCGGACCTGTTGATCTCCGGGGCAGCTCCGCGGGCGGGGCGCAGTGCCACGGAAACCGTCAGCCCGCCCTCCGTGCCGATCCCGTTACCGGCGCTAGCCCTCGATGAAGAGCGGCATACCTACCTCGAGATACGCCGGATGCCCGGACGGCGGCTGGTGACGGTTCTGGAACTGCTCTCCGCCACCAACAAGCAGCCCGGCGACAAGGCACGGCAGCGTTACCTGGAGAAGCGGCGCGACATCCAGGCCTCGAGCGTCCACCTGGTGGAGCTGGATCTCCTTCGTGGCGGCGTCCGTCTGCCGATGGAGGAGCCGCTTCCGCCGGCCGCCTTCTACATGCTGGTCAGCCGCTGGGAGCGGCGGCCCATCGCGGACGTGACCGGGCTGTCCTTGCGCGCGCCGCTGCCAGGCCTGGTAGTACCGCTCCTTGATACGGACACCGCCGTGGTCGATTTACAGGGCGTGTTCGAGAGCGTGTACGGACGCGGGGGCTATGACTACGTCCTAGACTACAGCACGCCGGCGGTTCCCCCGCTGGACGAGGAAGACGGCGTCTGGGCTGCAGCCCGTGTTGCGGAGTGGAGAACGGGCAGGCGAGACTGACCGCGGCAACGGCCACGATGCGGACCCCACACAGGGAAGTGCCGCCGCGTGGTATGCTCGGGGAGTCACTGGAGGGGTCCTATGGAAGTAACAATCGAGCTACCGGACACCAGCTGCTAGCGAGCTCATCGCGCGAAGTGGCGGACACCTCCCGCGGAACCTCCTGGAAAAGCTTGCGATTGAGGGCTATCGTTCCGGGGAACTGACAGAGGCGGAACTGACGAGTTGCTCGGCTTCACTCACCGCACGCAGGTGGACGAATTCCTGAAGTCGCACGGCGTCGGCCTCGAATACTCTCCCGCAGAGGTGGAGAAGGAACGCGACACGCTTGGCCGATTGCGCCACAGGTGATCGTCGTTCTCAATACCCCGCCGTTCAGCTACCTTTGTTCGGAATCGACGCGTTCCAAAGGGATACTCGTGAGGTCCCAGAGGTTCAGAACCTCTCGACTCTCCCGGAGATTGGTGCTGCCGGCGACGAGCACGTTGCGAGTTGGGAGGAAAGCCACGGGACCGGCGTGTCCGCGTTGTCCTTCAAGCTTATGTTTGAGCTTTCCTGTACGAGCATCCCAAAGTGACGCGGTCCAAAGAGGTCCTCTAGGCGCCGACGTAACGATCCAGTGCCCATCAGGCGAGAAGTCCACCGAGTACGACCCAGTCCCAAACCTTACGCTTTCCTGGCCTGTGAGTGTGCTAACCACTACCGTTGGACCGAATGGCTGCGCGACAACCAATTCTGTCTCGTCAGGCGAGAACGCGACGCCTAAGCCGAAGTTTACTAGCTGCTTTTCCCACAGTGGCGTGAGATCATCGAAGCGCGAAACGCGCGCTGTACCGTCTTCCGCGACACTCGCAAGGTAATTGCCGCTCGCGGAACGTCGGAGATCCGTTACCGCTGACCGGTGAGCCTTCGATCGATTGACAAGCCTGCCAGTTGCAGTTTCGAAGAGCAAGATCTCCTGATACGTTCCACAGGCAATCCTCCTGCCGTCGCGAGAGAACACGAGAGATCTCGGATAGGTGATTGCATGGCGCCAGTTGTTGTCGCGGACTGCGATACGGAGTGAGTTGGTAGGAGTTAGCGTCGGCCAAACTCGTACAGTATCATCCGTGCTCCCGGAAGCCAATAACTTCCCGTCAGGCGAGTAATCCAGACAGACTACCGGGCCGCGGTGTCCCTCAAGACCCGTGACAAGGCCGGAGTCGGCTTTCCAAAGGCGCACGAAGTGGTTGTTCGCCCCCCCGCCAACAGCGATAGTGTGTCCGGTTGGAGAGCAAGCTAGTGTCCTGATTCCTAATCCGCATAACTACGGTTGATCGCCCTGACG
>JGI10216J12902_100761703_pt1 | contig 17349 bp, 19 predicted proteins | sample KanNatreferecore_FD_12902 | JGI IMG/M metagenome (IMG submission 12902)
CAGTTCGCCGGGTGATGACCACTCATCCCACGTCGGTAAATGCTGGCTCATCAGATGGCCAGCGGACGGCAACTGCAGCCGAGCATGTACCGGATCGGCGTTCGCCGCACAAGCGAGCAACGGGTCGCGTTGACGGTGGACAGCTGGCCGTCAGCGCCGATCAGTCGCTCCAGGCATGAGCTGTTGGCGGCAGCTCCCGGCGAGACGACTGACGCCGCGCCCTCAAACAGACGTTGATCATCACGAAACGTTCCGAGGTTCGTCACTGATCCTGACGGTGCCTACGCTCGGATCTCCAAAGCCGTTGCGGCGCAATCACCCGGGTGAATCGGCGATGCGGACGATGACAACTGATCCCAGTTCTAGACAGGGTAGGCCCATGGCAGCATCTCTTGGCCACCCAGCAGACGGCAGCTCGTTGCTGCTCTCGTGCGACTCAGAATTGAGCGCGCCGTTCGTCAACAACCTGCTACCGACAGCGTCCCTGGTGACATACCGAAAAAGTCCGCGTCCGCAGCAGGGCGCCCCGGCAAACATCCGCATGTTCAAGGTTCAGCGCCTTTGATTCAGCCGCCACCTGGCGGTGTCAACCATAACCAGATAGGAGAGAACAGATGGGCATCAAAACCTTTCGGGAGGTCGTCAATATCCTCGACGCGGTCGTCAATAGTCCAGAAACCGAGGTGGGCCCCCCTCACTACGCCTTCTGGCGCAATGTCACTCGGGATGAGTTCGTCGCTACGAAGCTGCTCGGACAACCGATCCTGGTGCTCGGTGACGGAGCGCATTCGAACTTGATCTTGTCGTTGAAAGGTGAGCCGCCGTTCGGCTCTGGTCCTGATGCGGAGTTCCCCCGCATGCCAGTTGGTTTCGACCCAATGCCGGACGACTCCATACGTTTGATTGAGCTGTGGATCAACGACGGCTGCCCCGACCAGCCGGACGCTGCCGAAACTGCGCAGCAGGCCGCCGAACACCAAGCCTGATCCCACCGATAGACCCCGTGTTGGCGGATTGAGCATTTGATTGATTCGGCAAATCACCCAGGTGAATCAGTTCATCGGGTGATGACCACTGAGTCCGCGCCTATCGATGGTGGTCAGCAATCGAAGTGCGGAGGATCCATTGAAGCCGACGATGTACCAAATCTGCGTTCGGGGTCGCTTGACCGAGCGGCTGGCGGCGGTACTCGAAGGGATGACCCTGCACGCTGGCGCCGTCGACACCGTGTTCACCGGCGAAGTCAAAGACCAGTCGCAGCTTTACGGACTCCTCGACCGGCTGCGCGATCTCGGCCTCGAACTCATCAGCGTGCAACCGCAGACCGGAGCCGGTCGGCAAACCGACGAGGACCAGACCGCGGATGACTCAACGCCTCCTCCAAAGTGAACGAGGAGGCGACGCGGCGTGTCCCGATCGTTTGCCCGAAGGGGGCACTCCCGCCCGGGGCGGGTACGGGCCTTGATCCGCCAGGAGATCGATCCGGTCACCGGAATCGGCATGGCGGCAACCGGTTTCGTATCCAACGAACAAGATGTCGAGAACTGGCTCCCGGGCCGGGTTCGGTCGTCCGCGCATCCCGGCGACGTGTTCTGGATTTAGTCTCCCGAGCGTCTCGCCTTGCTGCCGGGCCCGGTGACGTAGTGATATCCGGGGCCATCCCGGCACAATTCACCCGGGTGATCCTGATCCGCGGGTGATGTCAATTCACCCGACGCGACGACAGGCTCGGTCGACAGAGCGCAACTGCGCGCCGATGCGGCCGAACACCCCGGCCACACAAACCGTCGCTGCTGGCCCGCGGGCGCACCGCACCACAGCGCCTTCTCACCCCCGCGACCAAGGGAGATCACATGCGTCCAGTCCGAACACGTGCCGGTTCGGTCAAAAGCCGCCTCCGCGAAGGATCGACCCGGGAATCTCCCTCGATCATCATCGTCGGTAGCGGATTCGCCGGGTTTGAGTGTGCACGCCGACTCAGCAGGCTGCTACGGCGACACCGCTCGGACGCCACGGTAACCTTGGTTTCGCCCGTCGACTATCTGCTGTACACCCCTCTGCTGCCGGACGTCGCAGGTGGAGCGATCGACCCGCGTTTCGCTACGGTGCCCTTGGTCGACATCCTGCCGGGGGTCCGACTGCTTCGGGCATACGTCGATTCGGTGGATTTGTCCGCACGTTCTCTGCATTGTCGCGACCAGGAGGACACCTACCACGAGCTCTCGTGGGATCGCCTCGTTTTGACTCCTGGCTCGATCAGCCGCCTGTTCGACATTCCCGGCTTGGCCGAGCACGCGCGGGGCCTCAAATCGACAGCGCAGGCGCTCTATCTCCGTGACCACATCCTCGAGCAGTTCGAACTGTCGCGCACCGACAGTGACCGTGAGCGCGCGGCGGCACGCAGAACCATCGTGGTCTTCGGATCCTCCTACTCCGGAACGGAACTCATTGCACAGTTGTGCGCGTTGGCCGCGATGGCGGCGCGTCACCTCGGATTCGAGCCCGGTGAAGTCCGGTTGATACTCGTCGAACGCTCGGGACGAATGATGCCTGAGCTCGGCCCCGAGTTGGCCGCACGAGCCGAGCGGGTACTCCGACGCCGCGGAGTGCAGGTGCTTGTCGGTGTAACCCTGTCCCGGGTTGCGGCCGATCACGTCGTCCTCAGCGACGGGACGCGCATCGGCACCTATACCGTCGCATGGGTGGCCGGCGTGGTCGCGAACCCTCTCATCGCGTCCATGGGGCTGCCCACCCAAAAGGGCCGACTCAAGGTCGGGTCCGATCTGCAGGTGCCCGGCTTCGACGGCGTCTACGCCGGCGGTGACGCCGCAGCGGTTCCCGATGCCACCAACCCTGGAACGATAACGCCGCCAACCGCACAACACGCGAACCGGCAGGGCAAGGTACTCGCACAAAACGTCGCCGCCAGCCTCGGTTACGGCCGTGCTCGCGACTATCGACACCGCGATCTCGGAACCGTTGTCGACCTCGGGCCCGGGTTCGCCGTTGCGAACCCCTTGAACATTCAACTGTGTGGATTCACCGCGAAACTCGTGACCCGGCTCTACCACCTGTACGCCATACCGCGCAACGCCAACAGGTGGGCGGTCGCAATGGGGTACCTCACCAACATGCTGTTTGGCAGACCACTGGTGTCGATCGGGTTTGCGCAATCATCGCTGGCACGGTTCTCGGTCAGCGAGGAATTCATGTCAGCGTCAGAGGCGATGCACCCGAGTGACGCGCAAATGTATGCCGACGAACTTCGCTATCAAACGGCGTCCCCCGATCCGACCAGAGTGCAGCCGGAAAGCGACGGAGTGGAAGGGGTGTAAATAGTTGAGCAGCACCTAATTACAGCTGTACCGATCATCGGAAGTGAGGGTAGACGTGACTGGCGAAGACTTCGACGTGGTCACTGTCGGCGGCGGGGTGGGCGCCGTAGCCGCCTCGCGAAGACTCGCGTCGGCGGGGCTTTCGGTGGCGCTCGTCGAGGATCGTCTGGTCGGTGGGGAGTGCCGTTACTGGGCTTGTAATCCGACCAGAGCGCTAATTCGTCCAATCGAGGTGCTGAGTCTGGCAAAGGCGGTTCCTGGTGTGCGGGAAGCCATCTCGGGAGACGGACTGGACATTGCGGCCGTGTTCGCGAAACGCGACGCACTCATCGAGGATCTCTCGGATCAAAGCCGAGTCTCATCATTGCAGCAAGCCGGTGTAACAGTTCTTCACGGGTTCGGGCGGTTGAGCGGCGAACGAACAGTGCGCGTGACGTGCGGCGATGACACCGAAGCCGTCTTGAGTGCACGCCACGCGGTCGTTGTGGCCACGGGTACTCGTCCTAGCCTGCCCGCGATACCTGGGTTGCTGCAAGCGCGCCCGTGGACCAATCGGGAGTTGACGACCATGAAACGGGTGCCACGGCGCGTGCTACTGGTAGGTGGCGGCGTGGTCGGTGTTGAGTTCGCGACAGTGCTGGCCGGTTTGGGCTCCGCGGTAACGCTTCTGGTACGCGGCGACAGACTGCTTCGCGACTGCGAACCGGAAGCCCGCGAGCTGGTCGAGCGGTCACTGCGAAGCAACGGCGTCAAGATTCACTTTGAGACGGAGTTGTCAGCAGTAGCCCGCCCTGTCGAGGGCGGGCCAGTGACCGCAACTTTCAACTGCGAGTCCATCGAGGTCGACGAGATCGTCCTCGCCACCGGGCGGCGCGTCAACACCGACGACATCGGGCTTGAGACCGTTGGCCTGCCAGTCGGCGAATCCGTTTCCGTCAACGACCGTCTACAGGCCGTCGGCGTCACCGGCAACTGGCTCTATGCGCTCGGCGACACTACTGGTCGTGATCGGCTCTCGCACATCTCCACCTACCACGGCCGAGTCGTGGCCGACATCATCACGGCGAGGGCCGCGGGGCGAGAACTGTTTGAGAACGAACTGGCTGCCCGCGATGCCGGCAATGTCGCGCAGGTCATCTTCACCGACCCGCAAGTAGTCGAGGTCGGGCGTACAGAAAGTCAGGCCCGCGCGGAAGGGTTCATCGTCCGGACGCGAACCGCCCACTACCCCGAAACCGTCTCACAGCTCGCGCTTTTCAGAGACGGGTTCGAAGGATGGGCGAAGCTGGTCATCAACGCCGTGACCAACACGCTGCTCGGAGCAACATTCGTCGGGCCGGGATTCTCCGAACTGGTCCAAGCAGCCACCCTGGCGATCGTCGCGCAGGTCCCCACCAGTCTCCTACGTCATGCCGTCGCGCCTCACCCGACTGTCAATCAGGTCTGGGATCCGCTACTCGCCCAAGAATCCGAACTGGCCTACTACTGAAAACGCTGGCAGTGAGCACCGAAGATCATTAAAGCGAATCGCCTTATTTATCAGACCCGTTGAACCTCGATCGTTGAGAGGAACCGCAATGACCCCGTCGCACACCAGACATCTCACGAAGTTGACATCACGCACCGAAGAAGCCTCACACCGACAAGGAGCCGCGAGATGACCATCATTACCCCGATGTTCACCGGAGTCGCCGCTCACATCGCCGAATACGCTGACGCTGTCGCCGTATCCGGTGGCGGCACGCAGGTTTTCGTTTCCGGAACGCCCGGGCTGCGCGAAGACGGCACCCCGCCTGAGGACTTCACCGACGAAGCCCGGCAGTGCTGGGCCAACGTCGAAATCGCGCTCGACAAGGCCGGCGCCAAGCTCACCGACATCGTCTACATGCGCCAATGGCTCACCAGTCGTGACAATGTGTCCGCCTACCTCGCGGTGAGCAAAGAGGTCATCCACCACCAACCGGCAGCCATGCTCAGCATCATCGACGGGCTGGTGTGGCCCAACCTGCGCGTGGAAGTCGAAGTCACCGCCATCCTGCCGGCATGAGCAATCCGATTGCCAGGATCGCCGCCCGCCACGTCGATCCGGCTCCCACGAGAAAGGACGCCGAAGTCATGAGCGATTACCCCGTCGTCAACATGACCACCGACGCGCTGCTGACCACGACCCGCTCTGTGCGCAAACGTCTCGACTTGACCAAACCCGTTCCCCTCGGCCTGATCCGGGAATGCCTGGAGATCGCGGTGCAGGCACCGACATCGGCCAATGTGCAGAATTGGAGCTTCATCGTGGTCACCGATGCCGAACAGCGTCGCGCGATCGCCGACGTTTACCGCCGCACATGGGACTTGATCGTCGCGTCTCCTTTCGCAGTCGCTGATCGGTTCAAGGACGACCCGGTGCGCAATCGCGAGCAGCGCAAGGTGTCCGACAGTGCGGAGTATCTCGCTGAGCACATCGGCGAGGTGCCCGTCCTGATGATCCCGTGCGTCGAGGTCATCGACGGTGACGGCACGCTGACCGGCGAAAACGCCAACCAGTATTGGAGTTCGATCATGCCCGCCACATGGAGCTATATGCTCGCCGCGCGTTCCCGGGGTTTGGGCACCACGTGGACCGGGGTGACCATAATGGTCGACGCCGAGATGCGGGCCATCCTCGGCCTGCCCAACAACGTCTATCACGCCACGACAGTCCCTACGGCCTACTACACCGGCACGACCTTCCGCCGTGCCCGGCGGATTCCGCTCGATGACGTGTTGCATTTCGACCGGTGGTGAGCCGCGAACGGCTCAATCGTCGAGTGGTCCAGGCTCCGAGACGTCGGCGCAGGCCGGCTCTGGCAGATCCAGGTCCGCCTTCATCAGGCGATAGACCTGAAGGGATAACCCATAATATTTGTCGGTCTCACCGACCCATTCCATCCCCACTCGCCGTGCGGTGGCGACAGCACGGCGATTGCCCGGCCGCACGACCGCGAACACCTCATGCAGACCCGCCTTCTCGAAGGCCTGATGCGCAACAGCGTGACCCGCCTCTGCGCCGTAGCCATGACCCCACATCGCTGGGGCGATCTGCCATCCGATCTCCAGGTCGATGCGGTCGGGCGGCAGCGGCAGCAGGGCCACTCCCCCGATCACCTGTCCGGATCGCTTGTCGGTGATCGCCCAACGCCCCAATGGCAACCCGGTCGCATCGCTCTCGGCTATCCAGACGCCCAGCGTGCGTCGCATGTCGCTGCGGTCGACGATCGCGGGCAGCGCCGCGGACAACCATTGCGCCACCTCCGGGGCACCGTAGATCGCACACGCATCGGTGTCGTCGTCGAGGCGCCACGGTCGCAACACCAGCCGGTGGGTCTTGATGCTTCGCGACGCGGGGTCGAGTTCGACGTGGCGATGCTCGTTCACGGCCGCCCCCGATTGCCTGTGCACGGTCGCCTCATTGAGGATCCATCGAGGTGCGTGGCCGAGTCGTCAACGTGTCGACAGCTTCCGGTTGCCATGTGGTATTCGGGTGACACGGATCCTCCTTCGTCCCCTGGGAGTTTAGTTGCGGCCGGCCACGACGCCGCCGCCGACGTTGAGAATCGCGCCGGTGACCCAGCTGGCGTCCTCCGAGAGCAGATAGGCAACGGCGCCAGCGACGTCGGCGGGGGTGCCGACTCGTCCCAACGGAATGAAGCGGCGCGAAAGTCCCTAGGGTGGAACCGATCTCGTCCGTTGGGACCCATCGCTCCAGAGCTGAGGTGTTGACGGCGGCCGGTGCTACCGCGTTGACGCGGATCTTGTGCTCGGCAAGCTCAATAGCCAAGTTGTGGGTGAGCGCAAGCGTCCGACGATCACCGCACTGCCGCCGTAGTCGACGATATCGACCGCGACCCCGTCGTCCCATGCCGGCACTGCCGCCCACAACGATGACCTTCTTGTCATCGAAATGCATAATCGGAGTCCCTTCCTGCTTCTCCCTGACGACTCTGCCCTGCCGTCGACGACAGGCAATGGCCTCAGCTGGCGCCCCCGGCACGCGGGCAAGAAATTCCGACCGGTTCTTCTCGTACTGAGACTGCGCCCAGGCGGGGTGAGCTGTCATCACCCCGACCACTCACTCACCCGGGGTGATTAGCGTGGCGCCCTGAGCCAGAGCGTGGTTTAGCTCCTAATTGTCCCGACGCCACCATCGGGTGCCATCAGGGGTGTCTTCGAGGGTGACGCCGCGGGTCGCCAAATCCGGGCGAATAGCGTCGGCTTCGGCGAACCTGCGGTCCGCGCGCAACAGTCGCCGGTGTTCAACCAGTGCGGCGATTTCGCGGTCGCGCCCTTTCTCGTCGATCCAGAAGGTGTCGAACAGCTCATTGATTTCCTGGAGCAACATGGCAGCGGTCGGGCCCGGCGGCGTGTTGCTGCGGTTCTGTTCGCGGATGAACTCGAACAAGACGGCAACGGCTCCGGGGGTATCGAAGTCGTCATCGAGACGGCGAAAGAACTCGGCGCGGGTTCGATCGGCGAGTGCCCGCGCGGCAGATGTCTCGGACACGGAAATCTTGTGAGCAAAATTCTCCACACGCCGCCGCGCGAGGCGGGCCTGGTTGAAACCAGGCATGCCGAGCTCCATGGAGGACCGGTAGTGAATGGCTCAAGAATGCAAAGCGTATGGTACGAAAGTCGAAATCCCTCAGCGCATCACGAATCGTGATGAAGCTCCCTGAGCTCCTCGACACTTTCGCCCCGTCGACATGCAAAAGCCCGGTGTGCATCCAATAGCGCGCCATCGGCGAACGGCGTGCTGAGCAAGCATTCACCGACGCCGGGTGAACGGACATCGCCCGCCGAGCTAATTCACCCGTGCGGGCGCGAAGCCGTTTGTCGGAGCCTGCACTCGGCGTTTGAGGAACCAGCTCCGTCTGGGGCGCCGAGATCGGTGGCTGCGCAGCTGGCACCCGCAAATTCGGATCCGAACACCGTTTTCGACGGAATCACCCGGGTGAATCGGCGGCGTGGACGACGACAACTCACCCCGAGCGTAGCCAGGCTATGCGCATGGCAAGAACGGTTGACCACCAAGCACATCGCGACTCACCCCTAGCATTGCCCGATCCGAAGCTGACCGCGCGGTTCATCAACGACGCGCTCCCGCATCTGTACCAACCCCACGACCGCGCCCGACGGATGACTCGCAACGCTGTGGACGCCGAAGACCTGTCACGTCTCCATCGCGGTTGCCAACGATTACGGACACTGTTGCAAACCGACACGAACTGACATGACCTCCCGTACGACGGTGGCTATACAGCCCTTGATGTTGATGCTGCTGTGTCGGTGATCGTCACGACAAGCTCTGTTGTGCGCGTGGTCGTGGATTGTGTGGACCCTCTACTCAAAGACGTTTCATCGCTGTGTATTTCGTCTGGACACGCGCCCCGAGTGAAATCACCTACAACGAAGGCCAATTCGGTGGCCGTCGCAATGCACGACCGCCATCTCTCGACCCGACAAGGAGCGCGATGAATAGACCGGCAAGCGCCCGCGCAGACGTTCTGGTGATTTTTGGGATCAGCGGAGATCTGGCGAAGAAGATGACCTTTCGCGCCCTGTACCGTCTGGAGCGGCGCGGGCTGCTCGACAGCCCGATCGTCGGCGTAGCCCGCCGTGATTGGTCCTCGGCGACCTTGCGCAGTCACGCGCGGCGCGCCATCGAGGACACCGGCGAGACGATCGACGAAGAAGTATTCAGCCGCCTCGCACAGCGTCTGTCGATGGTTTCGGGCGATCTGGGCGACCCACAAACCTATGACCTAGTCGCCCAGGCGATCGCGGGGCGGCACAGTCCCGTCTTTTACCTCGAGATCCCGCCCTCGGTGTTCGGCCCGGTGGTACGAGGGCTCGCACGCGCCGGCCTAACATCCGGCGCTCGCGTCGTGGTGGAAAAGCCCTTCGGTCACGATTTGGCTTCTGCCCGGGAGCTGAACGAACAGTTGCGCGCCTCCCTGGACGAACGGCAGATCTTCCGCATCGACCACTTCCTGGGCAAGGAAGCGGCGATGGACATCCTGTTCTTGCGGTTCCACAATTCGGTGTTCGAGCCGTTGTGGAACCGCGACCGGATCCAGGCCGTCCAGATCACCTTGGCCGAGGACTTCGGGGTCGAGGGGCGCGGCAGCTTCTACGATTCCGTTGGGGCCTTACGCGATGTAGTGCAGAACCATCTGCTGCAACTGCTTGGATTATTCGCCGCCGAACCGCCCAGTGTTGCCGGTGCCGACGGGCTGCGCGACAAACGGGTGGAAGTATTTCGGGCCATTGCGTCGGCAGACCCCAAGCTTTACGTCCGCGGTCAGTACGACGGGTATCAGGCCATGGAGGGTGTGAAACCCGACTCGCAGACCGAGACGTTCGCCGCGCTGCGGCTGGACATCGACAATTGGCGTTGGTCGGGCGTTCCGTTCTTCATCCGGGCCGGCAAGGCTCTGGCGGTGCGGTCCACCGAGATTCGGGCCATCTACAAGCCGCCGCCTAGATCAGCCATCGTTCAGCACTCGCCGGAGCCCAATGAGCTGATTTTGCGTATCGATCCCAACGCCGGTGCCAATCTGGTCATCCAAGCCAAGGAGCCAGGCGCGAATTGCACTCGCGCAGTCGACCTCTCGCTGAATTTCTCTGAACAGTTGGGGGAAGCCCCCGAGCCCTACGAACGACTGCTCAACGACGCGATGAACGGCGACACCAGCCAGTTCACCAGGCAAGAGAACGTGGAGCAAACCTGGCGAATCGTGCAGCCATTGCTCGACGCACCACCTCCGGTGGAGCAGTACAAGCCCGGGTCCTGGGGCCCCGCCGGAGCCGACACGCTGCTCGCCGGTCACCCCGGATGGCGCTACCCCAGCCTAGAAGGAAATCGGAAGCGATGATGCAGGACCAGGGCGGCCACAGTGCTGCTGGTGATTTTGGTTGTGGCGGCCGATGACCGCGACCGACAATGTATCTGCCCTCGCCGGTGCCGAGGACGTCGAGATGTCGCAGATGCCGGATATCGGTGTGGTTGCCGAAATCATGACCGGCTCCAGCCGAAATCCGTTCCCGCCCATCGGCGACTACGCATTCCTGTCGGACTGCGAAAACAGCTGTCTGATTTCGTCGACCGGGTCGGTGGAATGGTTGTGCGTGCCCCGCCCGGACTCTGCCAGCGTGTTCGGTGCGCTCCTTGACCGGTCGGCTGGGCACTTCCGGCTCGGTCCGCACGGGTGTCGGTGCCGGCTGCACGCCGCTATCTGCCGGGCAGTCTGATCCTGGAAACCACTTGGCAGACGCAGACCGGCTGGCTGATCGTGCGCGACGCCCTGGTGATGGGCCCTTGGCATGACATCGGGTCGCGATCTCCTACCCATCGCCGCACCCCGCAGGACTGGGACGCCGAACACATCCTGCTGCGCACCGTGCGCTGTGTCAGCGGCACTGTCGAACTGGTGATGAACTGTGAACCCGCGTTCGACTACCATCGCGCCGGCGCCAATTGGGAGTATTGCGGAGCCGCTTACGGCGAGGCCGTCGCGGTTTCCGAAAATGATCCCGACGCAAACCCGAGGCTCACGCTGACAACTGATCTGCGGCTGGGGCTGGAGGGCCGCCAGGCCCGCGCGCGTACCCGGATCAAAGAGGGCGACAACGTGTTTGTCGCGCTGTCGTGGTCCAATCAGCCGCCACCGCAGACCTATGAGCAGGCCGCCGACAGGATGCGCCAGACCGGCGACATGTGGCGGGAATGGATCAGCATGGGAAAGTTCCCCGACCACCCGTGGCGGTCATACCTACAGCGCAGCGCGTTGACGTTGAAGGGTTTGACGTACTCGCCTACCGGTGCATTACTGGCGGCAAGCACCACGTCGTTGCCTGAATCCCCACGCGGTGAACGGAACTGGGACTACCGCTATGCGTGGGTGCGTGATTCGACGTTCGCGCTAATGGGCCTGTACACGCTGGGCCTGGACCGCGAGGCCGACGACTTCTTGTCGTTCATCGCCGACGTGTCCTGCGCGAACAGCAGCGAACACCGTCCGCTTCAAGTGATGTACGCCGTCGGCGGGGAGCGGGAACTGGCCGAGGTGGACCTGCCCCATCTGACGGGATATGACGGGGCCCGCCCGGTGCGGGTCGGCAATGACGCCTACAAACAGGACCAACATGACGTCTGGGGCACGATCCTCGAAACGGTGTATCTGCATACCAAAGCGGGCAGGGAAATACCAGAGACGTTGTGGTGCATGCTCAAACGACAGGTCGAAGAGGCGATCAAGCATTGGCGCGACCCAGACCATGGCATTTGGGAAGTCCGCGGTGAACCGCAGCATTTCACGTCGAGCAAGATCATGTGTTGGGTCGCGCTGGACCGCGGAGCGAAACTTGCCGAACTGCAGGGTGAAAAGGCCTACACGCAGGAGTGGCGTGCGATCGCCGACGAGATCCGGGCCGACGTCTTGGAAAACGGCGTCGATGCCCGAGGTGTGCTCGTTCAGCGTTACGGCTCCGACGCGTTGGACGCCTCACTCCTGCTGGCCGTGCTCGCCCGCTTCCTCCCGGCCGACGACCCGAGGATCCGCGCCACCGTGCTCGCCATCGCTGATGAGCTCACCGAAGACGGACTGGTGCTGCGCTACCGCGCAGAGGAATCCGACGACGGCTCGGCCGGCGAGGAGGGCGCATTCACAATCTGCTCGTTCTGGTTGGTCTCGGCGCTGGTGGAGATCGGCGAAGTCACCCGCGCGCGGCAACTGTGTGAACGGCTACTGTCATTCGCCGGCCCGCTAAACCTCTACGCCGAAGAAATCCACCCAGCCACCGGCGAGCATCTGGGCAACTTCCCCCAAGCGTTCACCAATCTGGCATTTGATCAACGCCGTCGTGCAGGTCATCCGATCCGAACAAACATCGGAGCACACCGGGATCTTCGTACCCGCAAGCTCACCGAGGTCTGCGATTCGTCACTGCCGCATGAGCAGCTCCACAGCCGAACCACGGCCACCATCTGCGTGAACCAACCAAGAAGGGCAACATGGCTCGCCACTTCCAGCCGGTGCGACTACTCCTCGCCGATGTCGACGGCACATTGGTAACCCAAGACAAGGTCCTCACCGAAGACGCCGTCGCCGCCGTCGACGAGTTGCGCGAAGCCGGGATACTGTTCGCCATCACCAGCGGCCGACCGCCGCGCGGCATGTCGATGCTCATCGAACCCCTTGAGATCACAACGCCGATCGCGGCGTTCAACGGCGGACTGTTCGCCCGACCCGATTTGTCGGTGATCGAACAGCGCGTGATCCCAGACGATCTGACACCTGCGGTGATCGAACTACTCGACGCCCAGGGGTTGGCGGTGTGGGTCTATCGGGGTGCCGACTGGCTGGTGCCAGACATAGACGGGCCTCACGTGGCCCGCGAGGCCTGGACCGTCAGATTCGACCCGACTCCCATCGACAGCTTCGCCTCCGTCTCGAGCGATGTGACCAAAGTGGTTGGGGTCAGCGATGACCACAACGCAGTCGAAAAGGCGGCGGCCCGGGTACGCGAACGCTTCGGCGACCAGGTGTCGGCAGCCAGATCCCAGCCCTACTACGCCGATGTCACCAATCCCAACGCGAACAAGGGCGCTGTCGTCAGCTACCTGTCCGCGACCTACGGCATCGCTCCGGAGGAGATCGCCACGATCGGCGACATGCCCAACGACATTGGCATGTTCGCCGAATCGGGACTAAGCATCGCAAAGGGAAACGCGAGCGACGAAGTCAAGCGTGCCGCCCGTTGTGTCACCACGACAAACGAAGATGAAGGGTTTGCCAACGCTGTCAAGCGGTTCATCCTGCCCTAGCCGAGATGTCCCGGCACTGAGGATCGAGAGTAGGAGGTATGGCGGGATTGTCCACCGAGAGCGGCCTTACCAATGTGGTCATCACCCAACCGAAGGCGTCAGAGATGTCGAGATCGCGGCCGTCAGGTACGCGACAGCGACACCGACACTTTGATATCGCCATCATCGGCACCGGATCCGGCAACACCATCATCGACGACCGCTATAGCGATAAACGCATCGCAATCTGCGAACGAGGCGTGTTTGGCGGCACATGCATCAACATCGGCTGCATCCCGACAAAGATGTTCGCCTACGCCGCCGAGGTGGCCGAATCCGTCAGGGACTCCGCGCGATTCGGGGTGGACGCACGCGTCGATGGAGTGCGCTGGAACGACATCGTATCGCGAGTGTTCGGCCGCATCGACCCGCTGGTGATGAGTGGCGAGGACTACCGGCGCTCCTCGCCCAACGTTGAACTATTCAGCAGTCACACGCGTTTTGGTCCAACCACCGCAAACGGACGCCATAGGCTGTTGACCGACGACGGCGACGAACTCACCGCCGATCAGGTCGTCATCGCCACAGGCGCTCGGGCAGTCGTCCCCGACGCCATCGCCAGGTCGGGATTGAACTACCACACCAGCGACACCATTATGCGCATCGCTGAGCTGCCCCGACATCTTGTCATCGTCGGTGGTGGTTTCATCGCAGCGGAATTCGCTCATATCTTCTCCGGATTAGGATCTCGAGTCACACTGGTCATCCGCGGCGACACACTGCTGAGGAAGTGCGACCACACGCTCTGCGGGCGCTTCACCGCGATCGCTGGTAAGAATTGGGACATTCGTACCCACCGCAACGTCATTGGCGGCACGCAGGACAGAACCGGGATTACGCTCCGCCTGGATGACGGCTCACGACTACACGCCGACACCCTGCTGGTAGCAACCGGACGGATCGCCAACAGTGACATGCTCAATGCCGAATCGGCAGGGATAAAGATCATCGACGGACTCGTGAGCGTCGACAAATACCAGCGCACCACCGCGCGCGGTATTTATGCCCTCGGCGATGTGAGTTCGCCTTATCAGCTCAAGCACGTCGCCAACCACGAGGCCCGCGTCGTTAAGAACAATCTGCTGGCTGACTGGGATGACACCGACGCCCTCATGTCGGCCGATCACCGATACGTGCCGTCGGCAGTGTTCACCGATCCCCAGATCGCGACCGTCGGCCTCACCGAAAACGAGGCCCGCGCACAGGGTTACAACGTGAGATCCAAGGTACAGGAATACGCCGACGTGGCCTATGGATGGGCGATGGAGGACACCACCGGTTTCGCCAAGATCGTCGTCGACGGTGACACCGGCCTGATCTTGGGCGCCCACATCATGGGCCATCAGGCCTCGCTTCTCATCCAGCCACTAATCCAGGCGATGCGGTTCGGCCTCACCGCTCAGGACGTCGCACACGATCAGTACTGGATTCACCCGGCACTGTCAGAGCTCATTGAAAACGCACTGCTGGCATTATGCGACGACCCGCACTGACCCCCAGACGTCGGCCCTGTCGACGCCCCGCGGACGCGCACCCGGTTGACTACCGAGATGCACAGGGCTGGAAGCGCATTGGCTCAGCGGGCTCGGATGTCGGTAGGCTAGCTTCGTGAAAGTGGTCGCGATTCACATCGCTCCCGGGCGGCGGTTGCCCATGCGCTCAGTCGAGTCGGTAGTCGCTGAGGCGGGGCGGGGACTGGTCGGTGACCGGTATCACGGTACGCGACATCGTCATGTCACCATTCAGTCCCGTGAGCTACTCGATTGTGGCACCGAGGAACTCGGGCGGCAGATCGACAGCAGCGCGACCCGCCGCAATATCACGGTCGACGCCGGCGAGATACCGAGCCGGCCGGGAGACCGACTGTCAATTGGTGACGTCGAGCTGGAGGTGGTCCGGGTAGCTGCGCCATGTCGACTGCTGGACGATGACATCGGTCCAGGAGCCGCCGCGGCATTGAGGCGACGCGCTGGTTCGGTGTGCCGGCTGCTGACGTCCGGCACAATCCACGTAGGAGACATCGTCGAGGTGGCCGCAAAATCCTCCGACTGACTCCGGAGACTTCCCGGGGAGAGGCGGCCCTGTCGAAACACATTGCGGGCGAGCGTATTCAGGAACGCGGCAACCTAACCCGTTTTGGGCTCGGGATACCCTCGCTGGCCTGGAACTGCGCGTCCTCTTCCGACGACAGGCCCATCGAGACCACTGACCGATCGAAGAAGAGGTCGGTCAGGTAGGCCAGCGAGACTGCCCACCGGTTGACGAACCGCGGGATCGCATACAGATGGTAGACGCGGGTGACGGCCTTGGCCGCGAACCCGGACAACTGGATCATCAGCGGATTGGCGACGGCATGTCGGGGGCCGAGATCGACCACCAATCCCATGTTTCGGTGTTTGTAGACCTTCCTCTTGCCGTATCCGAGGCTGGCGGCGACATTGTGCGCCAGCACCTTTCCCTGTCGGGTCGCATGTTGCGCGGTCGGCGGGGTGACTTTGCCCGGCTGGGTGACGTCGGGCACCGCTGCGGCGTCCCCTGCCGAGAACACACCTGGATGGCCGGGCACCTGCAGGTCGGTCTGCACCTTGAGCCGACCTTTCTCGGTCGGTAGCCCGAGTTCCTCGATAAGCGGAGCACCCATCACCCCTGTCACCCATGCCAACGTGCGCGTACAGATGAGCGAACCATCGTTGAGCACAACGCGGTCGGCGTGAGCTTCCTTCACCGTGACGCCCAGCCGTACCTCGATGCCCCGCATCTTCAGCACCCTCATCGCCGCGGCACCGAGCTTCTCCCCCACTTCGGGCATCACCTGTTCGGCCAGGTCCAGCAAAACGAACCGGACCCCGTGCGGGTCGAAGTTCATCTGTTTGGCTGCTGAATCGGCCAGCGCCCGCAGCTGCAGGACCAGTTCGGTACCTGAATACGACGCTCCGACAACCACAATGGTACGCCGCGCCACCGCCCTGCCGGCGTCGTCGTCGACGGCGGCTAGTTCCAGTTGCTCCAGTACGTGGTCGCGTAGGTATAGCGCCTCGGCCGTCGACTTCAGCCCGCGCGCATGCTCGGCGAGCCCGGGCACGTCGAACAGCCGGGTCACCGACCCCGGCGTGAGGACAAGGCGATCCCATGACAGCTTGCGCACGCGATCCTCCGGGTCGGTGAACGTGACTGTGCGCCCACCGAAGTCCACACTGTCAACCCTGCCGCGGATCTGCTGTACGCCACGCAACATATTGGCGAGCGGGATCGCGACGAACCGGGCGTCAACGACGCCGCCTGCGACATCGGGCAGCAGTGGTGTGTAGAGCATGTAATCGACCGGTGAGATGATCGCGATATCCACCGATGCATTGTGTTTTCGCAGCGTTCGCGCCAGATGACGGGCACACCCGAAACCGGTGAACCCGCCGCCGACGATCACTACAGCGGTCATAGCGATGAGCGCTTGTCTGTGCGCCGACCACTATTCGCCATGCCTGTCACCTGATCGTGTGACATGCTTCCTCCGTTCGTATTACGCGATCACTATCTGAGCCGATGGGGCGCACTGTCTTCACCCGGCTGCGCATTTCACCCGGGTGAGAGGTGGTCACGACCGAACAGCGGCTCGTCAGGGTGTTGGTCTCAGGTGGCGTGCGGATTCCCTATAAATTGATGGTCTCTCCACTGAGAGCGCGGAAGCACTCCTGTAGCCCTTCACCGAGTGTGGGGTGGGTGTGGACGTTGCGTGCCAGCTCGGTGGCGGTGAGGTCCCACAGTTGCGCGAGCGTCAGCTCGGGGAGGAGTTCGCTGACTTCGCTGCCCACCAGATGCGCTCCCAGCAGTTCGCCGTGAACCTCGTCGGCGACCATTTTGATGAAACCGCCGCGTTCACCCAGCCCGTGGGCTTTGGCGCTGGCCTGCATGGGGAAAGTGGCGACCCGCACGCGGTGACCGGCGGCGCGCGCCTGTTCTTCGGTGTAGCCGAAGCTAGCGACTTGTGGTTGGCAGAACGTCACTCGCGGCATCATCCGATAGTCCAACGGCATCGTTTCCACGCCGGCGATGGTTTCGGCAGCGATCTCGCCTTGTGCGGAAGCGACGTGGGCGAGTTGAACTTTGGCGGTGACGTCG
>JGI10216J12902_102328969_pt1 | contig 17346 bp, 14 predicted proteins | sample KanNatreferecore_FD_12902 | JGI IMG/M metagenome (IMG submission 12902)
CGGAGGAACGGAGGACGTTCACGGCCGCAGTCTCCGGCGCGTCCCACCCGACCTTATGGATTGAAGCTTGCCGTCTGAGATGAGGATCGATCTCGCGAGGGTGAAGCAGTTCGGCGCAGCGCAACGGAGCCGATCTGCGGGGGGACATTGCCGTTCCCACGACGGCTGAGGCGCCGGAGGAGCTCGGGGCGGATGAGTGGGCGGCTGAGCTCTTCCGGCGCGAGCGCAAGCGCTCGCAGGAGAGGGGGCCTTTCGCGTCAGCGAACTGGAGGGAGGTTGCCGTCCTGTCCTGCAGGAGGGACCGAACTTGTGAGGATGGGCGAGAGGGTTGCTATCCCGCCCCACAGACGCTTGATCTCGTCGGGCCTGGGCAACGTGCGAGCGGGTGTTGCAGAACTGAACGACTGTGGCCCGTCCTCGGAAATTGTTCTCGCTGGATTTGGTGGGACAATTCGTGCATACCGACTTCGTCAGTAGATGCAAAAGCAAAGCAACGAGCGGTCGTTCCTGCGACAAGACCTGGAGATGTCTTCGACATCCAGGCCAGGGTGAAGGCCGCCTGCTCTTGGCGCGACTCGAACGTCCGAAGCTGGGACCGGGATGGGCATGGAAGGCTGCCTCGAGACCATCGCCGCCGCTCCTCTGCGGCCGAAGATGCGAGGCCTGAGTTCTGCCTCGCTCGGTCGCGGTTCGATATTGATATATCAATGCACAAAACCGATGCGGCTCTCGCTTGCTTCTTGTGTGGTATAAAACCAAATCACAGCTAAACTCTGATGCTTCAGAGGCTAGACATGTCTGAGACCAAGAACGCACTGCTCGGAGCCCTGAACAGCGCCATTGCTGACTACCCTCTGGAGTCCCACCCATTCCTGGAACGCTATGCGTCCGGGGGATTCTCCCAGGAAGCGATCCGCTGGTGGGCGATCAAGATGCTGCCAGGCAGCAACCGGTTCAATCAGGCATTCCTGCGAGTCGCCTCGCAGATAGAAGATTACCGCGCCCGCATCCTCCTGCTCCGCAACGTCTATTCCGAGCATGGCGACCTCAATCTGGAAGCCGCTCACGTCGCGCTCTACATGCGCTTTATGCGGGGAATCGGCTGCTCCCGGATCGACGTGCATGAGGACGACGGCGCCTTCAAGGTCCCGGAACTGCGGTTCAAGCGTTTCGAAATCCAGGCCAACGAGCCGGTGATCTGGTCTCTCGGCCGGTTCACGGCCATCGAGGCGGTCTTGCCGGGTGTCTTCGTGACGTACATCGAAGGACTGCGCAAGATCTTCCCCGAAGTCGATGACTCCACTATCGAGTACCTCCACGTCCATTGTGAGTTGGACCCGACGCACACGGACGAGTTGCTGCAGGTCGCGGGCCTCTATGTCGCTTCCGAGAACGATGTGACGACCTTCTCGGACGGTGTACGCGACATGCTGCTCTCGCTGTCCGACACGTTCTCTTGGTTGGAGCGCAATATGGCGGCGGAGGCCGGGATCGACCACTTGATCCGATCGGCTCCCACTCCTCGCCCGAGGCCCGAGCTACATGTGGCGGACCGCACGCTGTACGGCCGGGACGCGGATCTGTACGACGGGATCTATTATCGCGATGGCCTCTACCGGCGCGAAGCCGACTTCGTGCTCGATCACCTCACGGAGATCTCACAGCCGGCGATCCTTGACCTCTGTGCCGGGACGGGACCGCACGCCCGGCTTCTCACCGACCGGGGAGCACGCGTGGTTGGGGTAGACCGCAGCGAGGAGATGCTCGCGATTGCCCGCACCAAAGCCCCCGATGCCCGCTTCCTCCAGGCAGACATCCGGTCCTTCGCGTTGGCCGAGGACTTCGATGCGGTCATCTGCATGTATGGAGCGATCCACTATGTCGAGGAGCCCCAGGACTTGGTGCGCGTGCTAAGCCGCGCCTGGGACCACCTCAAGCCCGGCGGCACACTGATCGTCGACCTCCGCGAGCGGGACCACCTACCAGAGGAGGTTCCGGGCGAGTTGGTCGACGGCCATGGCTCCAGCAAATTCTGGCTGCGCCAGCGGGGCGTTGACGACAGCGACCTGTACGCTATTTCGGCCTTCGACCGGCGAACGGGCCGCCATTTCCTCGAGGTGCACAACCTCTTCCACACTGATCCGTTCCGGGTCGCCAACTGGGCGCGGTTGGCGGGATTCACAGAGGTGCGGCTCCACCCCGACTACCGGCGCACGGAGATCTATGAGCGGTCTCTGGGCGAGAACAAGGTCGTGCTCGTGGGCCGCCGGCCCGCTGGTTGAGCGATGTCCGTCTCCGAAGAATCCGTTCCGCACGTGATGCGTGACTTAGTCGGTCAGCCCACCTGGCAGGATCTCGGATTCCAGACCAAGGAGGACCTGCGCGGCCGCCGCTACGATCTCTCTGCGTGGCCCGACGTGCTGTACTGGTTCTCCTCGAGCGGCAGCACCGGCGATCCCGTCGTCTATCCCTGGACGGCCACCGATCAGAAGACCGCAGACGCGACAGTCCGTAAGGTTCACGCCGGGCTGGACCCGATGCCGGGCGCCACGGGCTTCGTGATCGCCCCAACAGGTCTGCCTGGGATGTGGTACCACATGGATCGGCAACTCCACAGCCTGGGCTTGGCGACGGTGTTCCCCGGAGTGGGCTCGCCGGAGCGGATCCTGAAGCTGATCGAACAGCTCCAGCCGAGCCTGCTGATCAGCCTGCCGCTGGTACTCAGCCGGCTGGGAGAACTGCATGCCCTGTCCGGCCGCGCGGCGCTCTCCGGAGGTGTGCTGTTTGCGGGCGGAGACGTGCTGTCTCCGGCGCGGCGACGCCGGATCGAGGCGCTCTGGGGCGTGCCGCTCAAGAACTTCTACGGCCTCTCGGAGGTCTTCGGTCCGCTCGCCGACGATCCGGACGGCTCCGGTGCCCTGGTCTGGCAGGCCACTGAGGTGTTCGTCGAGATCCTCGATCCGGTGACCCGGCAGCCCGTCGGCCCTGGCGACACCGGAGTGGCGGTGCTCACCACGTTGTGGGACCGACCCGCCTCCCTGGTGCGCTACTGGACCGGCGACTGTTTCCGTCTCCGCGAGTGGCTCGACCCCGGCCGGCCGCTTTTCGAGATGCGGGGGCGCGAGGTGCGCCTGCCTGGGCTGAAGGCGGATGGCTTTCCCGTGGACATCGACCAGATTCTGCTGTCGGATCAGGCGGCCGGCAACGAATGGGCCCTCTCCTCCGGGATTGGCGAGTTGGTCCTCACTGTGGAGACCGCGGCGGGGCTCGACGCCTTCGATTCCGGCACGTTCGAGAAGGCGCAGGCGCTCTTCGAGCTTCCGCTCCGCTGGCAGGCCGCGCCTCTGGGATCGCTGGATCGTTCGGTCCCGAAGCTGGCGGTTTCCCGCCGGGAGGGCTCCGAACCTTGATCTGGCCGCGAGCGCGACGCCGGGCCATGTACCGTTTCCGTGACATCCGGCAGCTCCACTTGGAGATCACGACCGCCTGCAACGCGAGCTGTCCGCTGTGCCTACGCAACGTGCTCGGCGGCAAGGTCAACCCGGTCATGCCCGAGGCCGAGCTGACGCTTGCGGATGTCCAGGCCATGTTCTCGGCTTCTTTCATCCGCCAACTCAAGCTGATGTACCTGTGCGGCAACTACGGGGATCCCATGGTAGCGCGCGACACCCTGGAGATGCTGGAGCACTTCCGGCGCACGAACCCGGGGATTCGCCTGGGCATCCACACCAATGGCAGCGGGCGCAATCCGGAGTGGTGGGCACGGCTTGCCGCCGTGGTCGACTACTGCCGCTTCGGTATCGACGGGCTCGAGGACACCAATCACTTGTACCGCCGCGGCACGCGCTGGACCAAGATCCTGGAGAGCGTGACCGCCTTCATCGCGGCCGGCGGCAGCGCGGAATGGGATTTCATCGTCTTCCGCCACAACGAGCATCAGGTCGAGGCGGCTCGCGAACTGAGCCAAGCTCTGGGATTCATCCGATTCTTCGTCAAGAAAACCTACCGCTTCGTCAATCCTGCCGCAGGTCGCAGGATGGGACGCGTCTCCGTCTTCGATCGGGAGGGAAGCTTCGAATATTACGTGGAAGAGCCCCGGAGCGAGGAGTACCAGAACGAGGCTCTCGTTCAACTCGGCCGGCTTCTGGACGGGCCTCAAAGCTTCCAGGACTATCTCGAGGATACGGAGATCCAATGCAAGGTGGCTGCGAGCCCCCAGCTCTACGTGAGCGCGGAGGGGCTCGCCTTCCCCTGCTGCTGGACTGCAAACATCTACCCCTGGTATCAGCCTCTGGCTGAGCATGGAGTCCGCCGCCTGCTCGAGCGGCTGCCCGAAGGGAAGCGCTCGCTCGACGCCAGGGTGCACCCCCTGGAGGAGATCGTCGAGTCGCCCTTCTTTCAGGAAGAGATCCCTGCGAGCTGGCGCCGGAAGAGCCTTGCGCAAGGCAGGCTGGAAGTGTGCGCCCGGATCTGTGGCACGCACGACCTGTATGGAGCACAGGCGCCGCAGCTGTCGATGCTGAGACAAGGTGCAGCGCGGAAACTAGAGGTGAAACGGTGACCGGAAGACATTCGATCGAAGTCCTCGCTCCGGCAGGCAACCTGGAGCACGTCGAGGCGGCCCTCGCGGCGGGTGCCGACGCCGTCTACGTCGGGCTCAAGGGCTTCAGCGCGCGGCCCAATGCCTGGAGCCTGACGTTGGACGAGGTGCGGACCGCGACGCAGATGGCACATGGCATGGAGCGCAAGATCCACGTTGCCGTGAACGCGGAACTCCATACCCGGCGCACCGCCGAGCTCGAACGCGCGGCCGAGGCCATGGCCGGATTCGGAGTCGACGCCTTCATCGTAGGCGATTTTGGCCTTCTCTATTCGCTGCGGTTCCTGGGGAACGCCGTGCCGATTCACGCCAGCACGCTGCTCGGCATCTACAACGCCGAGGGAATCCGGTTTCTCCAGCGCGAATACGGCGTCTCCCGGGTCGTCGTCAACACCAACCTATACGTCGACGAGATCGCAGACCTGCACTTTCTCTGCCCCGACGTGGAGCTGGAGATGATCGCTCATGGTGGCGTTTGCTTCAACGACAACCGTCGCTGCCGGCAGCCGCACTACCAGTTCGAAGGGGAGTTCTGCGTCGGCTGCAAGCAGATCTACGAGGCGCACCGCAGAGAGGACGAGCTCATCTCCCTGGGGATGGTCTCCCGTGTAGCCTCGCAGGTGAGGCCGGCCGAGATCCCGCTGCCCGGAGGTCGGCTGATCTGGTCCCCCGAGGTCGACCTCTCCGGCATGGTCAGGCTTCTCTTGAAGATCGGAATCGTTTCTTTCAAGATCGAGGGGCGCACGCGGACGACCGAGTACGTGACCATGAGCACGAGCAAGATGCGAGAAGCCGTCGACCGGGCCGATGGGGATTCCAATCTCGTCGATCCAGAGCTCAATACCTTCTTCTATCTGGAGCACCATTCGCGTCTGCGCGCAGAAGGATGAGCATTGCTCATGCAAGAGAACTTCTGGTTGTCTTTTGCGGCCATCGCATCGACTCTCTCCGGCTTCACCCTGGCCAGCTACAGCATCTATACTAATCGCGCCGAGGTCGTGGCCTCTGATTCTATGTGCCGAAATTATGCGCTGAAGGAAGCGACCTCGAGAGAATCTCTAAAGTTCATCTTCCTGACGCTCGCCATGTTCCTAGTGCCTTTGTTGGTGAGCTTCGGCTTCCTGGTCAATGGAGGAGCCCTCTATCTGGTTCTGGGATTGGCCTGCGCTTTCATTGTTTTTTTGATTCCCTTCGGCGTCTGGGCGACCTTTTCGACAATCCGGTATCAGTTCCGCGTGACGTCGTGCGAGGAGAAGGTAAAGCAGCTTGGGCAATCGGCTTGGAGGGTAAAGAGTTGGAGCAAAGCGCTTGCGCTGCTTCCGTTGCTCGTTGCGCCACTCTTGGCTGCCTTATGGAGCCTCTCTCTATTGGTGGTTCACATAGCATCGGAGGATGCCTTGTGGGGGCTCGCGAGCTGGGCTCTTTCCTCCTACAGCGTAGAGGAAAGAGCCATGATTGCCTGTCTCTTTGCTGTCATCGGCGGGACCGGTCTCGTCTATGTCCACTTCCGCATTTTTGATCCTGTAACCCTTCTATTTGCAGTTGGGGCCGGGGCTAAGAGCACGCTGGCGAGGACGACCGAAGACCTCAATGACAAATGCGAAGCATTGGAGAAAAGCAAGCGTATTCTTGTCAGTATGATTCGCAATCTGGACCGCAGCTCCAAAGATCGAATCATGAAGGAGTTTCACCTCGAAAGAGCGGAGGTCGACAAGCATCTCGAAGAGGTGAAGAACTTCGCCGAGGGCTGGCACCGTGACTCCGAAGGGCATCTCGTTCGTCTCTTTGACCAAAAAAGTTACCATGCCGAGCGGCTTGAATTCTGCCGCAAAGAAAGCTTCCTGTCCTACGATCAATGGGTGCGGATCATCTCCGATGTGGAGCAGTACCTGCAAGGACTCAGAAGCTTCGAAGCAGGCTTGCAGGAACGACGGAGAGACTACCTGGAAGTCATTCGCTCGCGAGGCGCCATCGCCCCGGGCTTCAAATGGGCAAACCTCTTCAACACGTTGGTGGGTTTCGCCTCGGCATATTTCAACCAAAGCAAGATCGGTGTCCGGGGGTAGATGGAGATGCTCCCCTGGCCGGTCTACGTAGTGGCGCAGCGTTGGTCCGCGGCGATGATCGAGGCCGTTCGAGACCATACGAAAGGTGTCATCTTGGGCGATCTCTTCTGCCAGAAGAGGATGTTCGAGAACGACGTTTTCGATCTCCTCGACATGGCGCAGTCTGCAAAGAGCTTGGGTTTCGAGGTCGTCTTTCAAACTCCCGTCTACAACACGACGCGGACGGTGGATGCCACTCTTGCTCTGATCCGCAAGCTCGCCGGGGGTAGGCTGCTCGATGCCGTTCTGGTTCATGACATCGGCGTCGTCCAAGCGATTCAGGAGCTCGAGGGCGTCGAACTCTGGTGGGACCGCTTCTCCTTCAACCGCGACTTCGTGCCCAACGCGCCGCTCATGGAATTCCTTCGTGGCCAGGGAATCTCGCGGGTGGAGGTGATCCACCCGTCGCACGTGACCATGGTTGCCGATCATGGCCTCGGCGTCCTCCTCTATGGCTACGGCCCCGAGATCGCGAGCTTCGGCCGCATCTGCTATACGGAGTATTTTCTCAACGAGCCTTGCGAGAGAAAGATTCTCTGCCAGCGCTCGCACCCCGTGATCGCCTCCATCGACAAAGTGCCTCTCCAGTATGTCGCAGACGGCTACACGCTCATCGACAAGAACGAACCCGTGGTCCGCCTGTCGGCCATCGAGCCGGCTCTGGCCCGGCGGATCACGGGTCTCACCGCGTATCTCCGGGGTCCTGAGGAGATCGAAAGCCTTGATGAGCAGGTGCGGATGCTGCGGAGTTCCTGCGCTCCCGCACCTGCGCCCTCCGAATGAGGCCACGATGTACCGCCTGCCCGTTGTGGTCGAGTTAGCGAAGACGACGCAGCGACGCGGCCTGCGCGAGACCGGTCGGGACCTGCGCGCGGCCCTTACCCGTCCTGCGGTCACCGGCAATCGGCCCCGGCATCTTCAGGTGGAGATCATCACGAACTGCAATCTCGGCTGCCTGATGTGCCCGCGGACCGTGGATCTCGCCAGGTCCGCCTCAGCGGAGCGGAAGGAAGCCTGGTACCGGCACATGTCGTACTCGAGCTTCCTGTCGGTTCTGGACTCCTTTCCGGGTCTGCAGACGCTGTCCCTTCATGGCATCGGCGAGCCTCTCCTCCATCCGCAGATCTTCGACATGGTGGAGGAAGGCGCGCGCCGCAGCATCCAGGTGCGCTTCACGACAAACGCCACTAGGCTCGGCCCGGCCAAGTGTGAGCGGTTGGTCGCCTCGGGGCTGCACCGCCTGATCGTCTCGCTGGATGGTACGACGGCAGACACCTATGAGAGGATCCGCCCCGGAGCGCGGTTCGAAGAGGTGATCGATCATCTCTGCATGCTCTCACGGCTGCGGCGGGATCGGGGTGCCTCCGCTCCTCGGATCGAAGTGAACATGGTCGTCCAACGGCTGAACGTCTTTGAGGTGCCGGATCTGGTCTCCCTGGTGAGCGAGATCGGCCTCGACGGCGTGATCCTTTCACCGCTCCAGCCGCCCGAGCCCGAGCTGGCGGAGATGTCCTGCGACAGCGAGGCTTGGATGAAGGCAGCCAAGGGAGCCGAAGAGAGGGCTCGCCAACTGGGGATTCCGATTCACGTCCGGGGAGGGCGCTCGTCACGGCATCGGCTGGCACCGACCTACCAATGCCTCCACCCCTGGATGTCGGCCGTGGTCACGCTGGACGGCGAGGTCATGCCATGCTGTAATATCCACCGCTCGGACTGCAGCATGGGCAACCTGTTCAGCGACGCCTTCGAAGACGTATGGAACGGATCGCATTACCAGTCCTTCCGCAGGGAGCTGCAAAGAAAGGATGCGGTCCCGGAACCCTGCCGCTGGTGTCCCGATTTCCGATGATCCGCTTCCCGATCCTGATCCGGTGGAGCGACTGGGGGGCATCGAAGATCCCGCCTCTGTTTGCTGTTGGCTACACTTGGCTCCTGCAGGATTCCGCCCTCGCCCAATGTGCGAACACTCCCTTCGCCCTCTGGATCACCTTTGTTGTCGTGCTCGCGGTCTTCGGGTACGGCGTGAATGACTTCGCCGACCGCTCCGTAGACAAGTTGGCCGGCAAGACGCATCCCATTGCATCCTGGAGTACCGCGCGCGCGGTAACTTGGCTGGTCGCGCTTCTCGGAATCGGAGTGCTGACGCTCTACCCGTTTCGCCGCGATCCGGGAGTCGTGCCTCTTGCCGCTGTGAGCTGCGTCGCCGCGGCAGCCTACTCGCTGCGTCCATTGCGCTTCAAGGAACGTGGAGCAGTCGGATTGGTCGTCGCGGCCTGCGCGCAGCGCTCTCTACCGCTCCTCGTCGGCATGGCCCTGCTAGGGCAGCTCGCGAATCCCACTGCGTGGCTGGCTGTCCTAATCTTCACGTTGGTAGGCCTCCGCTGGATTCTCCTCCATCAAACAATAGATCTTGCCAGCGATGAGCGGGCTGGCGTGCGCACCTTCGCGCGCGATCATGGGCTCGACCGGACGCAAGCGGTGTTGAAGAACGTCATCTTTCCGGTCGAGCTGGTCCTATTGATGGTCTGGCTCGTAGCGGTTGCCGTCGAGGTTCCCGTGCTGGCCCTGGTGTTACCCGGTTATGCAGCTTGGTTCCTGATCAAGGCTTCCCTCTGGCAGGGGGTGGCCTCGCCTCTGGGTTGGACCACCTACCGGCTGCATCCACTGGCCGACCTCTATGAAATCTTTCTGCCTCTGTTCGCGGGTACTATTCTGGTCGCCAGGGAGCCCCACTGCATTCCTCTGCTCGTCCTTCAGATCTCGTTGCAGGCGGCGCATCTTTGGTCACAGCTTGCCACTGTAAGGAAACTCCTCTTGAGAAGAATCCGCCTCTCAGCGACGCGCATCTCATGATCACTGGCGTAACAGGCTCTGACTCCACTCCCGACGAGCGCAGCCAAGAGGTAACGGGAGTGTCCATCGTGGTCCCGTGCCATGGCAGGGTCCAGATGGTGGAAAGCCTTCTGCAGTCTCTCACCACCGCAAGATCAAAGACGGCTTTAAGCACCGAGGTGCTAATCGTAGACACCAGCCAAGCAGCGGAAGCGCAGATCATTCAGCATGCGTGCGAGCATTACGCGGCTCGCTACCTCCTGAGTCCTCTCAATGATGTCCGCCACAAGCGCAATCTAGGCATTGATCAGGCACTCTTCTCGGTTGTGCTGTTCGTCGATTCGGATTGCGTAGCCCAGCCAGATCTCGTCGCCGAGCACGTCCGATCATATGGAGACGATATCGCCGGAGTCCTAGGGTTTACGGACTTCGTGGGCCGTGACTCGTGGATCTGGAGGATCATTGAGAAGACGCCGTTCCTCGATTCCTTCCGAGCAGCGCGCTATTCGGAGACGGTTCCTTGGGGACCCACGTGCAACCTCTCATTCCGCAAGGAGATCCTTACTGCCCTTGGAGGATTTGCCACGCACCTATCGGCCAAGGTTGGAGGTGAGGACGTGGACCTCGGATTGCGCGTCACCGATTCTGGTCACACCATCCGGTGCAATCCTGCAGCCGTGGTTGAGCACGAACGGGAGACCTGGGCGAGCCTGCGCCTCATGAGCGTACGACTCTTCCGCTGGGGACAGGGGCACTTTTATCTGATTGATGGACACCGGCATCGCGTTATCAGCGACTTGCCGAAGACGGCCTCCTTGTTCCTTCTGCTGCTTCCGGTCTCACTCGTGGCTGCGATAGCCTGCCGCAGCGCTGCGTTGCTCCTGCTGCCACCAGCCTGGCTCGGGCTCGCGGTGCTCATCGAAACCACATTGGTTCTTGGGGCCACCTCCCAGCAACCGATCGACTTCACCGACCTGCTTGGGGCTAGGATCTTTGGCCTGATCTTCGATTTCGGCAATCTTTTGGAAGGTTTGCGCCGCGGCAGCTTCAGGCCCTTCTACCAGGAGATCTACTACGTACGCCCGACCGTCCACAGCCGCGGGCGCAATCGCCGGCTTGCAGAGGTCTGGGCCTGCGTGCTCGCACTGGTCGCTCTACTTCTGGCGATCGAATTGATGTCCTGCTGATCTCGCCAGCACCATGACCGGAATCTCGATCATTGTCCCGACTCATGGCAGAGCCGATCTCGTCGGAAAGCTGCTGGCATCTCTCTGGAAGACTCGGCAGCGCTTGGGCGAGAACAGCGAGGTGCTGGTCGTCGATAGCAGTCCGCCCGAGGAAGCCGCCCTTATTCGGCAGAGGTGCAGCGAGTGGTCGGCGGACTACCACACGGAGGATAACGATGTCCGGAGGAAACGCAATCTCGGCATTCAGAAGGCCCGCTTCAATCTGCTGTTTTTCACCGACTCCGATTGCGAGGTCGACGCGGACGTGTTGAGCCAGCACTGGAGCGCGCAGGTGGGAAGCGGACCCGCTGTTGCGGCAGTCGCCGGACGGACCGAATGGTGCGGTCCTGAGAGCGCGGTGTGGAAGGTCCTCACCTTCAATTCCTCGTTCACTGCAGCGTTCTCCTTTGCCGCTTGGCTACCCGAACTGCCCTGGGCCACCTGCACGAACCTGTCCGTGCGGCGCGAGGTCGCAGTCGCAGTCGGAGGGTTTGACGAGACCTCGCCACTGCGGGTCTACGGCGAGGACGTTGACTTCGGAATCCGGTTGTGCAAGGAGGGATACCGGATCGTCGGCAATCCCAAGGCCGTGGTGTGGCACCATCGGGAGACGCTGTCGACGTTTGGAGCCGCTGCGAGGAAGGCCCTGTCGACTGGGCGTGCCGACTACTATCTCGGCGTGCGCCATCCCGACCGGTTGGCTCTGGAGTTTCCGATGCCGATCGTCATGGTATGCCTGCTCGTTGCAGCCGGCGCCGTTAAGGCGGCTCTCAAGGGGGAGCCGCCATGGCTCGTCGGAGCCGCGGCGGTCTGGCTGGCCGCGTTCCTCACTGCCTATGGGCTCCTCTCGGCGCTGGCTCAGAAGGACCGGATCAAAAACGTACCTTTCAGAATGCTCGCGGGCCTGCTGGACCTCGCTTTCGAGCTCGGCCGGCTCTGGGAGGCCATCCGGCACGGCCGGCCCGCCCGTGCATGGACGAAGTTCGTCTACGTCGAGCAGCAGCTCGCGGCCGAACGGCTGCGGAGGGTCGTACAGATGTGGTCGCTCGCTCTGGGTTTCCTTCTCATCCTGCTATGGACCTGGTGAGGCGGGGTATGACGAATTTGATGGGCATCTCGGTTGTCATCCCGACGCGGAATCGCGCCCGCTACGTCGAGGATCTACTCGTCTCTCTCAGAACTGCTCAGGATCGCTTCGACGGGCCGAGCGAAGTGATCGTAGTCGACGACAGCAATCCGGCTGAGGCGAGGGCGATAGAGGCTTCTTGTCAGCGGTTCGGAGCGCGCTTTCTCCAGGGCACGCCGAGCGTCCGGCAGAAAAGGAATCTCGGCATCCAGGAGGCCTCCTTCCCAATCGTTCTCTTCGTGGACTCCGACTGCGTCGCTCATGAGGACCTGTTGCAGCAGCACGCCCTGACCTACCAGGACGCGGACAAGACTGTCGCGGGGGTCGTGGGGGTGACGGAGTTCGTAGGCCGGGAGAGCTGGCGCTGGGAGGTGGTGCGGCGGACGCAGTTCCTCAACGCATTCAGTTTCGCGCGTCGGATGGAGTTCGCGCCTTGGGCAACCTGCTCCAATACCTCTTATCGGCGGGAGGTCCTGCGCCAGGCGAACGGGTTCGAGACGAGCTTCCCCTTCCGCCTCGGCGGCGACGACATGGAGCTAGGGATCCGGCTCGGCAAGGAGGGCTACAAGCTCAAGTGCAACCCGGCCGCCCTCGTCTATCACACCCGCGACACCTGGGAGAGCCTTTCGGCGGTCTGGCGGCGCGCGTTTCGCTGGGGCCGGATGGACCTGCATGTGAACCATCGGAAACACAGGGACCGACTCGGGCTAGGCATGCCGCGGTTCAGCCAGGTCTTCCTGCTACTGGCGGTCTCAGTGGCTGTCCAAGGCGCGTTGAACCAAACCGCCCGCCCGCTGCTGCTCCCCTTTTTGTGGGGAGCCGGCACACTCGTGATTCAGGGTCTCTCGACGGTCAGGATGAAAGAGGAGCCCTGGAGAGACTTTTTCTATGAGCTTGCTGCTGACCTCTTGGGCCTAACCTTCGAGTTTGGCACTTTGCTAGAAGGGTTCCGGCGCCTGGAGCCATCAGCACTCTTCAAAACGGTCCAACGCGGACCCGTCCTGCCGGGTTTCGATCACCGCGAGTGGGTAATTCAAGGGTGGAGCATGTGGCTGGCGATCGGCCTTGCGCTCGCAACCGAAGTTGTCTGGGGTTGAGGCGTACCTGCGGAAGCCGTTACCGGCGTCCTTCGTCCAACCTGAACCGGGCGAGGGCTTCCAGACAGATGGCCGATGTCAGCTCTGCCGCCCCGTAGAGTTCGTCACCGCCCTGGTACATAGGGAACCGCTCCCACGAGCCGTCGTCGTTCTGGCTTCTGACGAGGCTCTCGATCACCCACGGGAGCCGTTCGTCCGGTCGGGAGAAATTCAGTAAAGCACAGACTCCCAAGGCGTCCAGCAGCACGTTTCCGGATGACCCTTGCTGCCATCTCTGCGAGAGCCTTACGAGAAGGCTCTCTCCTGCCGGGAGCAGAGCCTGGATGCCGAGCCGGTAGGCTCGCGAGAGCATGTATAAAAAGCACATCTCATCGAGGTAGAAGGTGCTGGTCACAAGGTCCTTGGCAACCCTGTTCAAATACGTTACCGCGCATTCCGTCTCGTCGTGATGGCCGAGGTAGGCAAGAACGTTCGCGTTCACGACCGGATCGACGATCTGTCGTGGCAGCCGCGAGGGGACAATGTGCTCCGCGGGTGGGTCGAAGATCCAGGTTTGAAACAACCCCCCTCCATCTCTGTTGTTCAGGAGGAGCTCCCGGTTATCGGGAAAAGCGACCCCGTACTGCCTCAGGATGGAAGAGATGTAGGCAGTGTCGTCGAGGTCTGGAGGGATGTAGCGGCCGTTCGCACGGGTCCAGTAGGCCCAGAGGCCCGAGTCTCTCATTTCAGCCCGTAGGAACCCAAGGGCTCTCCAAATCATGCTCTCCGCTCTAGGCTCGTCGACAAGGCCCAAGGAGTGTACGATGAGCGCGGTGACGAACACCGCCCCGTCGTCTTTCCAGACCTCGCCTGCCGGATTTCCGCACCTCAAGGACTGGGCTCTGAGCTCGCCATGGGGCAGCTGGGCGCGGTGCAGGAAGTCGAGCCCTCGATCAAGGCAGCTCTCCAGGCTCGTACCCATGGGCGCGAGCTTATCCTACTGGGTATCCAGGAGCAGTCCTGTCCTCCTTGGGAGGAGCGCTGATGCGATATTCTGTCGTTGTTCCAGCCCGCGATTCCGCCCGCACGCTCCGGGGCACGATCGAGGCCCTGCTCGGGGGCGAGCTGCCGCCCGATGAGATCCTAGTCGTTGACGGCTGCTCGAAGGACGGCACGGTCGAGATCGCTCATGGCCTCAGTGCGCGGGTGGTGGTCAACGCGAAGAGGCACGTGGCGGCGGCCCGCCAGCTCGGGGTGACGAACGCCCGTCATGAGGTCGTCGCCTTCACGGATTCCGACTGCCTCCCCGCCGCAGACTGGCTACGGCGGATCGCCGATCGTTTCGCACGGGATTCGCGGCTCGACGGGGTGGGAGGGAGGGTCCTCCTCACGGCGCCGCGCAACGAGATCCAGCGCTACAGCGCCCATGTCTTCGAAGCCATCATGCGCTTCCCCGACACGGAGGTCTTCGTCACTACAAAAGGAATGCCGGGCTCGTTCGCCGGGGCCAACTGCGCGTTCCGCAGGGACTCGATCCTGGCGGTCGGCGGCTTCCGCGAGGAGTTCACAAATCACGCCGAAGAGGTCGACCTCTTCTGGCGGCTGATCGACCGCAGGGCGAAGCTGCTGTTTGACCCGGCGCTCCGGGTCGAGCACCTGGAGTACCCGGACACCCTGGTGCGCCTGGTGCGCACCAACTTCAACTACGGCTTCGCCAGTACCAAGCTGGCGAAGCACCACATCGGGCCGCAGGTCGACCTACAACTCTACAGAGCCTGGCTGGGGAGCTTCGCTTCGCTGCTCAATCCATTCCGCCGGGACCCTTGGGCTGGCCTAAGATGCCTCCAGATCGGCACCTTCATCGCCGGTAAGATCTGCTCGAGTATTACCCTGCGGACCCTCAACCTATAGGCACACGCAGGACTCCTGGTCAAGCCGCTCTCGTCGGGCTACCTATCGGTCGGCGAGCCTGGGAAAAGACCCGTGCTGCATAGGGGGCTGCGACCAGCGTCGCGCTATCGAGATCTTCAATCGCGAATGCGGAGCGGCAATGGACTGCCATCGCGAGATTCCGCGGCTACACTGTCAGCCAACTCCGCTACGGTCGCCATAATTTTCCTGTGGCTGTCTCGCGAGCGCATTCAGTAAACGTCCTCCGCGTTGCAGGACCTGTATGGGCCCGTGGCTCCAATTCGCACGTGCGTATGGCTGCCACCCTAACAGCCAACACTTCGTTCGCGGTACCAGGCACAAGCTTCTCTGATTTCCCGGCGGGCGCCGGGGTGGAATTCTACCGGGCTACGAACCACTGCGCTCCCGCTGGAGCTCTGCCCACAGCTCCTCCCAGGGTATGCCTTTCACCGTGCCAGCTTCCATCTCAGCCGCGCGGCGATCGAACTCTGCAACGAAGCCGGCCTCTTCTTCGAGGTCCTCGACTTCGAGGCTCTTGAGAAGGACCTCGACGACCTCGGCGCGACCGTGCTCGTCGAGCTTGAGGGCCCTCTCGACGACTTCCTTTACAGGTGCTCTCATAGCGTCGGGCATCCTCGTCCGCGTCTCCCTCACTTCAGGATACTCGACCCTCCAGCCGAGCGGCAACACCGCCTTGCGGTATGATTTACTTCTAGTAGGCATGCTCGACGCGCGCGTCGGACATGTGATTCCGCGCTGGTGTCTTCATGGTCTTCGTCAGGCAACAACTTCTCGCTGAGCTGGCGCGGGAGGAATCCTGTCTCGCTGAGCTCGAGAGCCGCCGAGACGCGGTGCGCTCCCGGATGGAGGTCTTGCGCGCAAAGCTGAAGGCTCTTTCGGCTGAGGAGCCGACCCAATCTGTCTTGCCGGTCACCCTGGGCGCGCAAGCGACGACGACAGACAAGGTCCGCCTCTTTCGGGCTCTATTCAGAGGGCGCGAAGACATCTTCCCCACGAGGTTCACCAGCAAGAAGACTGGAAAGGCCGGCTATGCGCCCGCGTGCGCGAACAAGTTCGTGCACGGCGTCTGCGACCTTCCGAAGGTCAAGTGCAGTGAGTGCCCGAACCAGGCTTTCACGTCGGTGGACGACCGGGTGGTCATCGACCATCTGCGCGGCCGCCACGTAATGGGTGTCTACCCTCTCCTCGACGACGAGACCTGCTGGTTCCTGGCTATCGACTTCGACAAATCCTCCTGGCAGGACGATGTCGGAGCGTTCTCCGAAACCTGCCGATCGATGGATGTCCCGACGGCCGTCGAACGCTCCCGGTCTGGCAACGGCGCTCACGCCTGGTTCTTCTTCGAGGCTCCGGTGGCGGCGAGCCTTGCCCGCAAAGTGGGGTGCTATCTCCTCACGGAGACCATGTCCCGGCGACACCAGCTCAGCATGGGGTCATATGACCGGCTCTTCCCCAACCAGGACACCATGCCGCGCGGCGGATTCGGGAACCTCATCGCGCTGCCGCTGCAGTACGAGCCGCGGCAGCAGGGGAACACCGTATTTGTGGACGCGTCGTTCCAGGCCTACAACGACCAGTGGAGCTACCTCGCCTCGCTGCCGCGGATCGCGCCGTTGTTCGCGGAGAGTCTCGCGGCGGAGGCGACGCGGCGGGGGCTCGTGATCGGCGTCCGTCTCGCCGAGCCGGAGAACGACGAAGAGGCCACCCCGTGGCGGCGCAGGCCGTCGGGCCGTCCTCGGCAAGTGCCGATCTCGGGCCCGCTACCGCAGGTGGTGCACGCGGTGCTCGCGCAGCGCCTCTTCGTCGAGAAGGCGGGCCTCCCTTCCCCACTTCTGAACGAGATCAAGCGTCTCGCCGCGTTTCAGAATCCCGAGTTCTACAAGAAGCAAAACCTGCGGCTCTCGACGGCGCTGACACCGCGGGTGATCGCCTGTGCCGAGGAGCTGGTGCAGCACATTGCGCTGCCACGAGGGTGCCTCGGCACCTTGGAAGAGCTTCTCCGGGCTCATGGAGTGGCGCTGAAAGCTGAGGACCAGCGGCAAGAAGGTGAGACCCTCGACATCGAGTTCGCGGGCGAGCTCACGGCAGTCCAGCAGGAGGCCGCAGCGGCTCTCCTCCGGCACGACACCGGCGTGTTTGTCGCGCCGCCCGGCGTCGGGAAGACGGTGCTGGGCAGCTACCTTGTCGCGAAGCGTGGGCGGAGCACGCTCGTGCTCGTCCACCGCCAGCCTCTCCTGGATCAATGGGTGGCTCAGCTCTCGATGTTCCTCGGTATTGACGAGAAGGAGATTGGGCAGGTCGGCGGCGGCAAGCGCAAGCCGAACGGGCGCCTCGACGTGGCCATGATCCAGAGCCTGGTGCGGCAAGGTCAGGTCGACGACCTGGTGGAGACCTACGGCCATGTCATCGTGGACGAGTGCCACCATGTCCCGGCGGTCTCCTTCGAGCG
>JGI10216J12902_100807345_pt1 | contig 17344 bp, 3 predicted proteins | sample KanNatreferecore_FD_12902 | JGI IMG/M metagenome (IMG submission 12902)
TCGGCGGCCGCCTCCCAGGTCTTGTTCTCGGCGGGTTCAACCAAGATGGGCGCTGACTCCGCGCTGCTGACCGCAAGAAACAGGTTGCGGGTGAGGCGCGAGTGAATGGCCTCGTTATTGTAGTCAGGGACGGTCCACTTGATGGAGCCGGCGCGGGCCAAACGGGCGACTTCAGCATCTCCGATTTTTCCTTTGCCGACAATCGTGATCGGACCCGACCAACCCTCGGCGTCCCTGGCGGCGCTGAGCAAAAGCAGTTTCGAGTTCTGATTGGGTTCGATGATGGCGGGAGCGCAAGTGACGCCTTTCGGAAGTCCCTCGGCAGAGAGCAGGATTTGGCCGCTGAAATTATCGCGCCGAAAAGCGAGCACCTTGATGGGCATCGTTTCGCCGCGTCGCAGGAACGGACTCCAAAGCTGGGCCTCTTTTGCGTCCTTGTTCAAGGGCGGCGGTGGTTGGGGCAACGCCACGAGCCGGAAGTCGGGAGACTCCTTTCGCAACGACAGTCGGTACACGTGTCGCGGACTGCTTTTGAGCCGGCCGAAGAGGTCGCGAACCTGGATGCGATAGGCGCCGCTTTCCTTCACTTCAAGTCTCGAGGCGGGATCGCGGCTGCTTGTGTTGAATTCAGGACCGCCGATATTGGCCTCCGAATCGTAGAGTTCCTGGACGTTCGATATGCTCTCCTCGCCTTTGTCATTTTTAGCGACCCGTTGGACGAGCATAAACGGATCGGTGGGCAAACCCAGCCGGTCGGAAATGACCTCGACCCAATAGACATCTCCCTGATTCGCGTCGAACGAGAACCAGTCCCGGTCGTCGGCCGGGTGAAACTGGCCGGTGATCTCGCATGGCAAGGCGACCTTCTGTGCTTCACCTGGTTTGTTGTTCGGCTCCTGTTCGCTCACGACCGGGGCGGTGGCCAGACTCAACAGGATGGGATTGGAAGCGCCGCGCGGTGTTCGGAGGCGATACTCGATGGCATCGACCACTGAACTCGCGGGCTTTAGCGAAACTCCGACAGAGGCAAGGTGCGCCGCGGTCGGGTCGATCGGCGTCTCAATCTCCACCGTCAGCTTTTCGAGAGGCTTCCCGTCCACGGACAGATTCGTTACCGCCGCACCGCCGGGAAGGTTGCGACCGTAGACGTCGAATTTGTTTTTGGTTCCAGCCATGCCCGAAGGAGGAAAGATGAAGTCGATGTGCGGTCCGTCGCTGAAGGTCAGGCGATAGAAGTATTCGTCGCCACCCCGGTAAGTGAAGTCGTGAATCTTGAGGATGTATTTGGCGTCGGCCGGAGCCTCGAAATCAAGGAGGTTGCCGCGCCGGCTGCGTTCGAGTTCCTTTCCGTTGCGGTCGCAAACCACCAGGGTTCCATCCATGCGCGAATCGATGTCCTGGGCGACGCATTCGATGAGGACTCGCTGACCTTTCCTGGCATCGAACAGGAAGTGATCCACGCCGCTGGTATCGGCGCGTCCGTTCACGACGGTGCCGAGCGCAACTTCGAAGGCGGCCGCGGGCGTTTGATTCGTCGTTGGCGAAGTGACTTCCGGCAAATCCCCGACCACGAATGCGCGGGGATTGGAAACGCCAAAGCGGCCGGCGGCGCGCGCTTCGTAGATGGCGGGTGGCACGTCGGCGCCGATAGCGATCGCAAACCTGTTGGGATCGGTTTGTCCCGTGGCTTCGATGAGTTTGGGTTTGGAGGTGATGTTCGAGTGCGAGAACAGAAGTTGGGTAACGTCATCCAGGTCTGCGCCGGTCAGAGAGACTTCAACTGTTGTTCCGGCTCTCCCGCCCGGAGGGAAGACGGCGGAGAGCCGGGCGACGGGGAGTTGAGCGAAAATGGTTGGAGATAGCGAAAGGCAGAGGATGGACGCAACCAGCCAGACTGCGGTCTTTAGCACCCGCGTTTTAAGGGCAGCGATGCAGGTCAAACCACGAAACGAGATGGATTTGCCCGCGAACCACGCGAAAGGCGTGATTAAGAAGGTGGAATTCCATCCTTGCGCGTCGGAGATGGAAAGGCCTTTGGTGGGTTGCACGCAGTCGGCCAGGGTCCGGGTTCCTATTAGGTCTTTCGCGCACTTTCGCGTGTTTCGCGGGTCACCCAGAGCAGATAGGGCGCAGCTTTCCCGCACCCCGTTCCAGCGCGACCGGCGTGAGGTGGTGGTGCAGACGGGCATGACTACCGGGCGATTTCGTCAGTGGTTAAACAGGAATTCCTTCGTGTTGATCAGCGCCCAGATGACGTCCTCGTAAGCCTGACGCTTGTCGATCGGCGCCTCTTTGCCGTCTTTGTCCTTCACCTTCTTCTCAAGATGATTCCTGGCGGTGGCGGTTTCAGCGGCGTTCGGCTCGCGAGAGAATGCGGTCAGGTAGAGTTCACGCAGTTTCTCGCCATCGCTGCGCTTGTCGTCACCGGCCAGGAGGGCGGCCATGCCTTTGTCGCCGGCCAGTTTTTCCTGAATGGCTTTTGCGTTAAGCAGATGCAGACTTTGAGCGAGGCTGGCGTCCTGAGAGCGCTCGCATTCACAGGCGCTGGCGGAGTCCGGCCGGCCAAAAACCGTCAGGAAATACGTGCTGGCGTTGAAGCTGTTGTCGGGCAGGGAGACCGCGTGGGTCCCGGCCGGCAGTCCCTCGAAGCTGCTTTCGGATCGGGTCACCTGGTTGACGGCGTCGAACAACACCTCGGCGGACAATCGTTTGGGGTAGTAGCGGGAAAAATTCCTTTTATCGACTTTGTTGTGCTCGTTTGGAATCGCGCTGAGCTGATACGCCTGCGACCGGCAGATCGTCCGGACCAGCTCCTTCAGGTCGTAGCCGCTGCTCACGAAATGGGCCGCCAGAGCGTCGAGGAGCTCGGGGTTGGTGGGCGGATTGGTCTCGCGCATGTCGTCCTCCGGATCCACGATGCCGCGATTGAAGAAATGTTTCCAATAACGGTTGACCAGCGATTTCGCGAAAAACGGGTTCTCCCTGCCCGTCATCCAATCGGCCAGGGCCTGGCGCGCGTCGTCATCGGCTGAAAGGCTCAGCGGTTGGGACGCAAGGCCGGCGGGTTTCACCGGTTGTTTCGTTTTCTTGTTCGTCGCGGCGGGCGGCGTGTGACGCGCGAAGATCAGCTCTTCGCCGGGTTGCGCGCCCGGTTTGCGGCCCACCTGGCTGAAGAACGCGGAAAAGCTGTAATAATCGTTCTGGCTCCATTTCTCGAAAGGATGATGGTGGCATTGCGCGCACTGCAATCGCATGCCGAGAAACAATTGTGCGGTGTCTTCGAGCTGCGCTTGCGGCTCGCGGACCTGACGATACCAGGCAACCGGTGGATTCTCCCGAACGTCTCCCGAGGCGGCCAGAATCTCGCGGACGAACTGATCGAACGGTTTGTTTTCCAGCAGGCTTTCGCGGATCCAGGCGTGAAAGGCGAAGGCGCCCCGGGCCTGCTTGGCGTCGCTGCGCTTGTTTCGCAACAGCGCGCCCCATTTGTTTGCAAAGTAATCGGCGTAATCAACGCTCTCCAGCAGCGTATCAATCCACTTGTCGCGCCGGCCTGGATCCTTGTCCGAAAGGATCTGCTGCGTTTCCCCGGGCGTTGGCAGACGACCGGCAATATCCAGGGTCACACGACGAATAAAGGTCTTGTCATCGCAGACCTCCGACGGGGGGATGCCGACGGTCTTGAGTTTCGCGAACACGCGTTCGTCGATAAAATTCTTCGATGCCGGCACGCTTTCGACCGGAGCGCCCAACGGGACCGTCGCACGAAAGACTGCGACCTTGGCCTGATAGCGGACCATCACGGCGACGTCGCCCGGCTGTTCAAAAAGTTTTACATGCCCCCTTTCGTCGGTCTGGGCCATTTCCTTGTCGTTTGGTTCGTAGAGCGCACTGCGCGTCACGTCTTCGACGGCGCCGTCCGTGTAGTGCGCGCGCACGACCAGTTGCTGCTCGTCACCCAATGCCATCGTTCGCTCTTTCGGAAACACGTCGATGCGATCTATGGTGGGGTCACTCGGTTTGCCGTAGGGCATTCCCTGCGATATCCAGCGGACGAGCAGCCGGTAATCGTCGGAATCCGGTTCGAGCCGTTTGCCGCCGCCATGGGGAAGGGCGGCCGTGCCCTTTAACAACAACAGACTGTTCTCGGGCGCGGCAGGGAACAGCCGGCGTCCGCGCGCTTCCTTGACGAGATGTTCGTAGTCCTCGGCCGGTTCGAAGCCGAGCAGCGACAGTTTGAAACCATTTTGGCCACTGGCTTTCCCATGACAGCCACCGGCATTGCATCCTGTTTTCGTAAAGATCGGGACGATCTGGTTCGGGAAGTTGATCGGCCTGATTTCGTCGAACTGTTTGACGGTGACAGTCAACACGGCGGTCAATTCATCCGGTCCTTTGGCCGTGATCGTCGCGGTGCCATTACCCAGCGGGATGACTGTGCCGGCCCTGTCGATTTTCACGACGTTCGCGGGAGTGATTGTGTAAGCGACCTTCCTGGTGAAATCCCGGGGCGCGCCGTTGCTCAATCTTGCAGTGACGAGCAATTGCTGCTTCGCATCCTTTCCTCGCAAAACGAGTGGCTTGGCGGCGGGCTCTTCTTCGTCGCTTTGAAAATGGATGCGGAGACGGCCGGCTTCGGCGGGCGACGCGGGCGAATCCTGGGCGAAACCCGGCCGCATCCCAAGCATCAGCAGAGCGACGACGGCCGTTGTCAAAAATGGGCGACCCGGAAGGTGTGCGAAGATTGGCGGCCTCGGGCGACCGTCAGCCGACGGCGTGGCGGTGTCGGCGATGAGGAGGAAACCGCTCGGGCTGGTCGATCCACAGTCCTGGTCCGCCAATGGGCTGAGCCGAGTCAGCATACGGCGAACGATCTCAACCGATCAACTCCTTCATCGGTTGCAGCCCATTATCCACCAGATACTGCGGACGGCCCGCCAGATCGTTGATGGTTACCTTGTTCACGTCGATTCCGAGGGCGTGGTAAAGTGTCGCGAAGACTTCGCCGAATTGGACGGGACGATCCTTCGCTTCGCCGCCAAGCCGATCCGTGGAGCCGATGACCTGTCCATGCTTCATCCCACCGCCGGCGAGCATCGCGCAGCTCACGCGGGGCCAATGATCGCGTCCGCCGTCTTTGTTGATCGTCGGCGTGCGGCCGAACTCGCCCCAGACAACGACGGAAACGTCTTTGTCGAGTCCGCGTCCGTGCAAATCCTCGAGGAGCGCGCTGAGACCCTGATCGAGCAATGGGAGATCCTGGCGCAGGGCGCCGAAGTTGTCGCCGTGATGATCCCAGCGGCTGAAAGCGAGGGTTACGCAACGCGCGCCCGCTTCGACGAGCCGGCGGGCAATAAGCATGTGCTCCATCAACTTCGGTCCCCCGTCGTCGCGATTCTTGGGATCACCCTTGCCGTAGCGGTCGCGAGTTGTCTTGCCCTCCTTCTCGAGATCGAGGGCCTCGAGGAGTTTGCTGGAAGTCAGGATGCCAAAGGCCTGTTCGTTGAAGGCGTCCAGACCTTCCATCATGCCACTGCCGTCGATGTCGCGACGGAACCTGTCGAAGCTGGCGAGCAGCGCTTTGCGGTCGGCGAGGCGGTCCAGCGTGACGCCGTTGAGGATCATATCGTCTTTGCCGGCGCCTTTGTTCGGTTGGAAAGGCGCGTGACCCACACCGAGAAAGCCCGGGACGCCATTGTCCGCCCATTCCATGTGACCCATCTTGGGGGCGAGGCCGACGAACGGCGGTATGGATTTGTCCGTCGCGCCATAAAGCTTCGAGAGCACCGAGCCGAGGCAGGGCCAGCCACCCGGGGGCGGATTGCGCGCCAGCCGGCCGGTGAGACACTGGACGGCGTCATGACGGTCCTCGGCGCCGACCATCGAGCGAATCAGCGTGTATTTATCGGCCAGTTTCGCGAGGAGCGGCAGGTGTTCGCAGATTTCGATGCCCGTGACGTTCGTGGGGATGGGTTTGAACTCTCCGCGGATTTCTGACGGAGCGTCCATCTTGAGATCGAACATGTCCTGATGCGACGGGCCGCCGGGCAGGAAGATCATGATGACCGCCTTGTGCGAACGCCGGATGCCCGACGCCGACTCGGCCTGGAGCAGTTGCGGGAGGGTGAGCCCGCCCAAACCGAGCGCGCCAATTTTGAGAAAATTGCGTCGCGAAATGCCGTCGCAGAAGCGTTGCTTTGAGCCGTAGATCGTCAGCATAAAAAGACTTCTCTCACCGCTCGCGTTGCCCCGGCGCGGCTGGTGGAGTTCCGGAAGTCTTTACCAGTTGCAGGCTGTTGTCAAGCCGACAGTTAGGAACGCTTCGGTTGAAATCGGTTCATTCCACTGCCGAACTGCGTCCGACGACGCAAGGATTTGAGCCCTTCGAAAGCAGGACGGCTCGTCTTTTGCTCAGTTCAGCAGGGTCAATTCGGGCTCAGGTTATGCGTGTCTGCCGCTTGCCTCATGAAAGTGAAGAAGTTACTGTGCGCCGCGCCATTGTGTATTACGTAAGAAGGATCGGAAAGTTGTTATGGGCTTGCGGGATATTCTGTCTTGGAATTTCAAGCTCAAGTGCGCTGGCTCAAGTCGTTATCAATGAGATCCACTACGATCCGGACGTAAAGACGGAACCGGCGGAATTCATCGAGCTTTACAATGCCGGGACCAGCACAGTGAACCTGTCGGGCTGGTACTTTTCTGACGGCGTCCAATACACCTTTCCCGACGGCGTTTCCATCGCACCCGGCGGTTATGTCGTCGTTGCGCAAAGTCCGGCAACGTTGCAAGGCAAGTTCGGTGCAACAGCACTCGGACCGTGGGTCGGCAACCTCGATAATGATGGCGAAAGAATTGTGCTACGAAACGGGTCCGGCGCGGTCGAGGACGAGGTTGACTATCAACTCGGTTTTCCCTGGCCGACGGTGGGTGATCCACCGGGTTATTCGATTGAACTGGTAAACCCCGCGTTCGACAACGATCTCGGCGGCCATTGGCGCGCTTCGGCGGCGGGAAACCCGGGGCAGCAGACCGAGACCCTCATTCCGGAGAACTCATCGTGGCGATACTTCAAAGGATTGAGCGAAGCGTCTGTGCCCGCGACGGCGTGGCGCGCGCTGGGATTCGATGACTCCGCATGGCCCGCCGGCGCGGCTCCCATCGGCTACGATCCGGGATTGCCGATGGGGACGTTCCTTTCCGACATGCGGTCGAACTACACTTCCGTTTTCTTTCGCTCAAAGTTCGAAGTAGTGAACAAGTCCCAGATTTCCACGCTGATTTTGGAGTCGTCGTACGATGACGGATTCAAGGTTTGGATCAATGGAACGAACGTGCTCAATCCAAATATTTCGACGGCCGAAGTCCCTTACGATGGGACGGCCGGCGCGGCGCGCGAAGACGGCGCGTACAACACATTCACGATCAACTCGCCTCAAAGTTACTTGATCAACGGCACCAACATCATCGCCATCCAGGCGCACAACTCTGACCGGAGCGCGAGTTCCGATTTCTTTCTCGATGTTCGTTTGCTTGCGCAGCGGGGCCCGGCCAATCGCGGGCCGACTCCGGGGGCGATTAATTCCGTTTATGCGACCAACCTCCCGCCTGCCATCCGCCAGGTGGAACACAGTCCGAAGGAACCCGGATCCGCTCAGCCGGTGGTGATTACCGCCCGGGTTACTGATCCGGACGGCGTCGGGGGCGTCACGTTGCAATATCAACTCGTCGATCCTGGCGCGTACATCGAACTGTCTGATCCAGCGTACGCCAGCGATTGGACTCCCGTTCCCATGAACGACGCCGGGCTCAACGGCGACGCGCTGGCAGGGGACAGTGTTTACAGTGTGATCATGCCGGCGTCGCTGCAGGTCCACCGCCGGCTCATTCGTTATCGGATCGCTGTGGCCGACACCGGCGGACGGACGCTGACGGTTCCTTTTGCCGATGATCCGCAACCCAACTTCGCTTATTTCGTCTATGACGGCGTGCCCGCCTGGAGCGGTGCGGTGCGTCCGGGAGTCACGCCGGTCCTGGATTTCGACACCAACGTCATGCGCCGACTGCCCACCATTCATCTCGTTGCCCGCAGCGACGTGGTGGCGGACGCGACCTGGTTCAGCCGCTACGGCGGCGATCTCTACCTTTGGAGCGGGACGCTGGTTTACGACGGCAAAGTGTACGATCACATCCATTATCGTGCGCGGGGCGGCGTCTGGCGCTACGCGATGGTAAAGAACATGTGGAAGTTTGACTTCAATCGCGGCCACGATTTCGAGATGCGGGACGACTATGGCGGCAGTTACCAGACCAAATGGACCAAACTCAACCTGGGCGCCAGCATTCAGCAGGGTGACTACAACCATCGGGGCGAGCAGGGGATGTTTGAGTCGGTTGGCTTCAAGCTGTTCAACCTGGCGGGCGTCGAATCACCGAACACCACGTTCGTTCAGTTTCGGGTCATAGATGACGCGGCCGAGACGCAGCCCGGCGATCAATACGAAGGCGATTTCTGGGGCGTTTATCTCGCCGTCGAGCAGGAAGACAGTCGCTTCCTCGACGAACACAATCTGCCGGACGGCAACTTCTACAAGATGGAGGGCGGCACCGGCGAGTTGAACAACCTCGGGCCAAACGGGCCCACCGACAAGTCGGACCTGAACTCCTTTCTCAACACTTATCGCAGCACTGCCGCGTTTCCGACCGACGGGTGGTATCGAACAAATTTCAACGTTTTGAAATACTGCAGCTACCAGGCCATCGTCCAGGGTATCCACCACTACGACATTTGTTACGACAAGAACTATTTCTACTACCGGGATCCTTTGAGCGGGCTGTGGTCGGTTCACAGTTGGGACCTCGACCTGACGTGGGCCGAGAACATGTTCGATTCCGGATGCGGCGGAATCGACGACATTTATCGTCCGGTTTTTGGCGGCGGCAGCTATCCAGCGCGGGCGGCCTTCAACCTGGAATACCGGAACCGCGTCCGCGAAATCCGGGACCTCCTGTTCAACTCGGATCAGGCGCATCAACTGATCGACGAATACGCTTCGCGGCTTCGCGGGCCGGCCGGCGGACCGACCATTCTCGACGCGGACCGTTGCCTGTGGGACTACAATCCGAAGATGAACAATGGGGCTTACAGTTCATCGTTGGGGAAGGCGGGGCAGGGGAGGTTCTATCAGTGGCCGAACGAGCCGAGCGTGAGCAAAAACTTCGACGGCTGCATTCAATTGATGAAGAACTACGTCAATTCCCGTGGCAGCCGTCTCGACACCATTGCGAACGACCCTTCAATTCCGTCGCCGCCGGCGATCACTTACATCGGATCGGCCAATTACCCGTTGAACCGTCTGGCCTTCCGCGCCTCCAGTTACGCCGGGGCCAATCCATTCGCGGCGATGAAATGGCGCATCGGCGAAGTGACAGACACCAACTCGCCGGCCTACGATCCAACGGAGCCGCGCAAGTACGAGATCACAACGGACTGGGAAAGCGCCGAGCTCACGACGTTCAACAGCGATGCCACGATTCCTTCGAGCGCGGTGAAAGTCGGGCATGCCTACCGCGTTCGCGTGCGAATGAAGGACAATATGGGCCGCTGGAGCAACTGGTCGCCACCGATTCAGTTTGTCGCGGGCTTGCCCGACACGGTGGCGGCATTGGTGGACAATCTGCGGGTGACGGAACTGATGCATGATCCGCCGGCCGGCAGCGACTACGAATTCATCGAACTGCATAATCTGAGCACGAACCTGCCGCTCGATCTGGACGGTGTGAACTTCACCGCGGGCGTGGACCTTACCTTTGCGCAAGGGACGGCGATTCCGCCGGGCGGTTACCTGGTGGTGGTCAACACCACGAACTTTGCGGTGTTTCGGGGTCACTACGCTTTGGATATTTCGGTCCCGCTGGTCGGGCCGTATTCAGGAAGCCTGGCCAACAACGGTGAGAAGCTGGAACTGAAGGCCGGCGCCGGCGGCACGGTGCTGTTCTCTTTTGATTACTCGAACGGCCGCGGTTGGCCGGTGGCTGCGAACGGCGCCGGCCATTCACTCGTGCCCTGGGATTCGGCGTTGGATGGCCAGGGCACCGGGTCGTTGGATTACCCGGGCAATTGGCGCGCGAGCCATTACATTGGCGGCTCCCCTGGCACGACTGAACCCCTGGGGCTTTTAAAAACAGCGGTGCTGAACGAAGTTGTCGCGCACACGGATTATTCGAATCCTGCGAGGCCGGAATATGATTCGAACGATTGGATCGAGCTTTACAATCCTTCGAATTCGGACCGGTTGCTCACCGAACATTATCTAAGTGATGATCCCGCCAATCTGCGCAAATGGGCCGTTCCGCCGATAACACTTTCCGCCTTTGGGTTGGCGATCTTTGACGAAATCAGCGGATTTCACAACCCCATCACGACCGGTTTCGGCCTGGACAAGGCGGGCGAACAGGTTCTGCTTTCCCATCTGCCGGGCACGACCAGCGACCGCGTCGTGGACGCCATCCGGTTCAAAGGACAGGAGAACAGCTTCTCTTTGGGCCGGTATCCCGATGGCGGTTTCTATTGGTATCCGATGTTACGAACGCGTGACGGCGCCAACAGCAGCGGGGTGACGGGGATGGTGATCAATGAAATGATGTATCACCCGCCGGACATTGGAACGAACGACAATACGCTGGACGAGTACGTCGAATTGTTCAATCCAACGACGAGCCCCATCGGTCTGTTCGGCACAAACGGATCGTGGCGTTTGGGCGGCGGGATCGGCTTGGATTTCCCTCCCAACACCACCGTTGCAGCGGGTGGCACGTTGCTGGTTGTGAACTTTGATCCGGCCAATGCCGCCGCATCAAATGCGTTCCGCTCCACATATGGAATTGCGGGTTCCCCCGTGAAGATTCTGGGGCCCTATTCGGGAAGGCTGGGCAACCGCAGCGACCGCGTCGCCATCGAACGCCCGCAGTTTCCCGACCTGCCGGGCGAGCCGTACTCATGGGTGATCGTGGACGAGGTGATTTACGGAAACCAGAACCCATGGTCCCCCACGGCGAACGGCGCGGGACAGGCACTCCAGCGTGTCTCCTCAGCGAAGAATGGAAACGACCCTGCCAATTGGATTGCGGCCGCGCCGACACCTGGCAGCGCAGGCGGCGACAATCCGGACCGCGACGGCGACGGCATGCCGAACGATTGGGAGACAAGCTTCTCGTTCGATCCCGATGATCCATCCGACGCCGGCGGGGACGCAGACAGTGATGGCCTGACAAACCGGCTGGAATATCTGGCGGGCACTGACCCGCGGAGTGCACAGAGCACACTGAGCCTCGCTGCCACGCTGCAAGTCGGCGGCAGCGTGCTCCTGGAATTCAGCGCGCAAAACAACAGGCCGTACACTGTTTTGCGCCGGGACTCCCTCGACGCCGGTTCGTGGCAGCGTTTGATCGACGTGGCTCCTGCGCCTGGAGTTCGTGTGGTTCAGCAAACAGACAGCGCCGGAGGTGGGGAACAACGGTACTATCGAGTGGTCACACCTCAAGCGCCATGAAAGGGAAAAGGAAATGAGATTTGTTGTCGAGTGGACTCAAAGACAAATGGCGCCAAAGGTCGCATTTGTCGTTTCATTGGCCGTCCTTTGCTTTGCGCTTGTGCCGAACGCCGGTGCCGCGGTTTTGGTTCCGCTGAACTCGGTCTGGCGATATCAGAAGGGAACAAACGAAGCCTCGAACCCGATTTCCGCCTGGCGCCAGCTTTCGTTCAACGATTCTGCCTGGGGGACAGGCGCCATGCCATTCTTTTACGGAGAGGCATTGACAGGCGGCACTCTGTTGAACGACATGCGATTCAACTACGGATGCGTGTTTTTACGCCGTGCGTTCACGGCGGGCGACCCGGCGATGATCGGAGGGCTCGATCTCATCGCCAGTTGTGACGACGGATTCATAGTCTGGATTAACGGTTACCCGGTTGCACGCTACGGTATGGCGGACAATGAGGAGGTTTACACGGACCTCGCAGACAATGTCCCGGAGCCGGTAGCGGCTGTCCGGCACCTGCTCCCCGATCACCGCAACTACCTGGTCCAGGGCAACAACGTCATCGCCGTCCAGCTCTTCAATACGAGCCGGGACAGTTCCGACATTCAGTTGAATCTGCAATTGATCACGGTGGATCCGGATTCGGTTCCGCCGACGTTCGTGGGTTTCAGTCCGCCGGCCGGCAATGTGGGGGCCTTGTCGCAGGTTACCATCCAGTTCAGCGAACCGGTTTTGGGTGTGGATGAAGGTGATTTGCTGCTCAACGGCGCCATGGCCGTGTCTGTCGCGGCGGTGTCCGGTTCCGCGTACACGTTCACCTATGATCCGCAGCCATTCGGTCCGGTTGAAGTCACGTGGAACCCAAACCATGGAATCGTGGACCTGGCGCGTCCGGGCAATGCGTTTGACGCGGGCGCGGCCGGCACGTGGCAATACAACGTGCAGGATGTGGTCGCGCCGACCGTCGCGTCGTTGACGCCGCCCGCGGTTCGCACCGTACGCCAGCTTTCACAAGTCGAAGTCAGCTTCAGCGAGCCGGTGGCCGGCATCGACGCATCGGATCTCTTGGCCAACGGCCAACCGGCGACGAACGTGACCGGGTTCAGTTCGGGGCCGTATGTGTTCCGGTTTCCGCCGATCACCAGTGGCACCGCTCAATTGAACTGGACGCCGGGCCACGGCATTCAGGATTTCGCGGTGTCATCAAACGCTTTCGCCGGGGGATCCTGGAGTTACACCGTGAATCCCGGCGTCATCGTCGGTGATCTGGTCATCAACGAGTTCATTGCGGCCAATGAGAACGGGCTTGTGGACGAAGACGGCGAGGCGCAGGACTGGATCGAGATATTCAATCGTGGCGCGACGGCCGTGAACATGGGGGGGTGGGCATTGACGGACGATGCGCGACTGCCCGGTCAATGGACCTTTCCGGCGGTCACACTCGGGCCGCAGCAGTATCTCATCGTGTTCGCTTCGGGAAAGGATCGTAAACCGACGATACCCGGGTCGCGATTGCACACCAGCTTCAAACTCGGCGCCGCGGGCGAGTATCTCGGCCTCTACAGCTTCGAGTCACCCCGTATTGCCGTCGACGAGCTGGTTCCGGAGTATCCCATCCAGCGAAACGATTATTCGTTTGCGCGTGTTGCGGGCACGAACGTCTGGCGTTACTTCCGCACGCCGACTCCCGGCGCTGCCAACGGCACGAGCGCCATCGACGGTGTGACACCGGATGTTCACTTCAGCGTGAAGCGCGGTTTCTTCAATACGCCTTTTAATCTGACGCTGGTTTCGGACATGCCCGGGGTCGTGATTCGCTACACGGTGGATGGGACACCACCGACCGAGACCGGGGGCTTGCTCTATTCGGCGCCGATACTGGTGGACCGGACGCGGATGGTGCGCGCCGCGGCGTTCGGTCCCAATCGAATCCCCTCCGGGATTGCCACGCACACGTACTTTTTCAATCTGAGCGCCGCGGTGCGTTCGCTGCCGGCCATCTCGATTGTAACCGCTAACAGCAATCTGTTCGGGCCGACGGGCATCATGGAGACCAGCCCGCGCAACACGATCTACCACGGCATCGCCTGGGAACGTCCGGTGTCCGTGGAATACATTCAGCCCTGGGACAACGGCGGTTTTAACCTCGATGCCGGTCTCCGCATCCAGGGCGGGGGCTACGTGCGCGACCGTTACGATCCGAACGGCTCGCTGCCTTTCAGCAAGTATTCTTTCCGCCTCTATTTCCGGGGGGATTACGGCGCGAGCAAACTGGAGTTCCCGCTGGTTCCCGGTTCGCCGGTGGAGGTGTTTGACAACATCGTCCTGCGTGCCGGGATGAACGATCATTCCAACCCATTCATCCGCGACGAACTGGTGCGCCGCCTCTATTCAGATATGGGACAGGTCTCCAGTCTCGGCACCATTACGACGTTTTACCTCAACGGCCTTTACAAGGGCTACTACAACCCCTGCGAGCGCATTGATCCGGATTTTCTGCGATCCTGGCACGGCGGAGGCGAGGATTGGGATGTCATCGCGCAATTTGGCGAGATCCAGGAAGGCGATGCCGTTGCCTGGAATGCCCTGCGAAATTTCGTCAGCGCCAGCGACCTCAGCGTCAACGCGGCGTACCAGGAGGCCGCGCGGCGGCTGGACGTCACAAACTTCGTGGACTATCTGCTGGTCAACATTTACGCCGCGATGGGGGATTGGCCGCACAACAACTGGCGCGCGGCGAGGGAACGCGTGCCGGGAAGCCGATTTCGTTATTACGTCTGGGACGGCGAGTGGGCGTTTGGCTTCAGCAATCCGGTGACTCACAATACCTTCAATAACGAATTGAACGGCACGTCGGAGGTGGCCACGTTCTACAAGAAGCTCCGCGCCAGCGCTGAGTTCCGCCTGCTTTTCGCCGACCGCATTCACAAACACTTCTTCAACGCGGGCGCTCTGAGCGATGCTCGCGTGCTGGCGCGCTTTACTCAGTTACGCACCAACATGGCGGGCATTCTTCCGGGGATGAACACCAGCATCCAGACCTCGTGGGTGCCTCAGCGCCGCGGCATCATGATGTCGCACTGCAATGCTCAGGGGTTGCTCGCGTCGTCCAATTCGCCCGCCTTCAGTCAACATGGCGGCCGAGTCCGGCGCGGCTTTGATCTCACGATCTCCGCGCCTGCGGGCACAATCTACTATACGGCCAATGGGACGGATCCGCGGGTGGCGTTCTCAGGTGCGATTTCGGCCGACGCGATCCCTTACACCGGAACCCCGGTGCGACTGGACGCCAGCACGATCGTCAAGGCGCGCACATGGAACGGCGGCAACTGGAGCGCCCTGACCGAAGCGGAATTCTCGGTGGCAGAGATCGCATCGCCGCTGCGCATCACGGAAATCATGTACAACCCGCCGGGAGGCGACGCCTACGAGTTCATTGAGATCTACAACGCCGGGAGCACCTCAGTGGATCTCAGCCTGATGCGCCTCGTCGGCGTGGATTTTCAATTCCCCGAAGGCTCGACGCTCGCGCCGGGCGCCGCGATGGTGCTCAGTTCGGACGATGATCCGACGGCCTTCGCATCGCGTTACCCGGGCACAGTGGTGGCCGGACAATTTGGCGGCAGCCTGTCAAACGGCGGAGAGAAGGTTGCGTTGCTCGACATAAACGGCAACGAGGTCGTCGCCGTTACTTATGGCGACGCCGACGGCTGGCCGAAGCAGGCCGATGGCAGCGGGTATTCGCTGGAGATAGCGGATGCGAGTGGCGATCCGAACGCTCCGGCCAATTGGCGCATCAGCACTCAACCGGCCGGTTCGCCGGGGGCGCTGACAATATCGCCGCCCCCCCCCGCGCCAGTTCTGATCAATGAGGTGATGGCCGAGAACCTGACGGCGGTTCCGAACGGTGGCGCGTTCCCCGACTGGGTGGAACTGCTCAACGCCGGCTCGCAAACGATTGATCTCGGCGGTTGGCGTGTTGCCGATGAAGGGAACGAGTTTGTATTTCCGACCGGCACAACGCTCGCCGCCGGTGACTACCTCGTCGTCTGGTGCGACACCAATTCAGCGGCGCCGGGTCTGCACACCGGCTTCGCGTTGGGGCGAACCGGCGACAGTGTGTTTCTTTACGACGCGTCGAGCAACCGCGTGGATGCCGTGAGCTTCGGACTTCAGATCGCCGACCGGACAATTGGCCGAGTCGCCGGCGGGTGGAAACTCACTCAACCGACACCGAATGCCGCCAATGCTCCGCTGCCTCTCGGCGCCCAGTCATCCCTCCGATTGAACGAATGGCTGGCGAACCCCGTTCCGGGCAGCGACGACTGGATTGAACTTTACAACACAGACGCGGCGAATCCGGTCGGCCTGAACGGCGCCGGCTTTGCCACATCCTCAGGCGCGGCCTTTCAGGTCCGGTCGCTTTCGTTCGTTCCACCCGGCGGGTACGTGTTGCTGGACGCGGACGAAAATCCAGGGGCGGATCACGTTGGCTTCAAGCTGCCTGCCGGGGCCTCGACTCTGTTGCTCTACGATGAGACCGGTCTGGAGGTGGATCGGGCGAGCTACAGCGCGCAAACCCAGGGAGTATCGCAAGGCCGGTTGCCTGATGGGGCGACGACTGTCGTTTCGTTCCCGGCCACGCCGAGTCCGGGTGCGGCCAATTACCTCGCGACTTATTCCGGTCCGGCGCTGAATGAGGTGTTGGCGCGCAACACGAGCGCAGTCGTGAACGGTGAAGGACGGTTCGTTGATTGGGTGGAATTGTTCAACCCGAACACAGCGGCTTTCGACCTGTCCGGGATGCGATTGAGCGACAACCGCGATGGCGCGAGCGCGTGGATGTTCCCGGCGGGAACGACCATCCCGGCCAATGGCCACCTGGTTGTCTGGTTTGACAACGAACGCGCGGCTTCGACTGCTGCGGCCACGGAACTCAACACGGGCCGCGCGCTCGATGGCAAGAGCGGCGGGGTTTACCTCTTCAATTTACAGGGGCAGGTCGTTGATTCAGTCGAATACGGGTTCCAGGTTGCCGACTTGTCGATCGGTCGGAGTGGAGGCGTTTGGAGGCTGCTGGAGAGTGCAACACGCGGCAGCGCCAACTCCGCTCCCGCGCCGCTCGGTTTGAGCACGAATCTTCGACTCAACGAGTGGATGGCCGATCCGTTGAGTGGCAACGACTGGTTCGAGATTTACAATACCGATTCGCTGCCGGTGGAACTGAGCGGGCTGTACGTCTCGGACGACCCTTCCATCGCCGGGGCGACAAGATTTCGGATTCCTGCGTTGAGCTTCATCGGCGGAGGAGGGTGGGTGAAATGGGAAGCGGACAACGCTCCCGATCAGGGTGCGCACCACGTGAACTTCGCACTCAACCGGCTCGGGCAGACGCTCCGATTGTATAACACGACCGGGGGCGTGATCGACGGCATCGACTTCGGTCCGCAATCCGCCGGGGCTTCGAGCGGCCGCTTTTCCGATGGCCAGACCAATCTGGTTCAGTTTACTACGACACCGACGCCGGATTCGAGCAACTACCTTCCGTTGTCCAATGTCGTGATCAATGAAGTCCTCAGCCATACCGACCCTCCTCTGGAGGACGCGGTAGAGTTGCTTAATTCCGGTGGCACGCCGGTGGATATCGGAGGCTGGTATCTCAGCGACGATCCGGCGGATCTGCGCAAATTCCAGATTGCTCCCGGCACCATTCTCCCGGCGGGGAGCTACAAAGTCTTCTACGAGGGTGATCTGAACGGCGGCGGGGGTTCACTGGCGCCGTTTAATTTCAACTCCGCGCGCGGTG
>JGI10216J12902_101025009_pt1 | contig 17322 bp, 13 predicted proteins | sample KanNatreferecore_FD_12902 | JGI IMG/M metagenome (IMG submission 12902)
TAGCCGATGCAGCCCCCTGCTCGGACGGCACCTGCTCACGGTTCGCATCCGCGGCCGGCGTGGTACCGCTCTCGGACTGGGCCTCCGGCGGCGACGGATCCCCCGAGTGTGAGTGCTCGTTTCCACGCTCATGCGTCATCGTTGGTCCCCTCCCGTTCAGCCTTAACTCGCGTGCCATCCGGCGCGGCAGCTGGCGAAGCGGCAGTCATCGAGACCAGTCTCCGCGAACGTCGACGCGCTGACCATGGACCAGCGGATCCAGATTCGATGGGATGAGTGGGTGTAGACCCTGAGCCCAGCCGTCCGACCGACCGTAAAGGGACGAGCCCAACGCGGGGATGCTGGCTGGCGCCTAGCTGCCTACCCTACTTGCCGAGCGGAGCCTGTTGCGTCGACGCGCCCAGGCAGCCGCCTCCGCGCGGTGCCGGACCTCGAGCTTGGCGAGGACGTTGTGCACGTGGCTCTTGACCGTCGACGCCTCGATGTGCAACCGGCCCGCGATCTCCTTATTCGAAAGACCTTCGTCGATCAGTTCGACGATCTCGCACTCGCGGGCGGTGAGGCGATCAACCGCTTGAGCCGGTCGCCGCTCGAGAGCTAGGGTGCCCAGACGACGAAAGAGGCTTCCGATAATCGCGGGCGAGCAAAGAACCTCGCCGTGGACGACGCTGTCGAGGGTCTGCAAGAGGTCTTCGAGCGAGCCTTCGCGGGCGACGTAGCCGGCGACTCCGGCCTCCGCGAAGGAGAGCACCTCCTCTTCGGTCTCCGAGACGCCGAGCGCGACGACCTTGATCTCCGGAACGTTGCCTACGATCGCCTCGAGGCTCACAGCGCTTCGGCGCTCGGCGATGTCGACGAGCGCGACATCGGGCCGCAGGGTGCGGAGCCAACTCACGAGTTCGCTGGTGGCGGACGTTTCCGCCGCCTCGATCCCCTGCCGGGCGAGCGCACCAACGAGCCCCTCCCGGTACAGGCGGATGTCGGCAATGACTGCGACGCGCATCAACCTCAGCCGCTGAGTGGGCGAGAGGCGGCGACGCGCACGCCGCCGGTGTGAACCCGCGGCGATTTCCCACGCGGCGCTCCCGATGTACGGAGCTCATGTGAGTTCAAGGGCGGCGGAACCTCCCTTTGCAGAAGTAGATCTGAGCCGCGGGCAAGTCGAGAAAGCCGGCTCTCGCGAGCGTCGGCCGTCGGAATCCTGGCGAGACTACGGGCGCGGCCGATGTTCTGAAACCTCCAACAGACCGCCCCGTGATGCCGTTTAGAAGCACGCAAGGCGCCACCTCGCGCCCCAGCCGCAGTAACGAGATAGGAACCTTTCACGGCGCTCCCTCGCCTCGCTACAGACCATCACCGTATCCCCCCCGAAACCGGGAGTCAACGCAGTCAACGGCGCCCACGACAACGCTTCCTTGACATCCTCCCGTTCGTGTGGGGCCCGAGCCGCTCATCGGGGGCATGCCGCGTAACCCTTGGCGATTCCAGTTGGCGTCACCTACACGATCAACGGCAAGCCCGCAGCGCGAAATTGCCAGGCAAACTTGGCGCCGCGGGTGGTGATTCAGCGGACCGTCAACAACGTGTCTGGGAACTACACCTAGGGCACGAGGTCACCCAGCGATAACCGCTCCTCCTCGAATCGATACGTAATGCGGCGCGCGATCTCGGCTGCGAGCTCATCGCCGAGGAGAACCTCGGAATGCTCAGGAAAGTCCGCCGTCCAGAAAGAATGCCCTCGGGGTTCGACGAGCTCGATGACGGCGATGAGGCGCGCGTTCGCCGTCGCCGCCGGCCGCAGGTCGTCCGCGGGGAGCGGAAACGTCACGAGGAAACCCTCCTGCAGATGCGGACGAACTGTGGTCGGTGGACAGAGCGCACTCAGCCGGATGACGTTGAACTGCTCCGCCCCTCGGTCGGTATCGTCGAGCGGCGCAGCACCGAGCCTCATCACGTCGCTGATGATCCGGTCGAAGCCGAAGACATACAGGTAGCTTGGTTTCCTGTGCGGCGCAGGGGCTCTCCTGGTCGCGCCGCAAAAGTGCTTGAGACCCAGCGCAAAGGACGCGGCCACCCGTAACGAGCTTGTTAGGTCGAGCGCCGGCGTCGGCCAGATGTTGTAGTGCTGGATCACCGCCCATGCAGCCGTCGGTTCTGTGTCAAACGGCCGCCAGCGGGGGAGCCGGCCCTTGAGGAGGATCCTGACTAGCTCGCGCGCTTGCTCGAGCTGCCGGACGAAGTGCTTGCGGTCCGTAGTCAGGTCGATCACTTCCAAACCCACAGCGGCGGGCGGGTACCAGATCTCCCGGTGGAGCGTCGGACGAAGCTCGTAGTCGCCGGGCTGGCCGCGGAAGAGCAGAATCTCCCCTTTGTTCATGACATTGAGGAACGACACGATCTCCTGCAACTCGACGTACGACTCGACCCGACCACGCTCGTCCTCGCGGCCAACGTCGCATCTGGGTGTCTTGTAGACGGCGAGGTCGCTCGGCGCGCGTTCCCGCCACGCCCGCCATGCCCTCATGCCATACACGCTGTCCATCTGAACCTCCAGCGCCGGCGCTCGGCAGATCCAGCTCGAACCATCGTCGCACCAGAGGTCCGCGCGCACCGACACCCCAGAGCGTCGGCCGAGTGGTACTGGCCGAGATTAGGACGTGGCTTCTCGCTGTTGCAGTTCGTGTCGCGACCGGTTGGACCTCGTGTCGCGGCAGCTGCAACCGGTGCGGTTTCCATTTGCATCCCTATGGTGATTTCCGGCAGGACCCCCCTATGTGGAAACGACACGATTCGCTCCGACGAACCTATCCGTAGACAGGCTCCTTGTCCGGGCCGTCGATCAGGAAACGCAGTGACGCGGGGTCGAGTTCGACTTCATCAAGGCCCTCCCCACGCGCAACGCGTTGAGGATCGGGGGACTCGAACAGCTTTGGAAGATATGGTCGATCGCTGTCCTCCACGGCTGCTGCCGGGACACGGCCTGCCTTGAGGTCCTCCAGCGCGTCCGGGTTCTCGGCGAGGTAGTCGGACAAGAGGGGCCATCTAGACTTGAGGATCGTCCACAAGGCGAGACGCTCGCGGGGATGCTCAAGCTCGGCAGAATGACCTTCCAGGATCTGGACTGCCCGCTCAACCCCATACGCGTTTACGAGCCGTTTCATCGCCCGTGGGTTCGGTTCGAGCAGTTGCGCGAGTGGCGTCAGCGTGTGCTCGATGTGTCGCTGAAGCGTCGGGCTGGCGAGACGCCTGACCGCCGCTTCGCGGCGGGCGCGGTTTTCATCGGCGGTCTCGCCGGGATTGCGGTCGAGCTCACCGAGGATCGCAGCCTCCGTCGCCAGTCCCGCGAAGTCACGCTCCGCGCTGCGGGTGAGCCCCTCACGGGCCGGTTCCGCGGCGGCGTCGGGAGGCGACAGGAGTCGCTGCCAGTAAGAACGCTGCTCTTCGGGCGAGATCTTCGGCACCGAGGTGGAGAGCTGAAACGTCTTCTCAAGGAAGAGGTGACCCAGCGGCCTGCCGGGGTCGACGCCGGTCTTGAGATAGTCCCCGTAGACCTGCGCGTAGGCGTCGTAGAGCCAGTGCCGGTCGGCCGCGACGAGCCAGGCGACCGGCGCCTCGCGAAAGATCGTCTGGACCCCCTCGAGCAGATCGACGACATACTCGGCGCGGCAACGGTCGAGGTCGTCGATGCAGACTGCGATCGGCCGGTCGATGGTATTCACCAGCCGGTTGAAACGTCGCCGTAGCGAGTTCATCGGGTCGCGGGTCTGCCTGATGAACGCATCGGCGCCCTGCTGCGAGCCGCCAGTTACAGAACTCGCGAGTCCGTGGAGACCGCTAACGGCCGCGACAACCGCAGAGATTGCCCCGGTGACGATCCCGAGCGGGTCGCTAGTCGTCAGCTTCCCGGTCCACGCAAGCACCCCCACAATCGCCGCAGCCACGCCCACGGCGGCAATCTGCGCCTTCGCGAGCTGAGCGCGCCACCAGAGAGCACGAAAGCGAAGACGAAGCCGGAGCGACGGTGCCGTTCGATCGTCCGCAACCGCCTCGCGAAGTACCGCCCAGACCAGCAGCCACCACGGAGCACCAGCCCGCTGGTTCTGCCAGGCGTTGAAGTCAACGACGAGCCACGGCTCAGGCTTCTTCTCCAGCTCGCGCTTAAGGAACCGAAGAAGCGAGGTCTTTCCAGACCCCCACGGACCTTCCAGGTGAAGCATGAACGAGTCGGCTTTGCGGCTAGGCGTTTCAGTGCGGCGAAACTCATCGCGGAGGCGCTCTGCAAGCGCCTCTGCGAACGCCTGCCGCCCGAGAAGGTCAACGTCGGCGGGTTGGTCCGAGAGCGTTGGCACCGCGTCTGCCTTCTGCAGAGCCTTGCCGCGGCCACTCAACTCCTGGTCGATACCGATCTCACGCTCAAGCGCCGAGATGAAACCGGGATCGGTCAACCGTTGGCGCAACACCGGCTCGACGAGCGCTAGGCCGTAAACCAGCTTGCGGCCATCGAGCTTGCCGGGCTTCTGAGGTCGGAATAGTGGCCGCACCGCTTCGATCCACGCGTCCACCGTCTGGGTCTCCGCATCGTGCGGGGCTACACCAACGTCCACAGAAACGCTCGTGCCGCCGCCGTAGTCGGTGTGGTTAGAAAGGACATCGGCGACAAGTCGATACGAAGTGACGCCCCCCTCGAACCTCCCACGCAGTCTCTCCACCGAGCTCGAGATATCCGCGGGACGTTCTCCGTGTTCGCGCGCGGTCGCTCGTTCGCTCGGCACGTCCGTCCGCTCGGAGCGCTGCGCGGCACTCCTTTCGGCCTCCGCGACTTCGCCTTCTGCTTCGATGACGTTGGGGCCGATGTCCTCTGGCCGCCCCCCGCTTCCACCAGGTCCTCGTTCCCTCTTCTCGTCCATCGCGCGACTCCTGCTCATTTGAGCCGGGTCGATGGCCGCACATTGGCCTAGCTCTCGCCTTGCCGTCCGTGGAGGTCTCGCCTAAGGGTTACACCGGGCCGGCGTCCTTGCAACACCGTCGCCTAGCGCTCAGCTATGTCGGCGAAGCCTATGTGCACCCGAGCACGCCGTCGACGGCGTGCCAGCGCAGTTCTTGTCGGGCCGCAGTCGTGGATCGCCTGACCCGGCCGCCGCGGGGTTGTCAGGGATCCTTCCGAACATCTGGGACAGCCACCGCGTCACAGACGACCCGGATCCGTGGGCGATCGGCGGCGGAAGTGGGCTGGAGCTGCGCCTTCACCGTCGCTTGGACGCGTCCTGATCGGTTCCGGCGAGTCCTGCGAGCTTCCTCGGGAGCTTCGTCCAAATCCGGGCGGCAACCGCTACCCGAGCTGATCCACGACACGCCGAACAAGCCATTGCGGATATTCCTCCAAGCGGCGACTCGCGATCTCAACTGGGACGCTGCGGAGCTCACTGGTTCAGCGCCAACTTGCGAATAGCTGCCGCCCTCGCGGAACGTGGGTACGACCTTCGTCTCGTTCTCGGAGACGGCGGCCACGACACTAACCACTGCGGCGCGATCTTGCCAGATGCAGTGCGGCCTGTTGACGAGAATCCGAGTGAACCAAGTAGAGACGCCAGGTTCGCCGTGGTTGACCGCCTTGCGAGCACGCGACAGTCTGGAAACGCGCTGGAAACGACCGCCTGCAACTCGGTGAAACCGAGACGCGCCACGCGCGGCTGGCCGACGAGATCGCGGCCCAGATCGATCGCTTCGACTTCTGTTCCCTGCGGCTCGCCTGCAGCTTCGTGCCCGATCGAGGCTGCCGATTTGTGCGCCTAGGATGATCGCCGAGCTGGGCTCGGCGGGCGTGGAGACGGCGCCGGGGGAGCAGCCCGTGGCTTTCGACGTCTTCCCGCGCGACGTCCTCGAACAAAGAACGTTCAAACGCTCCTACAGCGTGACGCCGTCGATCAAGTTCGCCTTTCTCGAGGCCTCGGCCGGGACGACGTCAGAGGAGCAGGGCATCCGTTACGAGCCAAGGCTCAGCGCGGCCGGGCTGCTTACCGACGCGCCGACTTGGACGTTTGAGGCCATGGACCGTTCGGGGCTCGTCGGTAGCAGCGAGCTCTTCCTCCTAGCTAAGAAGCCGAAGGGGACCCAACTCGACGGAAGGTTTGTCATAGGCGCGGAGGTGGCCACGCTCCGCGGCAGGGTTCCACTCCGCCGGTACAAGAATCCGGAACTCATCGACCGCCGCTACATGCTGGCGTCCTGATCCGGATCCGCCTCAGCCGCACCTCGAGGATGGGACCCGCTGGCTCGGGGGTACCAACCTGCTCGGATCGCCGGTATCGAGGAGGTAGTTGGAACTGCGATGCCGCGCGGTTGCGATCGGTACGCGGCGCAACCGTGGATTGCTGACCGGATGATGACTGGCGAAGCTAAACACTGAAGCAAACCGCCTTCCCATTGCACCCTTTTGCACGCTGAGTAGAAGGGGACTAGGTGTAGTTCCCAGACACGTTGTTGACGGTCCGCTGATGCGGTGATGTCAAAGAGGTCAGTTGCGGATATAGGTCAGCGCGGCGTCGCTCTTGATGGAGCCCTCGATCACGATCCAGAGGTTCTCCGCGTTGCGCAGCATTGCGTAGTCGTCCTTGGCCACGAACGGGTGCACGTCGATCTGCGTCGCTGTGATGCCCGTATCTACACGCGACTAGGCACGAGGTCCGGCGAGCAGATCCAACTGGTCGAGGGGCCTCGGCCTTGGCAGATTAATCCAGCCCTCACTTGCGGCGAGGACGACGTGCTGCTCCCGGATTGAACCCGCCTTGGTCGAGCTGCGCCTGCGGACTTCGCGAGCGATAGATCGAACGGACGGCTCCGTAGAAGCGGCCGAGAACATCGGTCGCGCGCCGTGCAGCATCGAAATAGGGGTCCGGCAGTTCGATCTCTGCGTCAAGCAGACGTGCTGTCGCCACCGCGAAGTGGGCAAGGCTCTCGACCTGGAGGGAGGCGAGTACGAGGTTGCGATGAAAGCAGGCGACCGTGTGGACGGACTCGGTCTGGTCGGTGAAGGAGGCCGGGAACCAAACGGCTCGGCCCCTATCGTGGCCGTAGAGAACGTGACCTGCAGGCTTCCCGGCAGCGCGCAGTGGCAGCGCGACCGTGTCGAGTTGAGGCAGGGCAGCGTGTCTCCAGTTCCGCGACCAGGCCGTCACAGCGTCGAGAAACAACTGCTCGGCGCCGCCCTGCGCAAGCGGTACTGACGCGTCGATGCCTTCTCCACGGACGACGCTGACGATGCTGAACGGTGCTCCCAGCGGGCGGGACGCATGTTTCACGTCGTCGCCGAATGCAGTGGGTGGCGAGGGCATCAAGGACGAAGCCTCCTGCTTGACCCTGTATGAAGAACTTCTGGTCCAAGCGCAAGGTCACGAGGTCCGCCGCTGCTTGCGCGGGGGAGAAGGGGCCAGCGAGGCTGAGGTTGAAAATGACCGCGATGCCGTGGGGATAGATGAACGCTTCAGGGGCAAGGCGGACTCCGCGGGGCTGCGCGAGATCCAGTGGGAAGCGATGACGGAAAGGGGTCACTGCTCGCCAAGCCAACTGACCGTCGACGTCCGCGAGCGCCTTGTCAGTGAAGTAGTAGCTCCAGAACGAGCGCCCGGCTGTCTTCCGCCACGGCGGCTCTACTGCGCCTTCCGGCGCTTGTCTTGTCGCGTCGAACATGTCGGCGTACGCGAAGCGGTCAGTCAGGAACGCATACGGCGGCTGCTTGAGCTCCTCGGTGAGGACGTCCAGGATGGTCTGCACGTAGATGAACGCGACGCGGACCTCAGCGAGCTCGATTCCCGTGTGCTCCTGTTATTCTGGTAGGTGACTGATACGTCCACGTGGCGGTCTCAGTAGGGGCCGCACTGGTACTAGAGTGGACGTACCGCGGCTCCCAAGGGGAGCCGCACCTTTTACTGGGCGCGGACAATGCGTGCCTTCGGCCTCTGGGTGGCGCTGCTCCTCTCTTCGGCGGTGACCTGGTAAGGGTGATCAGGACCATCCTGCCTGTCCCAGCTGATCTCTACGTCGGAGGTCGCGGGTTCGAGTCCCGTCGCTCCCGTTTACGAAGTCCGTGGAAATCGGCCGGTTCTTCCGTCGTTTGTTTTCGGCGCCGGCATCAAGTCGACGTGATGGAAACGATTTTGGAAACGCTGGCAGCAGAGACTTTCGAGTCAGGCCAGCCTTATCCATATCTGGCGTTCGGTTCGACGAAATTCGCCGTCGCCTCGGATCAGCCGCTTCGGCGTTAGCGCCGCGGTGCGATGTCGCCATCCACGCGTCTTGAGCGGTTGCTTTGCTGCATTACAGGATGAGCGGAGGGGTTGCTTCACGTCAACTACTGCAGTGCGGAACCTAGTAGGCTGAGCCCGGCCGGAGACCCGTAATGGAAGCAACGTCTCAACGCTGGCAAGAGATCACGCCCTCGGAGTACCCATGGGAGCGGGAGGCGTTCGCCTTCGTGCGCGAGCGGCTGCCCGAGCGTCGCTACCTCGTCTACCACGCAAGCTTCCAAAACTTCCTCGCCGAGGAGGTCGGCGTTGTCGCCTTCCACGAGAAGGTCGGCTAGGCCGCTCTCGCCAAGGTCCCAGGGTTCTAGGCAACCCACGGAGCAGCAGATCGCCACCGGCAATGGCGCGGCTGGCACAAACCCGTTTGCACGACTCACGAGCTACGAACTGCGCCATCTGATCGCGCATTTGAGCGCAGCCGAGCACTCTGACGATCTCGGGCGGGTACTTTCGCTGGAGACTGCTGACGGGCGCAACGCGTGGTTCGACGCAAAGGACGGCGCTGGCGACACTGAAGGGTATCTGGCGGATCTCGCCCTCGCGTCGGACCGCTCTGCGGCCCGTGGCGAGATCGCCTCGGAAATTCGCTTCATGCTATCGGCCGCGTCGATCCGATCGCTCGCCGGGAACTTCACACCCAAGCTCTTCTCGACGCTCGTCGCTCGCGGAGTCTGGCGGCCCGCGCAGGCGCTCATCTATGCACGCCAACTGCTAGACGCGCGTCGGGCCGAGTTCACCATTAAGTACGACCTCGCCGAAACGTTGGTCGGCCTTGCCCCTTACCTTGACGCGGCCCTACTCCCGTCGGCCGTCGATCTAGTCCGCGAGATCGATCATGATCGCGCGCGCCTGCTCGAGGCGCTGGCCCGGCGCATGGCGGACGAGGGTGACCCCGTGTCGGCATGGCCGCTGGTGCTCGAAGTAGTGGAATGCGCGCTATGGCCAGAGGAGGAAACCGAGATCGTCGATCGCGTGGCGGCGTGTCTGCCGCCGCCGATGGTCTTGCACGCGGTCGAACGGTTCCTTGCGCTCAAGTACACATCCGGGAGCGAGAACGTCAAAGCTCGAGCGCCGCTGCTCGCCGCGCTCATACCCCATCTGCCGGAAGAGGCACGAGAGAGTGTTTCAAGGCAGGCGCTCGACGCTGCGCGCGCGGAGTCGCCGCAACAGGTCGCAGAGCTCGCGCTCGTGCTTCCGGGCGACACTCGAAGGCAAGTGATGGTTGAAGCGCTCGCGTGGGCGGGTTCCAGAAGGGGGAACGCAGACGCACTCGCCCTGGTGGCGCCGATGGCCGCACGTTTGGGCCTCCGTGCCGAGGCCTTGGACGCCGCACGACGTGCCTTCCGCGCAGCGCTACATCAGCACCCGGACAAAGTCGACGATCGGCCCGTCAAGTTGCCCTGGCTCGGCGCAGCCCTGTTTCAAGTTGCGGACCTGTTGCCGCCTGAGCGGCGCAGCGAAATTCACACCCACGTTGTGCGCAAGGCCTCGCGCGCACGCCGGAGCCGTCGCGCATGGCTGCTCGCGATGATGGCGAACGCGCTCGAGTCGCCGCTTCGGGAATCCACGGCGCGAGAGGCATGCACGCTTGCCCGTCGGGCTTCCAAAAGGGAGCGGGCGGCGCGCACCATCGTCATCGCTTTGCCGGGGCTGCCAGCGGGCTCGCGGGGAGACGCCCTGATCGATGCCGCGAATTTAGATGTGGAGAAGCTTCTAGGAAGCGGCCAAACGGTGCCCGCGGGCATTGCCAGCGAGATATGGACTGCGGAAAACGGAATCTTGAACCATGCGCTCGGCTCAGTTCCAACTTCGGATCGACCCGCTGTGCTCGCCACGCTCGCCGACTGCTTCCGCAGACGCTTCCAGAGGTCACTGGACCCGATGCGACCAGTCTCGCTGGCAGCACTCGTGCCCTTCGCGGACGCCGATCAGGCAGAGGAGTACTACGAGGAGGCGATCGCGGATGCCGACAGGCTGCTCGCCGACGCGGACCCGCACGACGACGTCTCGCTCCGCGCCAGGCGGCGCAAGGATGCGCTGGATGCAGTCATACCATCCCTGCCGACTTCCCGGCTTAAGGCGTTCCTCCGTACCCACGGCCGGATCGAGGACACCGCGGAGCTCGCGAGCGCGATGGCGGCCTACGCTCCGTCGAGCGGCTTTGGTTGGGATCGGGCAGTTGCCCAGGCGCGCGCGGTTAAGGCCCCGGCAGGCGCGCCTGCGCTTGCGGAGCTCGCGGCGGCTGCGAAGGACGGCGCGCTACTCACGGAGGCTCTTGATGAAGCTGCGTCCGCTGTGCAATCCGGGAAGCCGCGCTTCCGCGAGCTTGCTGTCCGTGTCTGCGCGCGGCAAGACTGGAGCGGCGCTCTCGCTGTCGCACGACGGGCTGACGACGAGGGAGAGCTCGGCGACATCCTGGCGGAGGTGGCACGCAAGGCTCCGCTGGACCTAGCGCCGGACATCGCCGACTTCGCAACCTCGGTCAGTGACGCCCTTGGGCGTGCGGAGGCACTCCTGGCGCTCGGCGAACGTCTCGACGGCGAAGACGCCAAGACGGCGACGCGCGCCGCACTCGACGCTGCGCTCGCAGCGGCGAGGGCGGGGACATGGACATACGTCGAGGGCGTCTGGATCGGCGCCGTTGCATTGGCAGCACTGAACGAGGGACTCGACGATCACGAGAGCGAAAGGTTGGCGCGAGAGGTCCTGGCCGCGATCGAGGGTCTGGATTTTCTCGGCGTCACTGCCCTGGCCGGCATGGCACCGCATCTGCCTCTGTCGCTCCTCGGGAAGGCGACAGAAATTGCTCGGAGCATGCGCGGGCGTGACGCCCCGGCAGCGCTCGCTGCAATCGCGTCCGTTTCTCCTTCGCACCTCAGGTCCGAGATCTTCGCGGAAGCCTGGAAACTCGCAGTGTCCCTGCCAAGTCACGAGCAGGCCGCTGCCCTCGGTGCGATGGCAGACGCGCTACCGGACGCGTATCGGGAACGCGTGGTGAGTACGACCTTGGAACTGGAGGACACTGCATTCGCACGCGCGCTAATAGACGGTGTAGCCACGGTCCTGCCCGGACGGCAGGTAGAGCGAGTACTTGAGAGGGCGCGGAACTGGAACGGCGACAAGAGCGTCCAAGCGGAGGCACTTGGGGCGATCGCCAGGCGACTCGCCGTCCTCGGCCGGGCCGATGAGGCAATCGATGCCGTCACGGGTCTTTCCACTGCGTTGCAAGGGTGGGACGATAGCCCCCAGACCGTGGCCGCAAAGGGCCTCCCGACGGTCTTCGCCGAACTCGGTCAATGGGAACACGCTGCGCGTGCGGCTGAGCTCGTCGCTGAGACCAACGAGTGGAACGATCGCGTACGCGACGACGTCCTAGGCGAAGTCACTGCGCGCCTCGCGCGCAAAGACGCAGTTACGGCGCTGCTGGCTGCAAGGCAAATCGTGGACCCAACTTTGCGCGGCCAAGCGCTCCAAACTATCGCCGGGAAACTCGCCGTTCTGCCGCGCGACCAGCTACGCGCGCCATGGGCCGACGCGCTAAGCGACATTTCGCGCGGCACTCGCCCGGCGCTTCTGCTGGCTCTCACTGCGCTTCAGCCCGTAGCGAGGGCGCTCGATCACGACGTGGGCGAGGCGACTACGCTTGCCATCCATGACATCGCAAGATGGTGGCCGTGAGCCCCGGGTCGGCAAATGCGACTGGCCGCCGGGGGCCGGATCCGACAGCCTTCATCTGTGTCGCCGACGTAACGCCTTTCGCGTTTAACGTGTGACGAAGGGAATATCTCGAATCGCGTCGTGGACATCCTCGCGAAGGTGGTCGATCCTGTCCAGCTCGTGTCGAATCAGAAAAGCCGTCAACTGCTCGGACACCTGAAGATGCGTCTCTCGGAGCCGCTGATCTGAGCGGAGCGATCGCTTGCCAATAGCGATTTAGATCGCGCCAAGGTCCGCGATTTCGTCGTCGTCGGTCTGGCGTCGCCAGTCGTCCTTCGCGAGGCTCTCGAGCGCGCGGCGCCAGTCCGTCTCCTGCGCTCGACGTCGAGTCTCGTCGTGAAGTGCGCTGAGCGCGTGATCGACCTTCGTGAGCCGGTTGCGGCAGCCGAGCGCCGCGACGCAGAGCTCGCGCTTGGTCGTGCCCAGGTAGTCAACGTAGCTCTTGACCCATGCGAGGATCCGGCCGGCAACGCTGCCGATCAGTGCGGTCAGTGCCATATCCATGGCGATTAGTGAGTCGCTCGCGGCGGCGCGGCCTTCGCCGAGCTCCTCGAAACGCGCGGACGGCGAGAGTTGGCACAAGCCGTCGTTTCGCCTTGATAGGCAACAAGACGCTCTGGGAACGGTCTTGGGAAACGTCAATTGGGCGGCACCTCCGATCAGGTTGAAAGCTGTGCCAGTTCGCATCCGGCAGAGCCGCGACGTCATCGGCGGCGCAGCTTTGAAGACTTTCCGTTGGGTTCACACCTCAGCGCCGACTCAGGAGCTGCGTGAGCGGCGGCGTCTACCTCCCCAACACGAGCCGTCGGTGCGGTCCTGGACTGTCATTTCCACGCCGGAGAAACCGGCTCGGCTGCGTGGCGGCTGGCGGCCTTGCGGATCGGATCGGCTTCGGGGATCCTTGGGGTTGGAGGCGCATGGCCGTCAAGCCGCTTCGTCATGTGGTGGTGATGCTGCCCGGGATTACCGGGAGCGTCTTGCAAAAGGACGGTCGCGATGTCTGGGCGATTTCTGGGCAGGCCGCCTGCCAAGCGCTGAGGACCCTCGGACGGTCGCTCGATGAGCTGAGGCTTAGCGGCGATGATCCGGGAGGGATCGTTGCTGATCGGGTGATGCCGGACGCACACATCGTCCCGGGGCTGGTCAAGATCGATGGCTACTCGGCCGTGTCCAAGATGATCCGAGAGACGTTTGATATCGAGCCCGGGTCAGTGCACGAGAAGCGGCCTGCGAACTTCATTGAGTTCCCGTACGACTGGCGGCTCGACAACCGCGTGAGCGCGGAGCATCTGCAGGCGCTCGTCCGCGACCGGCTTGAGCGCTGGCGCGAGCACAGCCACAACCCGAACGCGCAAGTGATCTTCGTCGCGCACAGCATGGGCGGTCTGGTGGCGCGCTACTACCTCGAGGTGCTCGGGGGGTGGCGCGAGTGCCGCGGCTTGATCACGTTTGGCACCCCCTACCGCGGCTCGCTGAAGGCTCTCGACTTCCTGGTTCACGGCTACAAGAAGCTCTTCATCGACCTGACCGAGGTCATGCGCACGTTCCCGTCGATGTACCAACTGCTACCCATCTACCGTGTGCTGCGGGTACGGGGTGACTTCGTGCGCGTCGCCGAGGCCGATGCCGTTCCCAACATCGAGCCGGCGCGCGCCCTCGACGGACTGGCCTTCCACCGCGAGATCGAGGAGAAGGTCGACGAGCATCGACGCGACGCCGAGTACCTTGAACGCGGCTACGCGCTGCAACCGGTGGTGGGAACGCGGCAACCGACGCTGCAGTCGGCGGTACTCGACCAGGACGGAGAAGTGACGGTCGAGCGGACGTTGCCGGACTGGATGGACGCACTCCTCGGCGACGGGGACGGAACGGTGCCTCGCGCATCAGCGATACCGATTGAGCTCTCCAACGCCTACCGAGACAGCTTCGCGACGGAACGGCACGGCTCACTTCAGTGCAACCAGTCGATCCTCGAGGATGTGCGCGGCCGGCTGGAGCAGATGCAGGTGACGGGTCTTGCTGAGGTGCGGGCGCCCGAGGAGAGCCCCGCGGCCGCTGAGCGACCTGCGATCGCGCTCGACCTGGACGACCTGTACGTCATCGACGAACCCGTTACGCTGCGCGGCCAACTGGTGAACGTCGAGCGATCGGTCGGCCCATTGCAGGCGCGGATCGAGCCCGTCGACGCCCCCCAACCCACGGAGCGAACGGTCGAGTTCGCCCTGGCGCCTGACGGCTGGAGAGTCGAGATAGAGGGGCTGGTGCCTGGGCTCTACCGCGTGGAGGTCAGGACCACGAAGGGCGGCCCGTGGGCTCCACCCCCAGTTCACGACCTCTTTGAAGTCGCAAGCGCGCCGTGACCGGCGAGACCGAATCGCTTCTCGCCTGGCCACACTGGTCGCGAATCGACGATCGCGGACTGGCGCGATTCGCGACCCCGAGCGCAAGCCGCTGGCTGCCGCTGGAGATCAGCAGGTTCGACCTCGGCGATCGGCCCGACCGGCACCTGCTCGTCTGCGAAGCAATCTACGACGCGCTCTCGGCGCGGAACATTCGCTACGACCTCGAGCAGTACCACCCATCAGCGGCGCTCCAGACGATCCGAACGCCGCCGCAGATACTCGAGGCGCCCCGTGAAGGCACATGTCTCGACCTCGCCGTCCTGTTCTGCGGCCTCTGCCTCGCCTACGAACTCCTTCCAATCCTTATCGTGATAGAAGGCCACGCGCTCGCAGCCGTCTCGGTCGTGGACGGCCTTCGCGCCTGGAACGCCAACCGTGCCGGCCGCGAGTTGTTTGCCCAGGGTCCCCTCACCGACGCCGTGCAGCTACGCGAACTCGTCGATAGCGGCTCGTTCATCGCCGTTGAATGCACCGGCTTCGCCCACACCGAGCGTCTCGGTCAGTCAAGTGAGGCTCCGGAATTCCAGCAGCGCACGAACGGCGTGCTGAGCTTCGAGCAGGCAACCGAGGCCGGGCGCCAGCAACTCAACCGCCCAGATCGCCCGTTCCGGTTCGCGCTTGACATCGCGGTTGCCCATTACGGCTGGCGGATCGAGCCGAACGCGCTTGAGCCGATTCCCGGAGCATCGCTGACCAACATCTTCCGCCTCCTCACCGAGGCGGCCGCGCCACTAGCTTCACACCTCCGCGTTCTCGACTTCGAGCAGCTCGTCAAGGATCGCACCGAGCACTTCGTCGGCCGCGACTTCATCTTCGAGGCAATTGACGAGCCGCTCAAGGGCGGCGAGTTCCGCTCAGGCTACATCCTGATCCGCGGAGAACCTGGGATTGGAAAGACCGCGCTACTCGCCCAACTCGTCAAGACACGCGGCTACGTGCACCACTTCAATATCGCGCCCCAAGGCATCCGCTCAACACGGGCGTTTCTCGCAAACGTCTGTGCGCAACTAATCGTGCGGTACCAACTCAACCATCCGACGCTTCCGCCCGAGGCCACCGAAGACAGCGCCTTTCTGAGCCAACTGCTCAACGAGGCGACCACGAAAACCAACGGCGAGCCTGTGGTCGTGCTCGTGGACGCGCTCGATGAGGCAGAGGATGTCGGTCTGGCCGCCGGGGCGAACCGACTCTACCTCCCACAGGTCCTGCCCGAGGGTGTCTACTTCGTCCTCACGTCGCGTGAACAGATCGACTACCGGCTCGATGTCCGCCGGCGAGAGGATCTCTACCTTCGAGACGATGACCCGCAGAACCTCGATGACGTCCGGACATACGTCCGCGGCTTCCTCGCCTCGCACCCGGAAATGGATGAGCGAATCGGAGCATGGGAAGTCGACAGCGAAGAATTCCTGAAACTGATCACGGACAAGAGCCAAGGAAACTTCATGTATCTCGTCCATGTCCTCGAGGACATCCGCAGCGGCGCCCTTTCGCCAACAACGATTGACTGCATCGACGATCTCCCGAAGGGCCTACGAGATTACTACGAGCGCCACTGGCGAACTATGCGCGACCAGGACCAGGAGCGCTTCGAAGCGATCTACGAACCTGTTTTGCGCCTGCTGGCGACGGTGCGCGAGCCAGTCACGATCGCCAACGTCGAGGAGTGGACAAGCGTCGATCCGGCGCGCGTGCGTGGCGTGATTCGCGAGTGGCGACCATTCCTCAACGAGCAGCCAGGCCCGAACGGCGAAAAGCTATACCGCGTCTACCACGCCAGCTTCCAGGAATTCCTGGCCGAAGAGGGCATTGGACTCAAGCCCTCGCACGGACGAATCGCCGAAACGGCGCTCCGGAAGATCCCCGGATTCTTGCCGGATACCTGACTTGCATCTCGACTCTGAGAGCTCATTTCGACCGAAGACGGGCGGAGGAGGGGCTGCGCGTGATGCGCAATGAGAAGGTCGCACCGGCCACCTGCCGGTCGATTGATAACGAACGCCGCCACCACACCCGCGACGCCGAACCCTCCTGACAGCCTCAGTGCTTACGAGCTGCGCTTCGTTGTCGAGCATCTGCTCGGCGCGCGGAGAAGGTGGGAGGAGCCGATTACGATCCTCCAGATGCCGCGCTTCGATCGTCACGCGAAGGCACGACAAGCCTTCCTGAAGGAATGGGGCATCCCGGACCCCGCGGCGCGAGCTGCTGCAAATGAGGCTGAGCTCTTCGCGGTCGCGGTAACACAGTGGGCTGAGCGCTACCGGGCCGCCCGCCGCGCCAAGTACCGATTCATAAGCGCCCAGATCGTCGCTCCCGTGGCTGCAGGCCTAGCCACGGTCCTCGCGACAACGTCGGTTAGTAGCTGGGCGGTCATCCCCTCCGCGACGGCAACCGTCGCTTCATCGCTGCTTGCGTCCTTCGGGTTTCGCGACGCCTGGCGACGGCTCAGCCGTGTTAGTCGTGAACTTGGGCTCGAGATCGTCCAGTTCGCGATGGGCTACGGCCCGTACCGCAGCCTCGACAGCCCCGGCCGCGTCGACAGACTCGTGGCAAGGATGGACGAACTCACGATCCCGACACCGCCTTCGGTGCCACCGACCTAACTTACTGTCCCGACGATCGAGGCAAGACTGGCGTGGCTCGAAAACGCATTGCAACGAACACGCCTCTCGACAATCCTGTTCTAGGCCTTTCCGCATACGAGCTGAAACACCTCGTGACGCACCTGCACGAGGCGGGCATGAGCGACGCGATCCACGCAATATTCGAGCTGGAGTCTCGTGATGCGCCACTAGAGGATCGGCGAGACCGCTAGCGAAGATTCCCGGCTTCGGCGGCTAGCTCCACCACCGGCGGACGTCCTCGATCGCGGCGACGGCTTCCGTGAGGGCTGCTGCGCCGCC
>JGI10216J12902_100069890_pt1 | contig 17314 bp, 16 predicted proteins | sample KanNatreferecore_FD_12902 | JGI IMG/M metagenome (IMG submission 12902)
AAGGCGCTGATCAAGACCGGCGAAGGCGCCGGAATCAATCTGCGCGTGCTGTCGTCGGTCGAAGCGGTCAATGACCGGCAGAAGCACATCCTGGTAGACAAGGTCGTCGCCCGTTACGGGCCCGACCTCACTGGGCGCCGCTTTGCCATGTGGGGCCTGGCATTCAAGCCAGGAACCGATGACATGCGTGAGGCGCCGAGCCTGGTCGTGATCGAACAATTGATCGGGCGCGGGGCGACAGTGTGTGCCTATGACCCGGTTGCGCTTGAGCAGGCGAGCAGACTAGTCGGTGCGTGGAAGGGCGTGGAACTGGTAGCGAGCGCGGCGGCGGCCGTTCAACACGCCGATGCGCTACTGATCGTCACGGAATGGAAGGAGTTCCGCAGTCCCGATTTCCCGTCGCTGCGCCAAGCGCTGAAGCAACCAGTGATCTTCGATGGACGCAACCTGTTCGATGCGGAGTTCGCGCGCAGTGAGCACATCGAATATCACTGCATCGGGCGCCCGACCGAACTCACGGTGTCGCAGAGGGTGAACTGAGCGCCTGAATCCTGGGGAGCAAGCGATTCTACGTGTCGATCGCAGCCGCGATCGGCGCACGTGCAAGCATGCTGTTTGATGGCGACGAGCACGACGTGTTCGAAGAAGACACTATGGGACTGGCACCGGAAGGGATGCGGTGCTACCACTAGCTTGATTGGCCTGGGCAAGATCGACACCGAAATAGCGCATAACGGTACCGTACAAGTTGCTTATATGCGCCCCGTCTGTCGGGGCGAATGGTTCAACGTTGCGATCGCAATACAAGTAGCCGTGTTGCGCGTGCATTCCATTCTTGATGGCCACGAAGACGACATGCGGAGCCAGTGGGAGACGGTCAGTGCCGCCCAGGACAATTGAACGTTCGTCAATCTTGTTTGGATACGAGAGTGTCACAAACAGACTCGTACCGCGATTCTCAATGTCCCCAAACAGGGGCAAGTCATCACTGGATACCGTCAATGCCGCCAGTCGACGCTGACCCTCAGAGGCCGCGGCCTCATCGTCGAACTCGACCAGAAAATCGCGCGTCATTCTGGGTGCCACATGCTTGAAACTCACACCCAGCAAGCGCAAGAGCTGCGCGTGATCGCGCGGCCGATAGTAGTACTTTGTGCGGTCGTAGGGCACCTGTGTCAAGCCGGTTGCGACTATTAAGGCGCACTTTGGATCGTCGAGGTAGTCGCGCAGCATGGAGTCGTATACCACTAGCATTTCAGCGATCGGATCTTCACCTGAAGCAACGTACCAATCCGGGTTCTGCAATTCGGGCCGGTTTAGCGCCTGGCTGTTGAAGTAGTAGTGATGCTGAATGTGTGCTCCCGCATTCAGGAAGAGAGTCGAGAAGTGGGGCCGACGAGCGCGCATCAGATTCAAGTGCAAGTCGTGGATGAACAGATCCAGGAACAGCGCCTTGCGCCACGGTGCGTTGCGGCTGCGGGCAGCGAGGCGGAGATACCTGCCGTAGTTTTGGAGCCTTGCGAAACGCAGCAGGCCCAGGGCCACCGCGATGGCGCTTCCAGCCGTGATCTTCCCATCGGCATTGTTGTTAACCGCCTGCGAGATGGCTCTGGACAGCACCCGACTCAAGAACGATCCATCGCTCGACGTCTGCGTCCAGGGATCAGGCAGGAAGTATGCGGGCCGGGTCAGCCGGTTCTCGGCGTTCATTGGTGACACCGCTCCCACCGTGAACCCGCGTGCTTCGATCTGCTCGAACATCTGGGGCACGCCGCTGGCGACGATGTCCCCGAGCCGGAAAATCTTGTGCTGATCGGCCGTCATGCCGGAGTGTGCCGAGACCCACTGGATCCACGGTTCAAGCTGTTCATACCGGGTCTCCGATGTGGTCCTGCGGATGCCCGCGAGCAGGGCGCCAAATCCTTTGAGATCGAGCGCTTGCACATACTCGCGGGCCAGGTCGAGATTGACCTCGTTGAGTTCCAGCAACACAAGGCACTTCCGCTTCTCGACACCCATCACTTCAGCCTCGCCCAACCGGTCTGCACTTCAACAACACCCACCAGAACGCACTCGTTAGCCAGACACGCAGCAGGCTGCCGACGTGCCACTTCAGGTGACGCAGCGATCGACGGCTGTCGCGCTGAGCGTCATGCACTGCGGCCACCTCCCGATCCACCGCGATCACGAACCCGGCTCGCTGCAGTCGAGCACATATGTCGAAATCCTCGTAATAGAGGAAGTATCGCTCGTCGAAGCCCCCGACGCGGCGGAATGCCGCCGACGAGAACATCAGAAACATGCCTGCGAGCCAGAAGAAGCCCGCTTTCGAATCGAGGCTGCGCGGTTCGTCGATGCAGCCGATCTTCCGGTCGAAAAGCCTGCCTGCCACCGACAGCGGCGTCGGGTTCGTTCGGACCGAATCCTCCGCACGCCCGGCGGAATCGACGATCTCGGGTGCCACGACACCGACGCCAGGCAGCGCTGACGCGGTGGCGAGCAGGGATGCAAAAGGGTCAGCTGGCAGGCGTACGTCCGGATTGATCACCACGAACCAGGGGGTCCGGCATCGAGCGAATGCCGTGTTGTGATTGGCGCCGAAGCCCTTGGGCGTGGCATTTCGAATCACCGTCGCCCGCTCCGGCGGATAGGACCGCAAGAAGGCCTCGTCTTCCGGCACGTTGACAGTCACGATCAACTCGGCGATGTCCAACTGCGCAAGATCCACCAGAAGCTTGCCGGCGAGGCACCCCTGTCCGTGACTGACCAGCGAAACGGTGACTTCAGGCCGTGTCATGGGTCATGAGCCCGATGCCGCGAGGGCGGCCCTGGGACATGCCGGGCGCGGCGGCATGGTCCCGGCGAAAGCACTCACGTCCGTGCGAAGAGCGCATACACGCAATACTGCCGCAGCCGCTCAGCGAGCCACTGCGACCGAACCAGCGGAGCGGCGAACGTCTCCATATGCTCGAACCCATTCGGTTCGACGGCGGCCCGCAGCGACGGCTCGTCATAGAAGACCTTGTGATCGGGATCGCTGTCCCAACCGCGCCGGCCGGGCACTCCGATGAGCAGCCGACCTCCCGAAACGAGAACACGCCGCGTTTCGGCAAGCAGAGGTCTCGGTTCGGCGATGTGCTCGATCACGTTGTCCATCAACGCGCTCTCGAACGTCATCGAATCGAAGGGCAACTGATCGATTCGCATGATGTGAGCGTCCAACCCGATCGAACGGCAGTACGCCACGGTTTGCGGGTTGATGTCGACGCCGACAGTCTGAGCGCGGTGGGCCAGCATGTCGCCGATGCCGCAGCCGATGTCGAGAGTGCGCCCACGAAGGCGGCGCGCCAATCGCGGGTACAGCATGCAGCGCCGATACCCGGCAGCAAGGCGGCTGCGGGTCTTCAGGTACTCGAAGTAGCTGGAATCCGATTCGGTCATGGTGAAACCGAGAGGGAGTGTCTCACCGCTTGCACGGGTGACGGCTCGAGCGGGGCCGGAGTGCTTCTGATCGCATCGAGGTAGCGCCGGCCGAGGTATGCACACGGCTCGATGGCGGCACCCTCGGACCACTCGTTCCACGCATTGATCAACAGCGGCAACCCTTTGGCCGCACCCCTGCGCTCGGCGATGAGCGAAGCGAACACATCCGGAGGCAGGTCCTCCAGCGCAGTGAACTTGCGGCCGTAGCGAGGGGTGTTATTCCAACCCGGCGTGAGCACGTCCTGAGCCTCGCTACCTAGGGACGTAATCAACTCCTGGCGGCGTGAACTCGAAAGGTACTGAACGAACTTGGCGGATTCATAGGTCTTGCCGCGCGGCGCGACGCGATCCGCCGCAACCAGCAGCCTGGAAGTCCAACGTTCGCCCCCGATGCGATTGAGGCCGTCGAGAATGCGCTTGGCGACGATGCTGCCGCCTTGCCCCTGCATGGCGAAGTACAGGCGCGGCTCGAACAGGTAGTTCGAATCGACGAGCGGCGAGAACCTGACGTCGAACGGCCGCTTCACGAACTGTGCGACGTGAACATCGATGCCGAGCGCTGTCCAGGTTCTTCGATACTCGCCGAGTACTCGCGCAGGGTCCGAGAAGTGACCGACGTTGTACCAGGCGAACAGTGGCAGGCCGTTGACGCGTACATAGTTCGGATGCTCGAAGCAGGCTGCCAGGTACTCGCAGTGATGCCGAATCTGGGCAGTCGAAGGAGAAGCAGGCAAGTGAACCAGCTCCGTCGCATCGCCCATCCAGCGCCGCGACCAGCCCTCGCTGGCCCAGACAAGGAACCAGGGCAGCCCTGCCTCTCGGGGCTCTCGCATGAGCGTCCGTTCGAACGCGTCGAGTTCGTGGTGCGTATAGAACCAATAGTGGTAGACCGCGAAGCCGCCGATCCCCGCCTGCCTCGCCTCTGCCATTTGCAGGGCGTGGACCTTCGTGACCGACCCGTCGTAAAAGCCGCGTTCGGGTGCCCGGCGTGACCACCAATCGCGCATGTTGGCGTTGGCGACGAGCGTCCAATCAGTGAATCCCTTGCCCCATGCCTTGTCGTTCGTCGATATCGGGTAGAACTGAGGGAAGTAGATCGCGAAGGGATTCATGTTCGAGCGTCTCGGTTTTTGGGCCGAGTGACACGGCGAGGCTGGGGTCTTGCGGCACTCAGAGGTGCGCGCGCATCGAAGGGTAGGTGGTAGGTCGAGTGTGGTCGAACGATGCCTCGAATGGAATCAAGTCACGTTCGATGAACAGAAAGCATAGCAAGCCGAGCCCGACGAGATTCAAGAGATACGGGTTGCTTGCGCACGCAGCGAGGAATGCAACGATGCAGGCATCGACGTGGGCAGGCCTATGGCGTCCAGACCGACGCAGCAGGAGAACAAGAAACAGGCACAGCACGAGCACCACGCCCACGACGCCGAGTTTCATCAGCATCGCCAGGTAGGTCAGCTCGTACAGATATGGCGCGACGTCCGAACGGTTCGAAGCAGGGGCGGAGCTGCCCCACCCCGCTCCGAGCAGAGGCGAGCTTTGCCAGGCGTCAACCAGCGGACCGGCTTGGCCCAGTCTCTCGTCAGCCGACTGATCCGAGAGCGCCCCGGTGATTCGCTCGGCGACGCTGTGAAGTGCGGACACCTCCGAGTGGCCTTGAAGGTCGAGAACTGCAGCGGCGACGAGCACAAGACCGACGAACGCAACCGGAGCCGCGCGCAGCCTGACCGCGGGTCGACCCTCTCGCGGAGCCAGGAGCCTCGCGATGACGATTCCGATGAGGGCCGTAAGCCACAGTCCGCGTGTATAGGAAACGAACAGGGCCATGGAGAAGAGCAGCGCGCCGAATACGCGGCGCGCACGAATGCAGTAGATGAGGCCTGGGACGAAGAGAACGGACGTGATCCACATGACTCGAAAGAATCCGTCGGGCATGCGCTGGATGTAGAGCGAAGGCTGCAGGTCGCTGTTGCCCCACGTGAAGAACGCGGCGGCACCGGCGCCGATCACCAGCGGATCGATGGCGTAGGTTCCTGCCACCCACAGAGCGATCGCAAGGACGGCAGCCATGAGGAGCGACCCCACCGCTGCTCGCTTGATCAGCGGCCACGCGCTGGGGTTGTCGAGGCAGTAGGCGTGCAGCAGCACGGCCAGGAAGACGACCGCCACGGGGAAGCCTTCCTGAACGGCATCGCCGATGCGGTGCGGCGCGACGATCACGGGAATTAGGAGGGTCCAGACGACCATGAAGAGCGCGGTCCAAATCAGCAGCCAGAGATGCCCCGACTGCAAGCGGAAGCGGTCGAGTGCATAGGATGCGATGAGCCAGAGCGTCACCGTCGCGACCAAGGTGCGGCGGATGCTGATGCCGGCGATCTGCCAGAAACCCGGCCCGCCCAACACGAGCTCCATGGTGAGTGCAAGCAGCAGCAGCCTGGTGGCAGCACGCGACCACCCGCCATCGCGTTCTGCCGGTGGGGCCATTGCCATCGGCGTCGTTCCCTAGAAACGACCCGAGAGAATCGAAAGCCGGGTGGCGAGCTCATCATGCCGCCGCTGGCGTTCGACCGGTGCCCGCACAGCCGCACGGGCACGCCGACGCCAAGAAGTCGATGCCGCAAGCAGATCCGAAAGAGCCAACGCCTCCGGGGTCATTGCATCGGCGTAGCGCTCCCTGAGTTCTTGCAACTGATGACTTCTCACGTTCGCACTGGTGATGAATCGGCGCCATCGCTTCAACAGCTGTTGCCAGCCTCGAGCCTCGAATCCCAGCACGTTGGCCCCGTGCTGACGATAGAGCACGGTCGGACATGAATCAAAGTGCACGGTACCGGTCGCGGATGCGAGCAGGTACAGCCACCAGTCGTGCATGGTTCGGATATCCGGCAAAGCGCGCGAAGCCAACAGGACGCGAAGCTGCTCGGTCAGCGCCATTGTGCAACCGGTCAGCAGGCTCTCGCATGAAGCACTCCCAAACGAGAGCCTTGTGGGTGTCGGCGAGACTCCAATCGGGCGGAGCAGCCGATCGACAATCTGGAGTCGAGATGCGTAGAGTGCCGGTGTGCCTGCGTGCTCTTCGAGGGTTGAAGCGGCCCGCTCGATCTTTGTCGGCAGCCAGACATCATCCTGGTCGGCCAGAAAGTGGACATCCGCTGGAGGTGATCCACAGAGCGCGCTCAGAAAGGACTTCGCCGGGCCAAGCCGTGGACTTTGGGGGTCGATCTCGCGGTAGTCCACTCGCTGGGCGGATGCCCATCGACGAACGATGCCGGCGGAGCCGTCGCTAGAGCCATCATCGCGATGAACCAGTCGATCCGGTCGTCGACTCTGCTGCGCAAGCGAAGCGAGCATTTCGGGTAGATAGGCTGCGCCGTTGTACGTGCACAGGACGACGCTGATCGGCACGCGCGTGTAAGCGTCCATCGTCAAGTCACCAGCAACTTCACAGTCGAGTCCGCAAGTACATCATGCAGCGCCTTGAGGTTCTCATACTGGGACCTCGACATCTGGACGATTAAGTCGCACTGATGCGGCTGAAACAGTGCCTGGACGGTGACCATCGTTTCGCCACTGATCACGGTACCTGCGAACTCATTCACCGTCCGCTCGAGACTGAACGCGGCTCCGAGAACGACTTGACTGTAGCCAAGTGGGATCTGGCCCCGCTTCGCAGGATTGCTGTGGAGAAACACGATCGTCGACCGAAGCGGCTCGGCCGATTCGGTCTGCACTTCAGGCAGGTCGACACCAGGGGATTGGACGACGATTGTCTTGTACCCGGAGCACGGCATGGGTGGTCGCTCGTCCTGGCTCAACTCTGCAAGGCCACAGACTCTGTTGACCGCAAGACCGTCGGTCCAGCTTGCCAAGCGAGGATAGTCGTGGAACGTCAGGAACTCGTCGAACTCGTGCACCCGACGAACATCGATGTTGTTTGGACTCTCTCTGAGAGTATCAAGGCCATCGTCGATCAAGCGCACGGAGTCAGCGATCCGCATCAATACCGCGACCAGTCGGCTCGTACGATGATGGGGCACGTAGATCGTGGTCGAGCGGAACCATCCGGCCATGCAAGCGAGCGCAAGATGCAGACGATTCAGTCGTCTATGCCTGACCGCGGAGTACCTGGCTTGAACCTGTACCCGTTCGGGCGCGAAGAGAACAAGTGCGTTGTGTGATCCCGACCGACGCGCATGCTCGCTGGCTACGAGATAAGAAACCTGGTTGTAGCAGATGTAGTACGTCCCAACCATGGGCTCATCCGCAGCGCAGCCCGCAATCGGTCAGACGACGCCGGCCTGGAGCAGCATGCGCATGTTCAACGCCCCGACCAGGGCTTGGTGGTCATCCAAGACCGGCAAGGCCGAAACCTTGTGATGCTCCATCAATTCAACCGCCTCGACAGCCAACTGCTCAGGGCGCGCGCGAACAAATGTCGCGGAGACAGCGGTTCCAATAGCTCGCACTCTGATGTCGACGTTCTGATCTATGGCACGGCGTAGATCGCCGTCTGTAAACACGCCAACCACAGCACCGGACTTATTCAGCACCGTGGTGAAACCCAAGCCGGCGCGCGAAATCTCGATCAGCGCCTGTCGAATCGTCTCGTTTGTCCGCACCGTAGGAATGCCGGCGCCCGTCGCCATGACATCAGCGACAACGACCAGAAGCCTTCGCCCCAATGCTCCATGCGGGTGCGTTGCAGCGAACATTTCGGCTGTGAAGCCGCGTGCTCTGAGCAGACACATGGCGACCGCATCGCCGAGCGCAAGTGCTAGCGTCGTGCTAGCGGTCGGCGCCAGGCCCAGGGGACACGCCTCCCGACTCACCGACGTGTCGAGAACGGCATCGGCATGCCTTGCCAGACCTGAATCGAGATGAGCCGTCATGGCCACAATCCGAATGCGATTGCGCTTCAAGTACGGCACGATCCGCATCAACTCTTCGCTCTGTCCGGACTGGGATATGGCAAGCACAACGTCTCTCGACGTGATCATCCCGAGATCGCCGTGACCTGCTTCCGCAGGATGAACGAACATGGCTGGCGTACCGGTACTCGCGAGCGTCGACGCGATCTTACGAGCAACATGGCCCGACTTGCCGATTCCCATTGCGACGATGCGTCCGGCATCTCCATGTGCCAGGAGCGTGTCGAGCGCGACGAGGAACCCCGAATTGAGCCTGCTGCTCGCAGAAAGAATACCGTCCGCCTCGATGCTGAGCACTTCTTTTGCCAAGCTCAGAAAGTTGTCCTCCTTGACAAGTGGCGTCACGACTTGCTCTGTCTTTGCTTGCAGTACGACATGCGCTCAAACGACTCGAACCACTCCTGCGCAAAGTCGGCATTGCGGTACTCATGGAAGTAGGGGCCACCTACGGTCCAATGCACATTCCTCACGTCGGCTGGTGGTTGCGCGTATTCACCAACGAGCCAATTCCAGCGAACGTCCAAGCCACCGATCTGGTTGTCATCAAGCCACTGAAACCGGTGCAACTCCATTGCCGAGGCGCTGTTCACATACTCGGGCGTAACACAGCGGTTTGCCGGATGACCGCAGTTCCACAGCACGACAGACGACCAGTTCTTCCTTGGATACCGGTACTGAACAGTGTCCAGATACTTGATCTCGTCCTTCGGCTCGTAGTCGTGTTTGACGACATGGACCGCTTTGCTCGGATCTCTCTCGCCGATGCGAAAGAGCTCCGTCACGTCGGTGCGCAACAACTGATCGCAGTCAAAAAAGACGGAATAGCCGCTGTAGTCGCTCAAGTGTGGCACCAGGAATCTGGTGAAAGAGAATGCATTGGACTGCTTCGGGTCTCGCTCACGCCAAAACGCCGCCTTCAGGTTTGCAATGTTCACCGGTATCAAGGCAATGGGTGATGAACTGTGCGCCATGACGGAATGCGCCATGGTGTGCCAAGCGATACTCTCGACGGGGTCGTAGCCAATGAACACTCGGAGAACGCTCGAATGCATGATCAGTATCTCGCCTGGTTCGCTGGTCGCACGGCATCCAACGCATCGATTGTATGCGCCACCGGGCCCGTGGCCATGGTCACGTAAGCGATGCAGCTGAGAGGAGGCACGGTAGAACGGCGCGACCCTACAGGACTGCGACCTCCGGGGATTCCGCGCAAAGGAGCGCGCGACGACGGCATGGAGCGACCGTTATCTTGCACATTCGGCCACCAGCAGGCACGTCATCGGATAAGTGCGACGCTGCAGCCTTCGCATCAACCACGCGCCGCTGCGAGCGGCAAAGCCGCTCAATCCCAAGGCCTCCATCGTGAGCGCGCCAAGATTGAGGTGATTGATATGCTGACGGATCACCACGCTGAAGCCGGCCGCGTTGAGTTCTGCGCTAATGCCGTCCAGGTCCCAGAAGTTGACATGCGAGCGGTCGATCCAATGGTTGTAGATCAGACCGCTCTGTCGCATGCCTTCACTGAGCTGGCAATTGGGAACGGTGATGATGAGATTGCGCCGGGCTACCCGTCTGTACTCAAGCAGCGCACGCGCCGGGTCCGTCAAGTGCTCGAGCGTCTCGAAGGAAAGGATGGTGTCAACGGCGCCATCCGAGAATGGCAACGTGCACGCGTCGCATACCTGGAACAGTTCAGGTTTCGCGGACCATGCTTCAAATTGCTTGAAATCCACCCCGCGGATGTCCAAGCGGTCGGCAAGTTGAAGAACATAGGCTCCGTTGCCGCAACCCACGTCGAGTATCGATTGTCCTGCGTGCTCCAGGATCGCTGTTAGCCTCGCTGAATTGAGTCCGCGCGCGGCGTAGTCAGGAAGCGATCGAGAAGAAGACTGCATTTCAGGTGCCAACTGTCTCTTCCACGGTCAGTTCCATCTGCCGAAAGATTTCCGCGGCAAACGCATCCCAACTGCACTGATGCACCGAAGGATGGATGTCTCCATCCAGGTCGTATGCTTGGTCGATGAGCTGGCAGATGTGCAATGTCGGAGCGCCAACATCGAACAATAGCCCATTGCGACCGTGTTCAATGAGGTCCGGTGCGAATCCGGTTCGACTGGAAACGGGCACGACGTTCGACATCATCGCCTCGATCAGCGGGATCGGGCCGCCTTCGAGCATGGACACGGATACGAATACACTCATGCGGCGATACAGATCCGGATAGGCATCGTACGGGACTTCGACATACTCGAAGTTGGGCAACGAGGTCAGCTCGTCGATGCGAGAGTAGTTGGCCCACCCCTTGCCCACCAGTACAAAGCGTCGGTGTGGCATTCCGCAAACTATCTCCAGAACACGATCGGGTGCCTTTCTCTCATAGAACGCTGAACAGAACCCCACGAGTCCGTCAGCGGTGCGCTTGTGCGGAATGAACAGCCTGGGGTCAGCCGCGCCGTGCAACACATGCAGGCGTCGCATCTCGACTCCCAGCGAGTGGAGCTCTTTGCGCAACGCCGCATTCATGCAGATCACTGCCTCTGCCCTGTTGAGCGTTCGTGACAGTCGCCTGGGATCGATGCGATGCTTCTCCGGTTCGAGGTGTGTGGCGAACACGAATGACCTGCCTTGCCAGACCGGACTCGAGAGTGCTTGAGATCCAACGAAGAACATGTAGTGGGAAAAGAAATACCGGCGTGCGGGTGGGAGCGGATCGCCGAATCTGCAGTAGGTCACCTGTGCGCCGCGAAGGCGTCCGCCGATCTCTTCACAGAACGCCCGCAGGATCCAACCGTGTGCACTGGCCGGGGGGGTTATGAACACAACATCGACAGGCGCCGTGGCGACAGAGGGCACAGTGAAGCGCCTCCAAGGGTTGAGGGCGCGGGTCACCCAAGCAAGAAGGCGATACCTGTCAAGCATGATCCGATTGCAGAGCGGTGGTCACTTTGGCAAGCGGTTGGAGCACCTGCTTCCTTCGCGATTCAGTCGGCGTTCCAGCAACCAGGTCATAACCACCATATTGCCCATGTAGTGGACGGCGATTGCCGCAGCCAGCCCAGGCAATCCAGCGGACAGAAAGCCGGCGGCCTTCAACAAGAGCGACAGTGCAAAACCAATGGTCCCGATGCGCACAGGCGTCAAGGTATCGTGCAGAGCCTGAAACGACGACACGACAATCGAGCCCGCCGCGGCTGGATAGAGGTAACCGACCAAGACGATGCACAGCCACCAGGTGGAGGCGGCGGCATCCGCATCGATCCTGAGCAGAGACCCCACCAGGCTGCCCCACCACGGCCGAACCGCGAGCAATGTGAGCAGTACGATGCCAACTGCGATGCCCACGCGCACGAGTCGTTGCCTGTACAACTTGCGCATGCCGGCGTGATCACTTGTGTCAGCCAAGCGCGCCAAGCTTGGAATGGCCGGCACACACAGGGCTCGCTCCAAGACAGAGGCCACGGCTCCCATGCCCAGCTGCATGAGATTGAACGTCGTCATCCCCCCTGCGGGCGCCAGCGACGTCCAGTAGCGATCGACGATCGGCCCAGTCTTGTAAAAGGTGGATCCAATGAGAATGGGTGCCGAAAGTCGCCATCCGGTCCGATCGCGAAGGGCGCCGCGTAGCGAAGGAGTGGGCCGTCCACCAATCAGGTACGACGCGACAAAGACCAACACCGATCGCGCGAGTTGCGCCCAAGCAGCCGCCACGACTCCGTACCGATCCAACAATGCCACGGTTAGCGCGATTCCGATCAGCGCGCCAATCAGGATGACAACTTCGGCAATCACGAACCCGTCACGTCCACGCAGGGCGCTTGCAAACAATGCGCTTTGTGCATTGAGCACACAGGCCGGCAGCAATATGCAGGTCATGGACGTCGTCAACGACCATTGCTTGAGCGACAGTCCAGGAAAGAGCAAGGGAACCCACAACGAGGCGGTCGCCACCAAGCCGGCGGCAATACTGCCTGTCAGCATCAGCACCTGACCCTGTGCGACACGCTGGGCTGCGATCCACTCATCCTGTCGTTCGCCGACTACCGCGAACCGCCCTTGCCACGCCCCTTGGAAAGACACTGCCGAAATCGTGGCGAGCACGAAAGGAACCGCTTGCGCGGCGACCCAGGCGTCGGTTTGCTCTCCGGCGCCAAGCAGAGCGAAGACCGCCAGTTGGAGCGCCAATCCGACGACAAACTGCAACGACGCCAGTGTGCCAAGAGTGAACGCAAGCCTCATTTCGTCGGCTTCAGGCCAAGATCTCCTGAGGCGACCGGCTCCATGTTGAAGACCGGGGCACAAGCAAGACGCGGTGCCGCTGCGTCTTTTGTCGACAGCTGAAGTGCGGTATCCAGCATCGGCCAGGCAATGCCAATGTCCGTGTCGTCGTGCGCTATCGCAGCTTCAGAACCCGGGGCGTAGAAGGTCGTCGTCTTGTACAGGAAGTTTGCCGTTGCGCTCAGCACGAGAAATCCGTGCGCCATGCCCTCGGGCAGCCAAAGCTGGCGATGGTTCTCGTCACTGAGTTCAACACCAACCCATCGGCCGAAAGTTGGGCTGCCGGCCCGAATGTCGACGGCCACATCGAACACCGCGCCCTGCGCTACCCGCACGAGCTTGCCCTGCGAGTGAGGCGGCAGCTGATAGTGCAAGCCACGCAAGACACCCTTCGTGGAGCGAGAGTGATTGTCCTGCACGAACTCGACATGGCTGCCGATGGCCTTGTCGAAGTCTCGCTGATTGAAACTCTCCAGAAAGAAGCCGCGTGCGTCGGCGAACACCACCGGCTCGAAGATCAACACGCCGGAAATGGCAGTTGGGATGACCTTCATCATCAATACACACGATCCGTCAGCAGCCGCGCAAGGTATTGCCCATAGCCGTTCTTCAGCATGGGCCTGGCCAGCACTTCAAGCTGGTTGGAATCTATCCAGCCGGCACGCCATGCGATCTCTTCCGGGCAGGCAACCTTAAGCCCTTGACGCTTTTCCAGTGTGGCGATGAACTGAGCAGCTTCCAGCAGGCTGTCATGGGTTCCGGTGTCGAGCCAGGCAAAGCCGCGCCCCATGATTTCGACTTCGAGCCGTCGCTGTTCAAGATACCGTGCGTTGACGTCGGTAATTTCCAGTTCGCCGCGCGCCGATGGCCGGATCGAAGCCGCGATGTCACACACTTGGTTGTCATAGAAGTACAGCCCGGTAACGGCATAGTTGCTCCTGGGCAGAGCCGGCTTTTCTTCGATGCTCAGGGCGTGTCTTTCTCCATCGAACTCGACCACGCCGTAGCGTTGTGGGTCCGTGACGTGATAGGCAAAGACGGTGGCTCCGGAGGGCCGGCCCCCCGCCGTCTGCAACAGACCCTGAAGGTCATGGCCGTGGAAGATGTTGTCGCCCAACACCAGGGCGCTGGGATGACCGGCAACAAAGCTTCTTCCGAGGATGAATGCCTGAGCCAACCCTTCGGGACTTGGCTGGACGCAGTAGCGAATGTCAATGCCCCATTGCGATCCATCGTCCAGCAGGGCCTGAAACCGTGGCGTGTCTTGAGGGGTACTGATCAGCAGGACGTCTCGGATGCCCGCGAGCATCAGCGTGCTCAGCGGGTAGTACACCATCGGCTTGTCGTAAACCGGCAGCAACTGCTTGCTGATGGAAAGCGTCGCCGGATGCAAGCGACTGCCGGAACCACCGGCCAAGACGATACCTTTGCGAGCGATAGCGGTCATAGGATTTCAGCGGCTATGTACCTCGGCCAGCATCCGCAGCACGCCAGCTCGCCAGTCGGGCATCGTCAGTTGAAACGCATACTCCAGCCGCCCGGTATCCATGCGTGAATTCAGCGGGCGCTTCGCGGCGGTTGGATAGCTGCAAGTCGACATCGCGACTATCTTGTCCTTGGGCACGCGCACGGGCAGCCCCCGCGGGCGTGCCCATTCGATGACCATCGTTGCATATCCATGCCAGCTGGTTTCCCCTGCCGAGGTGGCATGGTATGTCCCGCTCAGATCGGGAGTTGCGATCGCACGCCGCAACGCATGGGCTGTGACATCGGCAAGCAAGTCCGCGCCGGTCGGTGCTCCGATCTGGTCGTCCACGACACTCAACTGATCGCGCTCGGCAGCGAGCCTGATCATCGTGCGTGCAAAGTTGTTGCCGCGGGCCGAATACACCCAACTCGTGCGGAAGATGAGATGGCGGCAGCCGCTTGCGCGCACGTGATGCTCCCCTTCGAGCTTGGTTTGGCCGTACACGTTCAAGGGGCCCGTCGGGTCGGTTTCGACCCATGGATGTTCGCCGCTGCCGTCGAAAACATAGTCGGTGCTGTAGTGCACCATCCACGCACCGATCGCCGCCGCCTCGGTTGCCAGCACCCGCGGCGACTCCGCGTTGATGGCTTGCGCGACCGCGGGCTCCGCCTCGGCCTTGTCCACGGCAGTGTGGGCTGCGGCATTCACGATGACGTCGGGCTGTACGGCGCGCACGGTGCGCGCGAGCTCATGGGGGCGGGTGAAGTCAGCCGCATGGCCTGCACTGTCGAAGTCCAGAGCAACGACCTCGCCCAGCAGCGACAAGGACCGCTGCAACTCCCACCCGACCTGACCGCCGCAGCCGAACAACAGTATCTTCATGGCGCGCTCTTGCCGTACTGCCTCTCGAGCCAGTCGCGATACGCACCCGATTGCACGTGAGCAATCCAGTCCGGGTGCTGCAGGTACCACTGCACGGTCTTGCGGATGCCGGTGGCAAAGGTTTCGGCGGGCCGCCAGCCCAGTTCGCATTCGATCCTTGCTGCGTCGATCGCGTAGCGGCGGTCGTGGCCGGGTCGGTCGGTCACGAAGGTTATCAGGCGCTCGTGCGGCCCTGCAGGATCCGGCCTAAGTTCGTCGAGCAGCGCGCAGACCGTCTGCACGATGTGCAAGTTCGGCATCTCGTTCCCGCCGCCGATGTTGTAGGTCTCGCCCGGTTTCCCGCGTTCGAGCACCGCGCGAATGCCGCTGCAATGGTCCCGGACGTACAACCAGTCGCGCACGTTCATGCCGTCGCCGTAGATCGGCAACGACTTGCCCGACAGGGCATTCACGATCATCAGCGGAATCAACTTCTCCGGAAACTGAAATGGCCCGTAGTTGTTGGAGCAGTTCGTGGTCAGCACGGGCAGGCCGTAGGTGTGGTGCCAGGCTCGCACCAGGTGGTCGCTGGCGGCCTTGCTCGCGGAGTAGGGGCTGTTGGGCTGGTAGGGATGCGCTTCGGTGAAGGCGGGCGCACGCGCGGCCAAGCTGCCGTACACCTCGTCGGTGCTCACGTGCAGAAAGCGAAAGCCGTCGTGCGCGTCGGCTGCAAGGCCATGCCAGTACGATCGCGCGGCCTCGAGCAGATGAAACGTGCCCTCGATGTTGGTTCGCACGAAGGCGGCGGGTCCAAGGACACTGCGATCCACGTGGCTCTCGGCAGCGAAGTGAATCACCGCGCGCGGTCGAGATTCCGCGAACAACCGGTCCAGTAGCGGACGGTCGCAGACATCCCCGCGCACGAAGCCATGCCGCGGGTCATTGCGCAACTTCGCCAGGTTCTCGAGGTTCCCCGCGTACGTCATCGCGTCGAGGTTGACAACAGGCTCGTCGTGCTGCGACAGCCAATCGAGAAGAAAGTTGCTGCCGATGAAACCGGCGCCGCCCGTCACGAGCAAGGTCATCCCGTATCCCTTAGCCGGGCGCGAGGTGCTGAGCCCGACGATCGCGCCACGACTGGCGAGCCAGCAGAATCAGCAACAGGATCAGAAACGAGGCCGAAGTGGTAGCGACTGCGATGAGCGCTCGCTTGGGCGCGCTCTTCTTCTCCGGAGCGAGGGCGGCATCGACGACCTGGATCAACGCGCCTTCCCGGCTTTCGTCGACGCGGGCCAGTTCGTACTGGCGGGAGAACAGCTCGAACAGCGTTTCCTGGTACTTGAACTCGCGATACTTTCCTACATAGTCGGGCGCGCCTCGAACCTCTGTGGCTTGCTCGAGTCGGGCCAGCTGGCCGCGCAGGGCGGCCAGCGCCGCTTGCTGCTGCCTCACCTCGGGCGTGTCGTCGGCCAGGCTGCCCCGCATCGTGTGCAGGCGCACCTCGGCTGCTGTCACCTCAGCGCGCAGTCGAGCGTAGCCCTCGGCAGCCGCCTTGGGTTCCGCTCTCAGTGCGCCTTGACTGAACCCGCTTGCTTCCAATGCGAGCTGCGCCGCCGTGAGCTTGTCGCGGGTCTGCACGAGTTGCCGCTCGAAGAACAGGCGGCGCTGTTGTGCCTCGGTGATCGCGATGCGATCGGTCATTCGCCGCAATTCGTCGACGTAGCTGTTGGCCATGTCGGCCGCGCGCTGTGGGTTCTTGTCATCGACCTCGACCGTGATAAGGCCGTCCTTCTTGCCCACGTTGACGCGCACGTTGCTTGCCAGTTCCTTTCGCGCGTCCACAAGGTAGTCGACGTCGTACTCCTGAAGCAGCTTGAACTGCTCGATAAGCCGGTCCGACACGGTGACGCTCTGCATCAGGGCCACGTACTGATCGGCAGGCGTGCGAATGGCTCCGGCCGCGCCGGCAAAGCCTGCAAGGGGACCCAGTGACGTCAACATCGCTGCCGCTGCGCTTTGCTGCTGCTGCGGCGGAAGGAAGGTCGTTATCGCTGTGAACGTGGGCCGTATCAAGTATGTGATTCCCAGCGCAGCAGATCCCGCAAGCAGGGATCCGACCACTAGCAGCTTCCAGTGATGCGAGAACAACGAAAGCAGGTCGAACAAATCCATACTGGCGCGATCGGTCACGCCGTCGTGCGGTCCGAGATTGGCCAACAGCGCTTCGTCCCGCATCTCAATAGTTTCGAATGGCCAGCAGTCCGGCGATACCCAGGCCGAACTGGTACAGGATTTGAGT
>JGI10216J12902_102785104_pt1 | contig 17273 bp, 19 predicted proteins | sample KanNatreferecore_FD_12902 | JGI IMG/M metagenome (IMG submission 12902)
CCGGCTCGCCGCCGGCGTGGCGGCGCGGCCTGGCGGCTGCGGCTGCGGTGGCGCTCCTCTCGGTCAGCAGCGTCCTGTTTATGTGGCGGGACCTCCACGTAGCGCGCGCGGAGAACCGCACCAGCACCGGCCTGCACCCCGCATACTGGCTGGAGAACGACCTCCAGGCCTTCGAGTGGTTCGGGCGGAGCACCCCGCCTTCCGCCGCCCTGCTCACCTGGCCGACCAACGGCGTCCTGGCCCCGGCGTACAGCGGGCGGGCTGTCTACGCCGGCCACTGGGGCGAGACGCCGGACTTCACGAGGAAGATCGCGGAGGAGGCGCCGCGCTTCTACTGGGGGCTCTGGAGCAGCGAGGAGCGCCTTCGCTTCCTCCGCGAGCGCCGCATCACCCACGTGCTCTTCGGCCCTTATGAGCGTATGCAGCTCCAGGCTATGGGGGAGCGCAGCCCGTCGCGGCCACCGCCGCGGCCGCTCGAGGCAGAGCCGTTCCTCCGCCCGGTCCAGGCTTTCAGGGACGCGACTCTGTTCGAGGTCACCGGCCCGTAGCAGCGATCCAGTCCGGATCCGCGGAGCGGGGCAGAAAGCGCCGGTTGCGCCGCTCCGCGGCCGGCGCTACGATTCTCTGTGTTGCGATCCCCTCCCGAAGCCGAGCCGGACGAGTTGACCGTGCGTCTCTGGACGGCCAGCCTGCCGTATGCTCTGGGCGCCCTGGCGTCGCACCACTGGTTTGCGGTGTACGACCCCGCCGAGGGGCGCTGGCGGCGGTGGGAGGTCTGGCAGTCACGCGGCGCCGGGGGCACCTCTTGGGGTCACGTGCACCTGGACTTGATGCGGCCGGACAGCCCGGTCGGAGGCGGACCCGCCCGCGTGGCGGCGGAGTGGCGCGGGCAGGCGGCCGAGGCGATCCGGGCGGTCCTCGAGAATCCGGAAGCCTTTCCCCACCGGGACCGCTACCGCTATTGGCCCGGCCCGAACAGCAACACGTACGTGGAGTGGGTCCTCCGGAGCGCAGGGGTAGCCTGCGATCTTGGTCCCCGCGCGATCGGACGGAGCACTCCCCGGGTACGCGCTCAGCGCGTCAACCTCCGCGGGAGCTTCGTTCTGGGCGTGGTAGCGCTGACCGGCCTGACCGCGACTCTCGCGTTCCCGTTCGTGAGGCAAAGCGCCGGCCGGGTTCCGCCCTTTCGTCCGCAGCCGCCGGCAGCCCTCGTCAGGCGCTCCGTCCCGCTGCGGCAGGCGTGCCGGGAGGCCGGCGTTGGGTTTCCGCCGCCCCGTCCGAAGGTCGAGATCCGCAAGGGAGCCCGGACGCTGGCGCTCTTCTCGGGGGGCACGCTGCTCAAGGAGTATCCCGCGGCCCTGGGAGGCGCTCCCGTGGGCGACAAGGAGCGCCAGGGCGACGGACGAACGCCGGTCGGCGAATTCTACGTGTGCACGCGCCTCGAGAAGAGCCGTTTTCACCGCTTCCTGGGCCTGAGCTATCCCGCGCCGGTCCACGCGCGGGCCGCCCTGCAGAGCCGGCGCATCGACAGCGCGACCTGCAGGCTATTCTCAACGCCCACGACCGCCGGCGGAAGCCGCCGTGGGAAACGGCGTTGGGGGGCGCCATCGGCATCCACGGCGGCGGCTCCGGGTTCGACTGGACGCTCGGATGCATCGCGGTCGAGAACGACCACATCGAGGAGCTGTTCGCGGCGCTTCGCGCCGGGAGCCGCGTGACCATCCGCGAATGAGGGAAGGAGCGGCGGCTGAAGCAGGTAATCAGTAGACGGGGACTGCCGACTGCCGACTGCCGACTGCTAACTGCCCCCTGATGTCCGAGCCCGCCCCTTACATCCTGGCCCCATCGCCCTGCCTGAACCACCCGGACACCGCCGCAGCCGGCAGCTGCGACCGGTGCCGCCAATCGTTCTGCGCGGACTGTGTCGTGCCGATCCAGTCGCAGACGCTCTGTGGGCGGTGCAAGGGCGCGCTCCTGCGGCACCTTCAGCGGGTTACGGGGACGCAAGACCGGCAGGCGCAAGACGCCTTCAACTACTCGCTAGTGGGCATCCTGCTGTGCGGGCCGATCCTGCACCCGGTCGCCATCTCGAAGGCCGTCAGCTCCCTCAGGCGTCACGGCAGCGACCGCGCCTGGCCCGACCGCTGGAAGGCGATCGCGGCGATCTGGATCGCGGCCATCATGCTGACCGTCCAGATCCTGTACCTCGGGTTCGTACTGGTGGGGCTCGGCGCCGCCGCGGGGCTGGCGTCGCTGGGCCGATAGAGGAGGACCGTCAAGTGGCGTGGGCCAGCGCACCAGTCAGGACCTGTCCCAGGTGCAAATCCCCGGTGACGCTGCCGGCGACCGGCACCTACGAGTGCCCCCGCTGCCGCGCCTCCTTCGAGTTCCTGCTGCCGAACGTGCTGCCGCCCGCCTACCTTACGGGCGCGATCGTGCCGCCGCGCCGGGCCGAGGGCTCGGAAGAGCCCGCGTGTGCGTATCATGCGAACAACGTCGCCGCCGGGGTCTGCGAGCGCTGCGGGGACTTCACGTGCATCCTCTGCGCGACGCCGACCGAGGGCCGCTCCTACTGCACGCGCTGTTTCGACGCGCTCTTCCAGCGCGGCTCGCTCCAGGTGGCGCAGCAGCAGTTCACCCTGCCGCAAACGGCTTATACGCTATCCCTGATCGCGCTCCTGCTGTTCTGCGCGTGGTATGTCGCGATCCCGCTGGGGATCGCGGGGATCGTCCTGGGCATCAAGTCGCTGCGGCAGATCGCGCGGCAGCCGGACCTTCCTGGTCGCGGCAAGGCCATCGCGGCCATCGTCATCGGCTGCCTGGCGCTGCTCGTCCTGGCAGGAGTGGTCTTCGGCATCTTCGCGTCCAGCCTGAGGTAAGGTCGCTATGCAGCAAGCACAACCCGGTCCGGTGCGACCGCCGCTCCGCTTCCAGTTCGCCACGCTGGCGGACGTCTGGCGGGTGACCATTCTGCGCGACTCGATCCTGCTGGAGGACCGCGGCGTGGTGGGAGGCTTCCGGCCGAACGCGCAGATCTTCTGGGACGAAGTCACCGGCGTCTATTCGTGGCGGGGCCCGAACTGGAACCTTTTCGCCATCGGCCTGCTTCTGGGATTCATGGGAGCGGTCGCGGCGCTGATCCTCATACGGACTAACGGAGTGATCTGGCTGGGCTCCGGGGTGGCGGCCGTCGCGCTGTTCAGCGTCCTGGCCTTCGTGGTGCGGCCGTACCAGTGGTACCGCGTGGACACGGCGGACGGCTCCGTGCTTTTCCAGACCTACAAGCGCGAAGTCATGCCCCTGCTCCACGAGTATCTGAACGCACGCCCTCCGTCCTCGTCCCTACCCCCGGTTACGAGCCTCTGACAGCGAACGCAGGAGGGCGTATACCTATTCAGCCCGAACGGCTGTCAGTGTCAGTGTCAGTGTCAGTGTCAGTGCCCGTGGTCAATCCGCGCCCGTCCCTGACCTCAAGGAGTTACCCATGCGCCGAACCTTACCCCTCGCTCTCGCGGCCCTGGCGGCCGCGTGCTTCTCCGTCACCGCCGTAGTCGCGCAGGACGCCAAGAAAGGCAAATGCGCCGTCGCGGGCAAGGAGATCGAGATCACCGACAAGACCCCCTCGGTGATGGTCAATAACGAAAAGCTCTACTTCTGCTGCCAGAACTGCCCGAAGGCGTTCGCGGCGGACGTCGCCAAGTTCGTGAAGACCGCCGGCAAGTGCCCCGTGAACAAGGGCGCGGATGCGACCGTGGACGCGGCGAACCGCGCCATCGTGAACAACAACGTGTACTTCTTCTGCTGCCCGGGCTGTCCGGACACGCTGAAGGAGAACCCCGCGAAGTTCGTCCGCGAGCTGAAGGACCCGGTCTCTGGAAAGAGCTTCACCCCCAAGGCGGACTCCCCCCGCGCCGAGGTGAAGGGCCAGATCTACCTGTTCGAATCCCCGACGACCAAGGCGGAGTTCCAGAAGGACAACGCCAAGTACGTGTGGGCGTACAAGTAGACGAGACGCCCGCTTGATCTCGGTCGAGGACCTGTGCAAGAGTTTCGAGGACCCGGACGGCGGGGAGATCCCCGCGGTTAACGGCGTCCGGTTCACCTGCGCGGCGGGCGAGGTCTACGGGCTCCTGGGCCCGAACGGGGCGGGCAAGACCACGACTCTGCGGTGCCTCGCGACGATCCTCACGCCTACGGGCGGGACGGCAACGATCGCGGGGTACGACCTCTTGCGAGAGCCGGAGGCGGTGCGGCGAAGTCTCGGCTTCCACACCGCCTCTACCGGCCTCTACGGCCGGCTCACGCCGCGCGAGACGCTGCGCTTCTTCGGCTCCCTTTACGGCCTCAAAGGCGCGGTCCTGGAGGCGCGGGTGGAGGAGATGCTCCGCGCCTTCGAGATCACCGCCTACGCGGACCGCGCCAACGACCGGCTGTCGACCGGCATGAAGCAGCGCGTTTCCCTCGCGCGCGCCGCCGTCCACGACCCGCCGGTCCTCATTCTCGACGAGCCGACCACCGGTCTGGACCCCGTGGTGACGCGCGCCGTGGAGGAGTCGATCGTGGCCCTCGCTCGGGCAGGTAAATGCGTGCTGCTCTCGACCCACATGCTGGACCAGGCCCGCGAGATCTGCAGCCGCCTCGGCCTCATCGCCGGGGGCAAGGTGGTTGCGGAAGGCACGGTCGACGAGCTGTGTGCGCTGACGGGGACGGACACGCTCCGCGGCGCCTTCTTCGCGCTCGTGGACGAGACCGCGGCCTGAAAGTATTTTTGCGATTGGCGCTGCACATCCGGGCCGGTTCTGCCAATCTCATGAACGCTGACCGGCGCCGGCCTGGACCCCCCGCCAGAACCCGCGTCGACGGTCACGAGGTACTTCGCGAGCCATGCACGCCGATCGCCTGTTTCTGCGCGCCTCGATGGTGGTCCACGAGACCTCCGACGTTGCTCCGCTGCACTTCCAACGCAACGGAGACCGGCTGATCATCCTCAGGGACCGGACTGGGATCACCCTGGTCCGCCGGGGCGCGCGGCTCGGAAGTCTCATCGCCGCCCTTGTGGGCCTCGCGGCGATCCCCACCACCGTTCTCGGAATCCTCATCGCATGCGCCGGAGCGATCGGCTTCGCGCTGGCTACCCACGAGCCCCGGCCGAAGCCGCTCCTGGAGATCAACGCGGCAGGCGGGGACGTGAGCGTCGCGGCCGCGGGGGGCAAGGTGCAGGTCTCCGAGATCTCAAGCCTCCACGGCGTCCGCGCCGACGGGCAGTGCGCGGTCTGCGCAGTGCTGAAGGATGGCTCGGAAGTCGTGCTGTTGACCTTTGCGGAGATCGCCCGGATGCCGGTGGAGTTCGTCTCCCGGACCCTCGGCTATCTGCTGGAAGTGCCTTCGGACTACGTGGAGCCGCTCGGCGCAGTGAAGTCGTGCTACGTCCTCAACCCGAAGGCGGCGCTCACGCGCCTGGGCGACCTCTCCGCGAGCGGTCCCGAGCGCTCCCAGCGGCCGCGGCGCCAGCGCGCCGAAGAGCGCCTCACCGCCAAGAGCTCCGTCCGCGAGCGCCTTTAGGCTCACCCCGCCCGGGGACTCGCGGCCAGGGATGACTTCGTGGAGTGCCCGCAGAACCCCAGACCGGACCGGGCGCAGCTCAGGCGCCGGCCGGGGGGTTCATGGGTCGTGTTGAAGGCAAGGTCCTCATCGTCACCGGCGGCGCGACGGGTATCGGCCGCGGGATCAGCGAGGTCCTGGCGCGCGAAGGCGCCCGCGTCGTCATCGGCAACCGGAACGAGGAGCGCGGCCGGGAGGCGGAGACGGCCATCCGCGAATCCGGCGGCGATGTCCTCTTCGTCCGCGCCGACGTAACCCGCGAGGAAGATTGCCGGGAGCTGGTCGCCGCCGCGGTCTCCGCCTACGGCGGCCTCGACGGACTGGTGAACAACGCCGGGATCTTCCCGCGCGCCCACCTCGAAGAGACCACCTCCGAGCTGTGGGACAAGATCTTCGCCGTCAACCTGAAGGGCGTCTTCTTCTGCTGCAAGCACGCGGTCCCGGAGATGCGGCGGCGCGGCGGCGGCTGCATCGTGAACATCGGCTCCGCGAATGCCTACGTGGGCCTGCCCGAGCTCTTCGCCTACAGCACCTCCAAGGGCGGGCTCATCACCCTCACCCGCAACCTGGCCAACGCCCTGGCCAAAGACCGCATCCGGGTGAACTTCGTGAACCCGGGCTGGGTGATCACGGAGATGGAGATCGAGGTTCAGGGTAAGCAAGGCCACGACGACGCGTGGCTGGAGGAAGCCGGCCGGAACATGCCGCTGGGCAGGCACCAGGTGCCGGAGGACGCCGCCTACGCCGTGCTCTACCTCGTCTCCGATGAGGCCACCCAGGTCAACGGTGACGTCCTGAACGTCGACGGCCGCGGCCTGCGGTGAACGGAGCTGCGGATGAGTACGAGGCGGTGGGCGTATCCGACCTGGCGCTGGGACTGACCAACAAACTCGACCGCTTCAAGCAGCGCGTCCCTGAAGCACTCGATTATCGCGATCTCGGCTTGGACCCGTTCGCCGTCTCTACCTTTGCGCACCGCATCCTCGCCGAGATCGAAGCGGCACACCGTATCCATTTCGACCTCACGGGAATGAACTGTCTCAATGGACCTGAAGGTGTCCTGACGGGTCCGACAGAGTGGAACGGTCCCGGCAGCACTAACTGGGAGCTGCGCACGATTTGGGACGATGGTCGGCTGAGAACCAAGACTACCTTCTATAAAAGGGGTAGAGTGCTCACGGAGCGACGGGTGCTTCAGCTCCCGTAGGAGGACGCGATGGCCGTCGAACAGCAATCTGCGGTCCGTAATCTGTTTGAAGCGGTCTTCGTTCGGCCCCGCATGTATACGCTGGAGGGCACTTTCGGAGAAGCCCTCGCCTTCGTCAGCGGATACGTGAGCGGAGTATCAAAGTCGAACCCCAGCGCCGACCTCGTGGTGGAGTGGAACGCCTTTGAGGACTGGCTGGCGCAGCGGTTGGGGGTCGAGGAGAGACCGTTCGAGCACTTCCGTGCTTCACGGAGCAGCGATCGCCAAATTGAGGACATGCGTCGGTTGCTTGCGCAGTTCTTCGACGAACGCAGCGCGTCCCCGAAACAGCCGCGACACTGATGCCATCCGCCTCTAACACGGGCACTACGTTGAGAAATGCGCCTATGGCGCCTGGGCTGGCCTTCGCAAAAACCCTACGCTCCGCGATCTGATGCCCATCCGTGACGTCGTTCGAGACTGGATCCCGCCCGCGGCGCTGCGCGTCATCCGCCGCATCCGCGGCAGGCCCGGGCCCGTGGAGTGGGAGTACTGCCCGGAAGGCTGGCGGACCGTCGATCCGCGCCTGACGGGGTGGAACGCGGAGAGCGTCGCCGAGACGCAGAAACGCCTCTGGCCTCGCTTCCTGGAGATCGTCCGGGGCACGGGCCCGATGGGCCTCTTCCACACAGAGCCGGAGCCGACCGGGCTCGACATCCTTGGGCAGAACAACATCCTGGCCTTCGGGTACGCCCTGGCCCTGACCGCGCACAAGAAGGACCGGGTCAGCATCCTGGACTACGGCGGCGGAATCGGCCATTACGCCGTGATCTCCCGCGCGCTCTTCCCAGACCTACAGATCGACTACACCTGCCGGGAAGTACCCGTGCTCTGCCAGGCGGGGCGGGAGGTCCTTCCGGACGACACCTTCGTCGAGACCGACGAGCAGTGCGCCGGAAGGACGTACGACCTCGTCTTCTGCAGCGGCGCCCTCCAGTACTTCGAGAAGTGGGCCGAGACCGTGCATCTCCTCGCGGGGCTCACGGGGGATGTCTTCTACCTCGCGCGCGTGCCGGTAGTCTTCACCGTCCCCTCGTTCGTCGTCGTCCAACGGCCTTACGCCGCCGGCTACGCCACCGAGTACCTGGGCTGGTTCTTCAACTACGACGAGCTGGTTTCCACCCTCCGGCAGAGCGGGCTCACGCTCTTCCGCGAAGTGCTGACCCACGACGCGAACGACCTGGAGAACGCGCCGGAGCTGTGCCGCTACCGGGCGTTCCTCTGCCGACGCGGCTAACCGACGCCTAAGGATCGGCACCGTCGATCTAAGGGTTTCCGGCGGGTGTGATTCAGATCACACCATTTCCCGTACCGCCTCCCGGCCGCCGCGAACATGCTGGCGGTTCGTGACGATTCCCTGTTCGTTCGCCTCCAGCCGCTGCACACGCTCCTCAATTCCTCGGTAACTCTGTGCCCGTGCCTTTCGAGAGCCGGAACGTGTTGATCACCGGCGGTCTGGGCTTCATCGGCTCTAACCTGGCGCGGCGTCTGGTGGAGCTGGGCGCGAACGTGACGCTGGTGGACAGCCTGATCCCGGAATACGGCGGGAACCTCGCTAACATCGCGGGCATCGAGGACCGGGTGCGGGTGAACATCTCGGATGTGCGGGACGAGCACAGTATGCGGTGGCTCGTGCGCGGTGTGGACTACCTCTTCAACCTGGCCGGACAGACAAGCCACATGGACTCGATGCACGACCCGCTCACGGACCTGGAGATCAACTGCCGCGCGCAGCTCTTCATCCTGGAAGCGTGCCGCCGCTACAACCCGGACCTGAAGGTGGTCTACGCCAGCACCAGGCAGCTCTACGGCAGGCCCAGCTCCCTACCCGTGGACGAGCAGCACCGCGAGCGGCCCGTGGACGTGAACGGCGTCAACAAGATGGCCGGCGAGTGGTACCACCTGCTCTATAACAGCGTCTTCGGGCTCCGCAGCTGCGCGCTGCGCCTCACGAACACCTACGGGCCCGGGATGCGTGTGCGGGACGCGCGGCAGACTTTCGTCGGCATCTGGATCCGACGCGTGGTGGAAGGTGCGCCGTTCGAGGTGTGGGACGGCGGGCAGCTCCGCGATTTCACCTACGTGGACGACGTGGTCGAGGCATTCCTCCGGGCCGCCGCCCACGAGGGGACCGACGGCGAGGTCTACAACGTGGGCGGGTCGGAGGTCCTCAGCCTGCGTCAGCTCGCCGACCTGCTCGTCGAGGTAAACGGCGGCGGTTCCTACGTGGTGCGGGAGTTCCCGCCGGACCACAAGCGGATCGACATAGGCAGCTTCCACGCCGACGACCGGAAGCTCCGCCGCGCCACCGGCTGGGAGCCGAACGTCCCGCTGCGCGAGGGCCTGGCGCGCACGCTCGCCTACTACCGCAGCCACTTGCACCAATACAACAACTGATCGTGGCCGGCATGATGCCGTTCCGTTAGCAACTCCAATGAGTCTTGTCGAGTCAACGAGGATCGCCCCGGCCGACCCCGGCGCCGGATACCGCGCCCATCGCGGCGCCATCGACCGGGCGGTGCTGGACGTGATGGCGAGCGGCCGCTACCTCCAGGCCGGCGAAAACGCGGCCTTCGAGCAGGAGTTCGCCGCCTACCTCGGCGCCGAGCACGCCGTCGGCGCCGGCAGCGGCACCGATGCCCTGGAGCTCGCGCTGCGAGCGTGCGGCCTCGGGCCGGAGGATGCCGTCATTACGGTCGCAAACACCGCCACCGCAACGGTGGCGGCGATCGACCTCGTCGGCGCCACGCCGGTGCTGGTGGACGTGGACCCGGCGACGTCCGTCATGGACCCGGAAAGCCTCGAGGAGGTCCTAAGCAGCGCCGCCGGCCGCTCGGTCCGCGCGGTGATTCCGGTCCATCTCTACGGCCATCCGGCGGAGATGCCGGCCATACGCGAGATCGCGGACCGGCACGGACTTTACGTCATCGAGGACTGTGCCCAGGCGCACGGTGCGGAGATAGAGGGCCGGAAAACGGGCACCTGGGGCCACGCGGCGGCTTTCAGCTTCTATCCCACGAAGAATCTGGGCGCGCTCGGAGACGGCGGTGCGCTGGTGACCGGCGACGCAAAGCTCGCGGAACGGGCGCGCGCGATCAAGCAGTACGGCTGGCGCGAGCGCTACGTTAGCGCCGTCCCGGGGATGAACACCCGCCTGGACGAGGTGCAGGCCGCCGTCCTGCGCGTGAAGCTGCCGTACCTGGACCGCGACAACGAGCGCCGGCGCCGGCTGGCCAAGCGGTACGACCGCGCCCTCGCGTCCACGGGCATCGAGACCCCCGCGGCTCGCCGCGACATAAGGCACGTCTACCACCAGTACGTCATCCGCACCCCGCGCCGGGACGACCTGCGCCGCCACCTCGAAGCGGAAGGGATCGGGACCGCCGTGCTCTATCCCGTGCCGATCCACCTCCAGCCCGGCTACTGCGACCGCGTCCGCCTCGGCCCGGGTGGCCTCCCGCACACCGAACGGCTCGCCGCCCGGATCCTCAGCCTCCCCATTTACCCCGAGCTGACCGACGCGCAGGTGGACCGCGTCGCCGCTGCCGTCCAGGACTGGGCTGACGACCAGTGACCCTAATGCGCCACTACTGCACCTACTTCGATGCCCGCTACCTGCCGCGGGCGCTGGCCCTCTATGATTCGCTCGTCCGCTCCGGCGGCGGGATCCGCCTCTGGGCCCTGTGTCTGGACGCGGCGAGCGAGGACGCGCTGAGGCGGTTGGGGCTCCCGGGGATCGAGGTTATCTCGCTGCGCGAGTTCGAGGCCGGCGACGAGGCGCTGCTGGCCGCGAAGGCCAACCGCTCCACGGTCGAATACTACTTCACTTGCTCGCCTTCGCTGCCGCTCTTTGTCTTGCGGCGGCATCCGGAAGTGGACCTCATCACCTACCTGGACGCGGACCTCTACTTCTACGCGGACCCTGAGCCGATCTTCGATGAGATCGGAGACGCCTCGATCGCCATCGTGCCGCACCGCTTCGCGCCGAGGGTGGCGGATAAGGTCCGGTTCGGCCGGTTCAACGTCGGATGGCTCACCTTCCGCGGCGATGAGAGCGGGCTGGAGTGCCTGAACTGGTGGCGTGAGCGCTGTCTGGAGTGGTGCTACGCACGGCAGGAAGGCGACCGTTACGCCGACCAGAAGTACCTCGACCGGTTCCCGGAGCTGTTCTCGAACGTGCGCGTAATCGAGCACCGCGGCGTCAACCTGGGGCCCTGGAACCTGGGTAACCACGGCGTTTCCCAGGAGGCAGGCGAGATCCGGGTGGACGGCGACCCGCTCATCTGCTTCCACTTCGCGAACTTCAGGCGCGTCGCGTCGTGGCTCTACAATACGGACCTCGCGTCCTGGCACGTACGGCCCTCCGCGCTCGTGCGCCGAAAGGTCGTCGGCCCGTACATCGACGCCCTGAGGCGCCAGGACGCGCGTCTGGCCGCCCTCCCGGCAGCGGTTTCGGCCCCCCCGGCGCCCTCCCGGGCGCCGGAGAGCTTCCCCACCCGCATGGCCCGAAAGCTGCGCGCCGCCCGGCGGATCTGCAGCGGGCTGCTCCTCCAGGACCACCTGCTCCTGCTGCGCGACCGCGTTCTTTAGCCGCCCCCGCGGCGAAGGCCATGTTTAGTACGGTCGCGGGACGAGCAAAACCCTGCTGACCGGGCGCACTCCCCGAACCATCACGTCGCCCGGCGAGGAGCCGGGCCATGCATCGACCGTCGTGTCATTTCGTCCGCCTGATCCTGGCGGCGCTGCTGCTATCCGTGGGGCTGGCGCCCTCGCCGGCGCTTGCGCAGACCGGCGGAATCACCGGTTTCGTGCGAGACACCACCGGAGGCGCCATCAGCGGCGCGCTGGTCCGCGCGACCACTGGTCCGAGCGCCGGCAGCCAGGCTGTCACCGGCATCGACGGCTCCTACACCCTCTCAGGGCTCAACGCAGGGCAATACGGCTTCGCGGCGAGCAAGGACGGCTTCACCCAGGCTTCGCGCACCTTTACGGTCGTCTCCGGCACGACCTCCCGCATCGATTTCAGCCTCCGCGCGGACAGCCCCACCGGCGGCGCCATCCAGGGCCAGGTGCTGCGGCAGGGCACGAACGACCCCATCCCCGGCGCGACGGTCCGGGTGACGTCGGGGGTCACCGTGCAGTCCACTACCACCGGTACGAACGGCGCCTATCGCATCGCCGGGCTGCCCGAGGGCTCCTACCGCCTGGAGGCGTCGCGCGTCGGCTTCACCAGCCAGGCCCGCAGCGGCGTCACCGTTCGCGTCGGCTCCACAACCACCGTCACCATCAGCCTTCGCGTGCGGGGCAGCGAGCTCGCGACGCTCCAGGGACGCGTGACCAACGATCGGGGCCAACTGTTGTCCGGAGTCCGCGTGGAGCTGTTCAACGGCGCCTCCACCGGCCGCTTCGCCACCACGGACCGGCGCGGGTTCTACCGGATCCAGGAGATCATCCCGGACACCTACGACGTGCAGTACTTCAAGTCCGGCTTCTCGACCATCGTGCTGCGTTCCCTGGCGCTCGGCGCCGCCCAGCGCGTCACGCGCGACGTTCAGCTCACTAACCTCGGACCCGCCACCGCCACGATCGAAGGCGTCGTCGACGACAGCTTCGGGCAGCCGCTCGCCGGCGCTCGCGTGCAGATCACCGCAGGCCCGGTAACAGGGCGGTCGGACATCACGGACAACACGGGCGCTTACCACCTCCGGAACCTCCCGGCAGGGCGGTACACGCTGACCGCGACGGCGTCCGGCTTCCTTTCCAGCAGCGCCACCGGCGACCTTGCCGTCGGCGAGACGGAGCGGCTCGACTTCATCCTGAGCGTGGACCCGGCCGTGCAGACCGGCAGCGTCCGCGGAGTGGTCACCAACGCCGGCGGTGTCGGCCTGGCGGACGTCCAGGTCCAGGTAACCGCCGGGCCCACTTCCGGCCAGACGACGTTGACGGACGACGACGGGGACTACTCGATCGAAGGCCTGGTTCCGGGCACCTACGCGATCACTTTCACCGCGTCCGGTTTCTCGCAGCGCACGGTGAGCGGCGTGCAGGTGTTCTCCAACCAGGCCACCACCCTGAACGTGGAGCTCAACACTACCGGCGGCGGCGGCACATTGACCGGCACCGTGACGGACGCCTCCGGCATCCGCCTATCGGGCGTCACCGTGAGCGCCGCGGGGCGCACCACCACGACCGCGGCCGACGGGAGCTACACGCTGACCAACGTTGCCACCGGATTCGTGGACGTCACTTTCTCCAAGGCCGGGTTCCGTTCCGTAACGGTCCGCAACGTCCACGTCATGGAAGGGGTCACCACCCAGCTCAACGCCAGCCTCACCAACACCGCGGACACGGGAAGCCTCGCCGGCATCGTGCGCGACGTCTCGGGGCGGGCCGTCCAGGACGCGCTGGTGGAGCTGACGGGACCGTCCACGAACACCAGCACCCGGACGAACGCCGACGGACGCTTCCTGTTCAGCGGGATTCCCGCGGCCGGCGGCTACACGGTGACGGTCTCGGCTTCCGGCATGGAGACGTCGACGCAGTCCGGAGTAGTGGTCCCCGCGAACAGCACCGCCAACCTGACGTTCACCCTGCGCGCGCAGAGCGGCGTGGGGAGCATCGCCGGCACGGTGTCGAACCTCAGCGGCATCCCCATCACGCGGGCGACAGTGACCATCATCCGCGGCCCCGTAGTGAACCGGCAGTCGATCACCGGCAGCACGGGCCGGTACAACCTCACCGGCCTGCCGCCGGGCCGGTACACGGTCGAAGCGGGCGCCGTCGGATACATCCCTCAGCGTGCGGAGATCGAAGTCCGGGCGAGCCAGGCGGCTGCGAAGAACTTCTTCCTGGTTCGGAGGTTTTAGCGGCGGGCAATCTGCGAGGAGCGCGCAACCCTTCGCGTCGCCGAAGCTCCTAACCGGGAAAGGAGCTTCGGCATGATTCGAACGATCATCGTATTCGGGTTCGCGCTCACCCTGTTGGGTGCCGCGAGTGCCCAGGAGGCGAAAACCGCCCTCAGTCTCGACGAGAAAGTGGCGTCCGTCCGGCCCTCCGAACAGGAGGAGCGGTGGATGCAGATCCCGTGGCAGACAGACCTGGTCGAGGCGCGGGCGGAAGCGCAGCGCCAGGGCAAGCCGCTTTTCCTCTGGATCATGGACGGGCACCCCCTGGCCTGCGTATGAAACAACGGCCAGAGGGACCGTGCGTCCATCTTTAGCGATCCGAGAATCATTACTCTCCTGCAGACCGCCTTCGTGCCCTACGCGGGCGAGTGCCAGGAAGTGTACCGCCGCGCCTCTCCGCTCAAGGATTGGTTCGTCCCGATGGCCTCCAGCGTCAACCCGCGTCTCGCGCGCGGCGAGACGGCGCAGGGCTACTACGTGGCCGGTCCGGACGGCAAGGCCTACGGCTGGTACCACCGTCAGAGGGACCCGTTGCAGGTGCTGCAGTTCATCGACGGCGCCGCGGCGAAATACCGCGGGGACCCCCCAACGAAGACGGCGCTGCCCAAAGACTCCGTCCGCACCGAGCGGAACCTCACGCCTGCAGCCGGAACGACGGTGGTCCGCGTGTTCAGCCGGATCCGCCCGCTCCCCGCGGACGCCGACGCCATGAGCCGCAGCATCGGCCGGGACCACCTGTGGGTCTACCCGCACGAGATCAAGGCCATCGCGGAGGCCTCCCGCGAGGCGGGAGCGTCCTTCTCTATGCCCAAGTCGCTCGCGGTGCGGCTGGCGCGCTTCCACCTCGTCAGCAACGTCCGCGGCCAGCCCACCTCGTGGGGTCCGGATGAGGTCCGCAAGGCCGAGCTCACCGGGAAAGTCGTCACCGCCGGCGGCAGCCGCACCATCTCCTTCGGCGGTGACTTCGAAACCGCCAGCAAGGATGAAGTCCACGGATTCAAGGGCCGCGTGGAAGGGCAGTTGACGCTGGACGCCGCGGTGGGAAAGCTCACCCGCTTCCGCGCTTACGCAGAGGGTGAGGGACGCGGCAACCACGCATGGAACCGCCGAGCAGGGGAGCGCGTCCGCGGTGGCCTCGGGCCGTTCCCGCTCGTCTTCGCGTTCGTCGACGTCAACGACAACCTCGCGAAGACCCTCCCGCCGGCCGGACTGTATTACAGCACCCCGGAGGGGTACGAGCGGCCGCGAGTAGGTGGCGAGTAAAGTCTGATCCGACCGCGGCGAGGGAGAGCAAGGTGGCACGTGCGAGGTGCGGCTTCACGCTGAGCGAGGTTGTGACCGTGGTTGCCGTCCTCGCCGTGCTGGCGCTCATCCTCATGCCGGCGGGCATGTTTGCCGGCCCACGGCCCGCAGCCCGGCGGGCCGCCTGCATGAGCAACATGAAGCAGCTCGTGCTGGCGCTTCGCCTCTATGCCGACGACTGGGAAGGGCGTTACCCGCCCGCCGGCAAGTGGGACCGCGATGCGGTGCGCTACGCGCAGTCCAATCTCCCCAGGCCCCGTCTATGGTGTCCGGATGTTGCCGCGAACTCAGTGATTGATCCGGCCCGGCGCCCGGACGTATTTGGGTATGGCCTCAACGTTTCGCTGGCAGGAGCCCGCGCCGCCTCGGTTTCAGATCCGACGCGGACGGTAGCGCTCTTTGAGACGGACCTTCCACAGCCCGCAGCCGGGAGGGCGGGTGCGGTGGCGGATCCCGCCCGGCACCGCGGCGGGAACGTATACGCTTTCTCAGACGGGCACGTGAAGTGGCTGCCCACCGTACCGGCGTTCCGCGCGGCTATGGGGAGCCGTTGACCTACTCAGCGTGGTCACGCGCCGGGCGCGGGTGCGACCTGCAACGCGGTGCAGTGGTGCTCCAGCGAGTGGCGGATGTGCGTGTCCCAGTAGTCCCAGTCGTGGACGCCGGGGAACTCGCGGTAGTCGTGAGGTATGCCGAGCGCCTCCAGGTGCTGGTGGAAGGCGCGGTTGCTCTCGATCAGGTAGTCCTCGTCGCCGCAGTCGAGGTAGAGCGCGGGCAGCCGGGCACGGTCCGCCTTCTCCGCGAGCCGGAAGAGGTTGTACCGGTACCGGACCTCCCCGTTCCGCGGTCCGAACGCCTCCAGGTCCCGCGCCTTGTGCGCCAGGTAAGCGCCCGAGTGGGCGCCGACGCTGCAGAAGAGCTCCGGGTGCTTGAGCCCCAGGAGCACCGACGCATAGCCGCCCATTGAGAGGCCGCCCACCGCCCGGCTCTCTCTTCCGGGCCGTACCGGGAAGGCATGCTCCACGTATTCGATGAGGTCGCGGGTCAGGAACTCCTCGTAGCACTCGCCCGCGTGCGTGTGGATGCCGAAGCTCCGCGCGATGTCCGGCATCACCACCACCAGCGGCAGGTCCCGCACGTAGCGCCAGATGCCGGTATTCGTCAGCCAGGCGGTGTAGTCGTCCGTCAGGCCGTGGAACAGGTAGAGACACGGGTAGGGCCCAGGCCCCGCACGGTGCACCTCCGGCACGATCACGTTGAACGCCGCCTTGCGTGCCAGCGCGTGCGAGAAGAAATGGATGGTCCCGTAACTCATGAAGCGGCTAACCCGGCGCGCGTCGAGGCGGAGTGCTCCCCCCAGTGGGCGCTCTGGGGGGCCGCGAGGGCGTGGCGGGCTTCACCCTAACGGTCGCCGGCTCCGGTCTCAGCGTGGGGGTGGTGGGCGCCGAGACGGCGGCCCTGACCGGCGCAAGGAAGAGCGGCGCCCCGGCGTCCATATCCTTGAGCAGGATCACCTGGGCCCGCTGGCTGCCGCGCGTGAGTGCGGGAACCCGCGCGGAGGTGTGGCGGACCAGGTCGCCCGCGGTCACGCTGCCGGTACCGCCGGCGGAACCGTCCAGCAGCTCCAGCAGCGCCTTCGTGAAGGCGCCGTGCTGAAGCTCGGTCAGCTCCCGTGCGGCCCCGACCGCGCCCCCGAGGATCAGTAGCTGCGTCCCCTCGCGAGATGACAGCCGTCCAAGGTCCGTGGGGCTGAACGCCCGGCCGGTCTGGTGCGTGTCCAGGAGCACGATCAGCCGCCCGCAGCGCTCTCCGAGGCGGACCAGCCGCTGGGCCACCTCGATCCAGTTGGAGGCGGCGCGGGCGGATTCGGTCGCCCTGATCTCGTGGGTGACGTAAAAGAAATCGCGGCCCGCGTGGCGCTCGCCGTGGCCGCTGAAGAAGAAGACGGCCGTCGTCGCCAGGTTAGCCTGCGCGATCATGCGATCCAGCGCCGCGAGGACGCCGCGGTGCGTCGCCTGCTCGTCCAGGAGCGTCACGATCGTCTTGCGCAGATAGAGCGGAGCGCGCTGCCGGTTCAGCGCCGCCGCGATGGACTGGGCGTCGTCCCGCGCGAACCGGAGCGGCGGAATCGTCTCGTGGTATTTGTCCAGCCCGACGGCCAGCCCCAGTAACGCTGGACCAGTAGAAGGACCTCCGGCCGCGGGCGGGGGCGCCGGCGC
>JGI10216J12902_102408187_pt1 | contig 17207 bp, 15 predicted proteins | sample KanNatreferecore_FD_12902 | JGI IMG/M metagenome (IMG submission 12902)
GAGGCGCTTGCGGCCGAGTTGCCGATCGTCTGCCTGGACCGAGGGGGCCCCCCACTTCTCTCGGGTCAATACGGCATCTGTGTATCGGTTTCAGGATCTCCGAATGCCGTCGCCGGTCGATTGGCATGTGCCTTGGAGCAGGCAAAAGCCATGCCCTTGAGGGAAGCGGACCTCGGCCGTGACTATCGCATCGATCATCGCGCCCAACAACTTTTCGCGCTGCTCGATCGAATGGGTGTGCAACGGTGAGCCGTCCTCGTCGGAGACCCGTGAAACCCTCGTTGCTGGTTCGAGCGGCACGGGGCGGATTCCAGCGACATCGAAGCCCGATCGCCTGGGGGCTCGTCGACCAGTCCTGCTCTTCAGTCACGAACTTCGGGCTCTCGCTGGTCGCCGGGCGGCTGCTGGGGCCTGACGGCTTGGGTCGGGTGTTCTTGGGTTTCTCCGTCTATCTGGTGATCGTGAACCTGCAACGAAGACTCATCACGGAACCGCTTCTCTCCGCATCCTCCCATCTGGCTCCCCAGGAGCGATCGCGGACGACGCCCCTCGGACTCACGGCGTGCATGTGCCTTGGTTCGCTGTCTACCGCCGGCGTCCTCATGATAGGCGCCATCCTGGGAGGATTCGTGGGAGAAGCTCTCTTCCTGATCGCCCCCTGGATCCTGCCGACCCTCGTTCAGGACTACTGGCGGAACGTACTGTTCCGAGACAAGCGAGCCTCGGCGGCGGCTGCCAACGATGGTGCCTGGCTCGTGTTCATGGCGCTCGCTCTCCCGGCCTTGTCGCTGTGGCGTAGCGACTGGGCGGTCATGTCGTGGTGGGGAGCAGGAGCGGTCGTGGGGGCTGTCTGGGGCTTCATCCAGACCGGAGCCATTCCATCCCTGCCCCTGCGAGCGTGGGCATGGTTTCGCAAGTCGGCCTGGCCCTTCGGCAGGTGGAATGCGGCGGCCGGCATCGTAGCCAGCGTGGGTACGCAGTTCGGAACGTTCGCAGTTGCCGGGATCCTGGGTGCCGCCGCCCTTGGCGGGCTTCGTGCCGCCACGACGGTTTTCGCCCCTCTGACCCTCATCACTCCGGCGCTCGCCCTCCCCGGGCTCCCGGCCATTGCCCGAGCCGAAGCCCGAGGCGAGGGCAAGCGTCTGGCAATCGGGTTCTCATCGCTTGCGGTCCTCGCTTCTGCGATCTTCTCTCTGTTTCTCGTTCTTGGTGGATGGCAGATCCTGACGCTGTTGTTCGGGGCCTCGTTCGCTCGCTTCCACTCGCTCCTTTGGCCGATAGCCGCAAACCAGATATTCGCCGCCGCAGAAGTTGGGTTCTTGTTGTTGCTGAAGGCTCAACGACGAGGGGGTGTGCTCCTGCTTACGCAGGTCCTCTCGACGGGCTTGGGGCTGGTCCTAGTCATCACCCTATCGCTCGAATACGGGCTGGCCGGCGCGGCCTGGACCGGCGCCATCATGGCCGCGGTCTCGACGTCCTTGATTGCCTTCGCGGCGATGCGGCCCCCCGGGCGAGCGACGTCGCAGAGAGCAATCGAGCCGGCGATCTTCGAGAGTTAGACTCCAGACTCTTGGGTAAGCCTAGAGACTTGCGAGTGGACCCGCGGACTTTCTTCATGAACTGGGCACGGAGCGCCGGCAAATGAAGGGCCATCCGGATCGACCGGCAAGGGGGGCCCTAAGCAACCATGGAACTTCTCAGCGTCGAGATGGGCACACGGATCAGTGACACGCGGACGTGTGTTGCCTGCGGCGCGTCGGAGATGTGCCCGCTCGCGGACCTTGGGCCCGTGCCTGTGCTGTCTGGCGTGACCTTCGACGAGCGCGAGGAGGCCTTGAGATCGCCAGCGGGACGGATGGAACTCCTGTACTGTCCCTCATGCTGTCACGTCTATAACAGCGCATTCGATGAGTCGCTGATCGATTATGGCGTCGACTATGACAACACGCTTCACTACTCCCGCACCTTTCAGGCGTATGCCACCGATCTCGCAGGACGCTTGGCCCGCGAATACGACCTCGAGGGCAAGCACGTCGTCGAGCTCGGTTGTGGCAAAGGTCATTTCCTTATCGAGCTGTGCAGAACGGCGGGCTGCACTGGCACCGGATTCGACCCCAGCTACGCCGGTGACGTGCAGGACGGTGCTGTCACGTTCATGCGTGAACATATGTCGTGGGACGATCACCCCGGCTTCGACTTCTTCGTATCGCGCCACGTCCTCGAGCATCTCCCTGAGCCGTACGACTTCCTCATCGGTCTTCGCCACGCGTGTGGTTCCAGGCCGGTTCGCGGCTACGTCGAGGTGCCCGATGCCATCTACGACTTCGAGCGTTCGCCGTGGAATTGCCACTACCCGCATGTCTCGTACTTCTCCGCGACGTCGCTCGCTCGCCTCGGCATGAGGGCGGGATTCGGGCTTCTGCGCCTTGTCCGAAGCTTCGAGGGTCAGTACCTCTCGCTCGAGTTGGGCGTCAACGTGCCAACACCCGATGAGGTCATGTTCACGGGTATGGGCCTTCACCGCGAACGAGAGGTTCTGACAACTTTCCACGACAATCACGACGCCATCGTGAAAGCGTGGGAAACGCGGATCGATACGATTGGATACGACCACTGTGCCCTTTGGGGAGCGGGAGCGAAGGGGCTTGGGTTCCTCAATGCCATCGATCCGGACGGTCGCCTCGCGGCCGTCGTAGATCTCAATCCTCGCAAGCACGGAAAGTTTCTTCCCGTCACGGGGCACCGCATCCGCGGCCCGGATGAGTTGCGCGGGCGCGATATCCAGACCGTGATCATCACCAACCCGGCGTATCGGCGCGAGATTGAGGCCGCGTTGAAGGACTTGGGCGTCAGCGCCACGGTCACGTCGGCACATTAGGAGCGCCGAGACTGCGTGCGCTTCCTCACGTGAGAGCGCGAGAGGCGATCACGGCCTCGATAGCGTGTGTCCGCGCTTCGTCGATCTCTCCGCTCGTGTCGATCAGATGCATGCCATGCCCCCCCTCACCGATCTTCTGCCAGCGACCAATCTGCCTCCTAATCTCAGCCTCGGCAAGCTCCGGTTTTCGGGCGTGGAGTGTCGAGGGATCCCCTATGAGCTCGAGCGTAATGTCCGCGGTCGGGACCAGCCGCGCGAGAATCGAGCCCAGACCGCCAGGAGTGCGGAGACGATATCGAAGAGGGTCGACCAGCATGTCGTCGTAGCCGCGTTCCTGGATGACGAGACCGCTCCTCAACCGGATGGGCCAGACGATCACCCAGTAGCCGAGGGCATGATCGGCCCAGTAATAGAGAAGACGAGCAGTCGAGAGGAGCCACCCGTATGGGGGCGCTTCATGGGGCCTCGTGGAGTCGGCAGAAGCACGCCCAGAGAGAGCACCCAATCGGGGGAGCAGCCCTGGGCGCCAGTGAAGCCGAAGCGAGCGTCTGAACATCGGCGCGAATTCATCGTGCATGTGGCTCGCGAGACTGCTCTTCCCGGAGCCGTCCGGCCCGACGATCGCGATATGAAGCCCGCTCGGCGTGCCCAGTCGTCGCAGCCATCGAGCGGCAATCCGAAAGGGCAGTGCCGGATCCCGCATAGCCCGAGTGCGGTGAATGGCTCGGAGGAGCTGCCTGCCTTCGATGGCCGTGCGGATCAACGGCTCGCCTCTTGCGGCCCGATGCCTCAGTCGCGCGGCCGCCCGGCGGCCAAAGACGATCGCAGATGCCCGCTCGAACTCCCCGGAGTGCACGCCGGCCATCACGGCGGCCTGCTTGAGCTTCGGAGACTTCCACTGACGCTTCCACGTCTGCTTGGCCAACACATAGGCCGCCTCCCATGCTGGTTGCGGCCGTCGGACCTCTCGATCAACCCAGGGATGCGCGAGCATCTCGCGCATCGGGATCGCGAGTTTCCCGATACCTGTTCGGTCGCTGCATAGGTCGAGTGCGAGACGCTCAAGGCGGGGGCCAATGGGCCTCGCGAATACGGTGTACCACGCTCCTCCCACGTCATACTCGGAGCGCAGTACCGGTCGGTAGCCGAGCCGACCTAGTAACGAGACGAGCACCCCCCACACCCGTTCGACAGACTGATCCACCGCCAGGTCCAGATCGTGTTCCTGGAGAGGATCGGTACCTGGATGCAGCAACACACTACGCACGCCCGAACGTCCCAGGCCGGATTGGATCTCGCGTACCAGCGCAGCCCAGGACAGAGGCCGAGGGGGGACTCGCGGCATGATCGGAATCGCAGAGGAATCCTGCGAGGGTTTCGGTTGTGCCGAGGCTGGGTCCCGTTTCCGCCCGTCACCTTCGTCGGCGTCGTCCTGGCTTGGATTCATCGTTGTTTCGATGCTATGCGAAGTGTGAAAGCATTCGTGAAGCCTAACAACTCCATGGTCGTCACAACTCGGGGCCTGCCCTCGGCGTGTGGTGTACGCTTGCCCAGGATGAGCAACGTGCCAAGGCGTCCAACCTCCCCGCTTCCCTCGGGGCATTCAGGAAGAGCTCCACAACGCCTCAGTTCGATCGGACGCTACTCAGGTTGGGTCTGCCAAGTAGCGCTGTCAGGATCGCGTGACGCGCTCATGGACGCAGGTCGCCCGGACGTCAATGTGGATCCGACGCCTCGATCTTCCTACCCATCCATGTGTGTCACGGTTCGTGCGGATCATCGCCCGTGCGGCCGTCCCTCGCAAACGGGCCCCGAGCCCGACTCTTGGGGCCGTTCGGCGGCGCCGATCACCTGTACCGATTACGTTTCATGACCAGATCGCAGCCTCTCAGGACGATGGAGACGACCATGGACACTCGAGCGGTATGAGGGCTTTGCTAGCCTCAGCGATCATCTTCGTCGGCGTGATGAGCCTTCCCGCGACCGGCGACACGACCGAATCGACATCATCTCCCTGCGTTGGGGTGCGCGTCGCAGGCGGAGGAAACCTCGCGAAGGTCGTCAGACGACATGGATCCGGGACGACCTACTGTCTTGCTGCAGGCAAGTACACGATCAGGCGGAAGGTCCTGTTGGATCCCGGAGACGACGTGGTGGGTGCCGGCCGCGGTGCCACGACCATCACGGCCGCTTCCGGCGTCGGGTTGATGTTCGACTACTACCACTCGGACACGAGTGGCGTTGTCGCTTTCAAGCACCTGTCGGTCGGTGGTGCCAACCTGCCGCGGAGTGACGACTGCAATGACGCATGCGGGGCCGTGATCCTGGCCGACGTCCGTGTCCATGCCACCGACGTGCGCTGTTTCGGGAACGGCACGACGTGCCTCGGGGGCGGGGTCCACGATGTGGTGGTGAAGAATTTCGAGTGTGAAGGCAATGGATGGCATCCCGACTCGCTGAGGAACGATTTCCAGTCCGCATCCTGCCTCAAGATCAACCACGGCTCCGTCACCATGACTAACTCATACGTCCACGACAATTACTGGGACGGCGTCTGGTGTAACTTCTGTGACCACGTCGCGTTCGTGATCACGGATTCCCGGTTCGTCCACAACGGCCGAAGCGGCATCGTCTGGGAGGTGTCCGGTAGCGCTGTTCCCAGCGATCACGCGCTGGTCAAAGACAATATCATCCGGAACAACGGATGGAACCACAACGCCCCGCCGTCGGGCTGGGCCGGGATCATCATCTCTGACTCCGCCAACATGGAGATCGTCGGCAACACCTTCGGGGGGAACAGGGTGGGGGACGGCTCGGGAGGAACCCGCGCAGTCTTCATCTACGACGGGACTCGCGACCCGCTGCCGATGCACGACATCTACATCCACGACAACGTGCTTAACGGCGACCGGATCCAAAGCTGCACGAGCACCGGCGTCACGTGCGGGTGAGCGGAGGCAAGCCAAGATGATGCGGGCCGCTCCTGATCGACGACCGATGAGCACGTATGGAATTTCCGCTGCGAGGGCTCTCGTCGTTTGTATGCTGCTTGCCACGTGTACCGGAACGGGGAATTCCTCGCGAGGCACCATCGCCGGTTCGACGTCATCTCCCTGCGTCGGCGTGCGCGTCGCAGGCGGAGCAGACCTCGCGAGGGTCGTCAGAAGCCACGGATCCGGAACGACCTACTGCCTCGCCGCGGGCGACTTCACCGTCTCGACGAGGCCGACGCTTCAGCCGGGAGACGTCCTCTGGGGCGCTGGGTCTGGCAAGACCGTCATCACAGCTGCGCCGAGCATCGGCCGGATGTTCGAGTACAACAGTGACTCGAATGGCCTGATCACGTTCGAGCACCTGTCGATCGGCGGCGCCTACGCCGACCCGAACAGTACGACGTGCAACGACAGTTGTGGGGCTGTCATCCTCCAATCGGTGCGCGTCCATGCCTACGATATCCGGTGCTTCGGCAATGGGACGACCTGCATGGGCGGAGGCATCCACGACTCGGTCTTCGACGGCATCGAGTGTGACGGCAACGGCTGGCACCCCGACTCGCTGAAAAACGACTACCAGTCGGCGTCGTGCCTGAAGTTCAACGCTAGCGGCTCGTTCGTGGTCAAGAACTCGTACATCCACGACAACTACTGGGACGGCGTGTGGTGCGACTTCTGTGACAACGGGGCGCTCGTGATCACGGATTCCCGGTTCATCCACAACGGCCGAAGCGGCATCGTTTGGGAGGTGTCCGGTAACGCCGCGCCCGGCGACGCCGGCTACATCAAGAACAACGTGATCCAGGACAACGGGTGGAACACGAACGCCCCTGCGTCGGGATGGGCTGGGATCATCGTCTCTGACTCGGCCAACTTGGAGATCGTCGGCAACACCTTCGGAGGGAACAACGTGGGGGAGGGCTCGGACGGAGCCCGCGCAGTATTCATCTACGATGGACCTCGCGACCCGCTGCCGATGCACGACATCTACATCCACAACAACGTGCTGAACGGCGACCGGATCCAAAGCTGCACGAGCACCGGCGCCACGTGCGGGTGAGCATTCCCGCTGGGATGCGCCGGAGGACGCTAAGGACTTGAAGCGGGCGCGCCTCGACCGCTTCCCTCATGACGGCCGATCTCCGTTCGAGGTCTCTGCGAACGAGAAAATCTCTGCCGATCTGCCAATGCGACACCGGTCAGAAGCGCGAGTAACAGCATGAAAGGAGGCTCCTCCCACCAATCGAACGTGATGGCGAGAGGAAAGCTCATGATCCAGCCCGCCAATGCGGCGCGCGCGACCCATGTCCGGGTTCGAAGCAGTGGAATGCAGACGCAAGCGATCATCCATGTGAACACGAGCACGCCAACGATACCGATGTCGCTGAAGACTCCGAGAGCGCTCGACACCGGAGAGTTGAATGATGTCGCGCGAGCGAGAGGCTCGATTCGAGAGAGAACGAGCGACGGAATCGTTGCTGGCTGCAGACCGAGAACGGAGATGGGCGATTCGGCCCCCAATGCCGGAGTGGTCATGAACGCGGCGCGACTGATTCCGTTTGCCGGCCCGAACCCGAAGAACCAAGCCGAAGGATCCCACTTCATCTGCTCGAGAATGATGTCGGTCGCGATGAGCTTTCCCGAACGGCCCTGTGACGCATTCTCCAGGTACATGACGGCAGTTCGCCCGGTCGGGACCACCAACAGCAGCACCAGCAGTGCCCCGGCGATCGGAACGAGGACGCCGATCTTACGGATCAGACCGGGCACCGCGATCAGGAGCACCAGGCCGGCAAAGGGCAAGGCGAAGGTCACTTGCTTTGCGTCTGCGAGCACCGGTATCAGAATCGTGAAGGGCGCGGCGAGCAGGGTAGCCAACAAGCCCCATGAGACCGAGCGATGGTACCCCCACACCATCAGCGACACGCCGCCAAGGATGGCGATCCCCGCCATAAGGTGCGCCCCGGCCCCGTATCCGACCAGCGTTCCCACGACCGGATCACCGACCCCCGCCGTCCGTGCCTGGTAGACAGCAAATGGCAGCTGGATCGCAACCAGGACCGTGAGCAAGCCGAGGAGCCAGCGTTGTTGCTCCTTGCTCGGCGGCTCTATGAGCATCATGAGTATGAGCGCGAACGGCTCCGCCCAGAGCAGGAACGTCACGAACGGACGCTCGGCGTCTGACGGATGCAGCACCCAGGACGCCAAGATGACCGCCAGCAAAAGAAGGAGCGCTCTGGACAGACGTCGAGCCTCGGGTGCGCGAGGAACGGACCAATTTCTTGCGAGTACCGAAATCAAGCCGATGTAGACGAAGCCGAAATCGGCGAAAACGAACACCGACGGAAGCACTCCGCTGCTCGTCGCCAGTCCACCTAAGGTTGTGCTTGTGACGGCGAAAGCGGCCCAGATCCAGGAAGGCAGCGATGTGAACCCCGGAAGGGCGAGCAGGCCGATGACCGCGATCGCGAACATGCCGACGCCCCACCGAAGCACAGCAATCGTTGCCAGGATAAGGGGTAGGAACCAAGCCACCCCTTGCCAAACGGCGGTCCGTTGCCACACCGGCCTGCGGCGCTTCAACATACGTTTCCCGGTTGAGGGAAGAGCCGCACCTCTATGATGCCGACGCCCCTCCGAGAAGCACGAGTATGTGACGGTCACTGGACAACTCACCATGTTACCTGCTTCCGGCTTGCTGATGTCTTCCCCGCAGGGATAACGGCGGGGGTCTGCGGATGTTGTAGATCTCGACCCAACGTGAGAGGGCGGAGAGTCTTGCTCCATTCGATTGGTAGAGCCGCCTGGAAGGCCCATTCACCGTGAAGGGTCCGGCCTGGAGGTCCTTCGACATCACGGAGTTACATCGTCACCAAGCCTTACCGGCCACAGACCAACGGGAAGGTGGAGCGGTTCAACCTCTTGCCTGATCGGTCATCACTCATTGGATCTTCGGATCGGCCCTGACCAGCCGGAACCCAGCAGGCCCAACCTCAAGACGGAGGGCTGGTCCATGCTTAGGCGTTCCGGAGATCATCACCTGGGGTCCAAGTATTCCGAGTCATAGAGAGGGGCTCCCCGATTGCCCGTCGCGCGAGGACTCGTGGCCGAGTCGCACACAGTGGTTTGCCAGTGGTGCTGTCGCCACCGATGGCGTCTACATGCAGAACTCGGACCTCGACGAGTGCGCCACGAATGCGCCACGAATGGAGGATGGGGGCTGGCGCCTGTGATGGAGATTTCCACCTCTTCGGCCTTTCGCCGGATGGCAACCCACGCAGGTACCTGCCAAGATGGCAACCCCTTTGAGTTACCCACTCTCGCCGAAAACCCGGATCCGTCTTCCAAAGCCACGGGATAGGGTCGTCGTCCACCGACGAGGCTTACCGAGAAGGCCCCCCCGTACAGGCCTCGAGCGGGGAAACCAAGCCCAGCCGTGCCCGATCCCGAAACTTATCCCCAGAACCGGGGCGAATCGAGATGAACGAGTTGCGGCATGATGCGTAGGGAAGATACTCCATCCGGACGATTTGGTATCGTTGCGCGGTCCATAGGGTGTGTCCGGAGAGAGAAGGCGACCGAAGGAGGCTCGATTGCGGTACGAGACGCCGGTTATCACGGACCTTGGTTCCATCGCCGAGCACACGTTCATGCCTACCCCTCCGAACACTCAGGGGCAAGGCGGCGGCGGAAACAAGGGCTTTGTGAACTGCCGCGTCGAGACCACGAACTGCGAGCTCTCGCACCCGGGCAGTTAGGGTCGCAGCTCGCTCTTCGGCGGTCGGACACGCGAGTGAAGGTCGTCGCGTGTCGGACGCGTGGTTCACAGCTCATCGAGACGCCAGCGCAGCTGGCGTCTCGGTGTTTTATCCCCATTCTCGTTCCACGTCACTTCGACTAGGTGTCTCTTGGGTGGACTAGCAGCGCACTTGTCGAGCTCCGGCTCCCACGATATCCGGAAGATCGTCGGTCGGATGCTGGCGGCATCCCCACACCGAGGCGAACGAACTTCTATTCACCTCATAGGCGCTTGTGCGCTCGGCGTTTCGAGCCGCGAAGAGATCGGCGATTCGTCGCTCGAACGGGCCTCAGGACTAGCGGTAGCATTTACCGGACGTCTGGAGAATGCGCCTGAGCTGACGAAGTGGCTGGACCTCAACGGACTGCACGTCGCATCTACAACCCCAGCCGGTCTATTGCTGGCCTTGTTCAGCGCCGCGGGCGAGGAGGCTCCCAATCGCCTTCGCGGCGCCTTCTCCGCCGCCGTATCAGACGGACATTCTCTGTGGTTCTTCCGCGACCAGATCGGGTTTGAGACGCTCTTCTGGCGCGACGACGCGGACGGAGTCTACGTTGCGTCCGAAGCGAAACAAGTCGTGGCGGGGTCACGGATCTCAATGGAGCCCGACGTCGATGTCCTCGACGCGATCTTCTATTCGGACGTCGAGGATCACAGTCGGTGCGCGTTGTCTGGCGTCAAGAGGGTGATTTGCAGCGATCTATTACGCGCCGATCGCACTGGCGTGGACAGGAAGCGGTACTGGCAACCAGAGCGCCTTCTCGAAACGGCGCGCTTGACGGATGACGAGACGCAGCAGCGCTTCGACGAGCTCATGGAACAGGCGTGCGCACGAACACTCACGGGCGACGACGCCGTTGCATTGAGCGGAGGAATCGACTCACCGGCCGTGGCTGCTTTCGCTTCGAAGGCGCATCTCGAGATAACTGGTCAACCGCTTCAAGCGCTGTCAGCGGTCTACCCGGATTTCCCTTCATCCGATGAGAGCTCGTACATCGAGGATGTGGCGGAGTTTCTCGATTTGCCCCTACACATGTACGAGCCCGAACCGCAGCGGTTGGACCGCCTGAGCGAGTGGGTCCGGCTGTTCGATGGCCCCTGGTCGATCTGGTCCCCGGCAGGCGCCGAAGAACAGTTCCGCATCGCCCATGCGTTGGGTGTCCGCACAATCTTGACTGGGGAGTTAGCCGAGCAGGTGATGGCGATGCAGATCGGACTGATACCGCACCTGCTTTCACGTGGGAGGGTACGTGCCGCGGTGCGACACCTGCGTCTGCAGCGGTCAGGGGGCGCTCCCTGGCGTCGTATAGCACGTCAGATCGGAGGAACCGTCGTCCCTAGGTGGGTCACCGCGCATGACATCCGCAGGCGGCCTTTGCTTGCCATTCCCGATTGGCTCGATGCTGATCGTGCCGCCAGCGGACGAGTGCGCCACGCCCTTGCCGGTCGCCGGTACTGGCCAACCGCCCAACTCGCCGCATTCGGCGATGGGTCCAGCCTACCTCTCGAAGCAGGTTCGATCCTGCAGGCGCGAGATGGCGTGCGCATCCGGCAGCCGTGGGCCGACGTGGATCTGTGGGAATTCTTCGTTTCGCTGCCCGCCGAGCGTAAGTTCCCGGATCCTCAGATGAAGGCGCTCGTTCGACGTCTCTTACGGGGCAAGGTTCCCGACTCGATCGTTGATAGGAAGGACAAACCTGCGCTTAATGAGTGGTTCGAGGCGACCTCGATCGACTATCCGTCGCTCCGGCGATGGCTGCTCGTACCGAAATACCGAGTCCTGGGTGTCGATTACGAGCGTCTTGCCGGGCACCTCGAGGCGGAGAACATGGACTTGGCGAGCTATATCTGGGCAAAGGACCTCGCCGCGATGCAGGCCTTCCTCTCGCTATGGTGAAGGCTGACACGTCCGACGCACTGCGCGCGCCGCAGGAGAAGGTGGGCGAACCACCCGTCGCCGAGTTGCAGGGTGTCTCTCGACGATTCGGTGATCGCCATGCGCTGCGGGGCGTCTCCCTCCAGATCAGATCTGGTGAGATCCGCGCTCTCCTCGGACCCAACGGTGCAGGGAAGACCACGCTTCTACGCGTCCTGTCGGGGCTTGTCCAGCCAACGACCGGTGACGTAAGCGTTGAAGGGGTCAAGTGGAGGGACCTTTCCGAGCGAGAGGCCCGCCGCCTCCTGGGACTGATGCCTTCCGGCGACCGAACTTTCTATCTCCGGATGTCGGGTCTCGAGAACCTCGTATTCTTCGCTCGACTGCACGGGCTTTCTCGGCAGGCGGCATTGCACCGTGCCCGCGCATGCCTCCATGAGGTCGACCTCGAAGATGCCGCTAGGCTTTCGGTCAGCGCGTATTCCCACGGCATGCAGAAGCGGTTGTCGTTCGCGCGAGCGATCCTGGTGGACGCACCCCTTCTTATGATCGATGAGGCGACCCATGATCTGGATCCTGCGAGCGCCGATCGGGTCCGTCAGCTTGCGATCGACAGGGCGTCGAGCGGATCCGCCGTCCTGTGGGCCACCCAGCGAGTCGACGAAATCCGGGGATTCGCGCACCGCGTGACGCTTTTGCACGAAGGTCTCGTGCGCTTCGACGGATCGGTCCCCCAGCTCATGGCGAAGGCTCCCGGCCGGACGCACGTCGTCCACCTCAGAGAGATACCAGGACAACGCAAGAGCGCCCGAGCGGAGATCGCTCGTAGCGCGCTCGAGAGCCTCGGCAGCATCGCATCCCCGCTGGATCCCGAGGATGATTACGTCGTGCTCTCGCTGTTAGAAGGGGCCACGCTCGGACGTGCCGTCACCGCTTTGGAGTCCGCTGGACTCGAGGTGCTCAGCTGCCGCGAGGAGAGGTCCGACATCGAGTCCGCATTCCTCGCCCTCACCGGAGGAACCGGTCGATGATCGACGCCGCGGAGCAACCATCTCGGTGGACCGTGATCGAAGAGATACGAAAGCTCCCGGCCTTCCTCCGCCGTGACTTCCTCGTGGCCTGGACATACCGCCTCGCGTTCGTCGTTGACTGGGTCAACCTGTTCGGCCAGATCCTCGTCTTCTCGCTGGTTGGCCGCTTGATCGATCCGAGCACACTTCCCGTCATCGGAGGCGAGCAAGTGACCTACGTCGAATTCGTCGTCACGGGCATCGCCGTGACGACGCTATTGCAGATCTCATTGGGGCGGGTCGTGAACGCCACTCGAGAAGAGCAACTCATGGGCACGCTCGAGGCGCTCCTGATGACCCCGACATCTCAATGGACGATTCAAGTCGGGCTCGTGGTCTACGACCTCGTATATGTCCCGATCCGAACGATTGGCATCGTGCTCATCGCGGTGCTCCTCTTCGATGCGCGTATCCACGCTTCCGGCATGGGGCCCGCCATCGCCATCCTCCTGGTGTTCATGCTGTTCGCGTGGGGGGTCGGCATGCTTGGTGCAGCGCTCGTCATGACCTACCGACGTGGAGTCAACGTCCTTACCTTCGCGACGTCGATCGTGATGATCGGGTCGAACGCCTACGTCCCCGTAGACGTGCTACCGTCCTGGGCGGCATGGTTGGCGGTGATCAACCCCGTTACGTTTGCCCTCGACGGCCTCAGGGGCGCCTTGTTGGGCGGAGGAGGTTGGCAAGATGCAGTCGACACGATCGTCATCCTTCTCCCGATCGCCCTAATCTCATTGCTCGTGGGAGGTATGAGCATCAAGCTCGCGCTGGCTCGCGAACGACGACGTGGCACGCTGGGGCTCTACTGACGTCCCGGAGTCGCGCGACGTGATCGCGCCGACGGCAACGATCAACCGCAGCCATCGCGCCGTCAGTCGGGGTCTGGCCGGCGAAGGAGGCGCGGTATTGCTCAACCTCGACTCCGGCGCCTACTACGCGTTGAATGCAGTCGGTCTGCTTGTCTGGTCCGCCCTAGAGCATGAGTTGACGTTCGCCTCTTTGTTGGACCGACTGCGACTTGATATCGATGATGCCCCGGCGAGCCTCGATGTCGAGATCGCCGACTTCCTCCGTGAGTTGGAGAACCGTGAACTGATCACTATCCAGGGATAGCGATGGCGCGACAACTCGCAGACGACACGGTGCTTCGACGTGCCAGAAATCTGCGTCTCCGCATCGATTCGGATGAGATCGTGTATGTCCTCAAGCACAGCGGCCTCATCTCGTGCGGACGTCGTGGACTCGCCATCCTCGATGCCTTTTCTGTTCCGACACCGCTCGGCGTGGCCCTGGACCGAATCGGCGGCGCGTCGACACAGGATGAGTGGATGGACATCACGAGTTCGATCATCGGATTGCACGGTGCCGGCGTGCTCCTCACCGAGGAAGAGGAAGAGACCACACGTGCCGTCGCGGACGGTACCTTTGCCGATCCCATGGTGCACGCCATGATGCTGAACGACCGTCGGAGAACATCGACGTTCATCGACGCCGTGTACGACGTCGTGCAGCCAGGGGACATCGTCGTGGACATCGGAACGGGCACCGGAGTGTTGGCGGTGGCCGCGGCCCGCGCTGGTGCCGGCCACGTCTACGCAATCGAGGCGTCAGGGATCGCCCAAACTGCACGGAAGGTCTTCGCGGCGAATGCGTTGGCCGATCGGATCACGCTCGTGGAGGGATGGTCCACCGATCTCGAACTTACTCAGCTTGGTGACGTGCTGGTTAGCGAGATCATCGGAGAGATGCCCCTCGAGGAACGTGTCCTGGAGACAACCCTCGACGCGCGTCACCGGCTTCTCAAGCCCGACGCCCACCTGATCCCACAGCGGTTACGGATCGTGGGCGTGCCGATATCGATCCCGTCCGAGCATCTCTCAGGGAGAATCGTGCAGGCCTCGACGATCGGAAGGTGGCGTTCGTGGTATGGGATCGATCTGGGTCCGGTCGCCGATGCCTCTCACGGACTCGGACACATGATCTACATCGATCGGGAAGCGGCGGCGGCCCTTCCCGTCCTCGGGCCGTCAGTCGTCCTCGCCGATATCGATCTGGGTGCGTTCGAAACCCTGCAGGTAGAGAGTGAGGCAACGGTGCGAATGCAATCGGCTGGCTCGCTGAACGGCGTCCTCATATCCTTCGAGGCCGATCTCGGAAACGACCGTATGGTGTCGAGCCGACCGGAGTTCACGGATGAGCAAAGCAGCTGGCGGAACGTGGCTTGGTTCTTCAACGAAAGCATCGACATCGAGGCCGGCGACCGCACCGCGATCGAGTTCACGTATCGGGCTCCGGGGCGGCGCAACGGCGTCCGGATCCGACGCGAATGACCGTGCCTACTGTGCTGTCGTCGTCGCGATCAGATTGACGACCTCGTCCAGACCATCAAGGGTGGGCTCCCTGTAGAGGTTCCAGATTCGGATCGAGTCGATTAGGGACGTGATCCCGTCGAAACAGCGGACGACGTCCTCCGTGCTCGGTAGTCGCCAGCTGAGGGCCCACAAATCTGGAAGCGCCCTCGTCGGTTCGACGCGCTCCATCCGAGCCCTCCCCTCATGGCCTCGCCGAAGGAAAATGATGCCGGAGATGGGGATCGGCGCCCCATCACCTCGCGTGACCGCATCGAGCACGAGATGGACGCGGTCGGCCTCCTCGACGACCGCTTTCGTTCCCGGTAGATCGAGATTCTCATAGATGTCGGCGCGCACCCGGAGGACAGCGGGGCCGGGAAACAGGAGTGGTGTTCCACCGGGCCGACAGCAACTGATGTCCTCGGTCAGGACCCGATAACCAGCGCGGAGGAACCCTGCTGCGAGTGTGGTTTTCCCGAATCGCCCCGGGCCTGCCAAGAGCACAGCCTGGTTGCCGATCTGCACCGCCGCGGCATGAACAGAGAGGTCACCACGCGCGAGGAAACACAGGACCGCAGGGATACCCCATAGCCGGCGCTCGCGCAGGTATGGATTGGTTTCGGCGGGCACGGCAATCGACGGAGTCAGGCGATCGACGTCGAACCAGCCTTCACGCTCGCTGAAGAGATGACATCTGCCGTTCTCGATCCACAAGCGACCCGAGAACTCTTGGCCTTGGCCCGGCTCCCAACGCATTGTCGGCTCTCCCTGAGGCTCCCCCAGGGGTCGACCGACGAACACGTCCAGAGGACCTCCATTCTCGCCACCTCGAAGTGTGGCGAGCGGTAGTTCCGTTCGCACCTGAAAGCCGTAACAGCTTCCCATTGGTGCGCTCACGGGAAGCGAGCCAGCTCCTGATGCCCGCGACTCCCCGGCGGAGGGCCAACGTCCGCGCCATCCAGTTCGATCCACGCATGAGCGATCTCGTCCTCTGGATGTTCAGGCATGCCAATCACGAGCTCTGGAAGTCCGCCATCGCGCGGGAGAAGACGGTAAAGCACTAGAGACGAGTAGAGACACCGAGCGCGCCAAGGGCCGATCCTGAGAACCCTGTAGACGATCCTTCCGAGACGCCTAGGACGCAGACTCAGACCTGTGCGACGAGAGGACTGATTGATCCGCCGAACAGCAAGCGGCAGCGGATGCCGAAGTAATTCGATTCGGATATGGATGAAGGCCCACCAGATCCGAGCGACCAAGACCACCTTCGATACCATGCCGAAATCAGATGAATGATCACCCACAACGTGGTCGAGGCCGTTCCGCTGCTGTCAACATCGACCGCTTCCTTGCTCGCAACACCGAGACAGTGACAGGTGCTTCGCGCCTGGCGAGCCAAAATGGTCGCCAAACCTGACATCCCGCAGGACCTTATCCGATTTTCCCTCGTCCCTCATGGCATGGAGAGTCAGGACGAATGCGCGACCTGGCTCCGCCAGGTGGCGACGGAGTACAGTCCGTAGGTCCGGAATGCCGCCCGCGGGTTCCATGCACCGTAGTTTGCCACCATTTCAGCGGACCGCCACTTGAGATCCGAGCTAGAAACTGCAGACTGGGTGCTGGGCGTTCCGCACTCGCCGTCTGATGGGGTCGCTGATCGTTGTACCCTCCTCATCGAGGTGAGGAACGCCCGGATGTTGCGTGTTCCCTGTTGGCGGACGGCGATATCAGCAGGCGGGTTCCATCTCAACGGCTCATTCGAGAGTGCAAGCGAACCGGCTCCTCGAACGTGAGGCTCGAGCCACTAATTTGGGGGTCTGGACAGAGCCGTCGACCGACGGAAGGGCCGTCTTGATCAGATGGGTTCCCGACGGCGAGGCTCGCTTTCGTGTCTCCCAGCAGTCGGCCTGCGAGTAATGCCACCAGCGTAGACGAGCAATGCCACCAGCGTAGAGAAGACCATCGCTGGGGCCCGTTGCAGGGCTCAGACCGATGACGTACTGTGGCTCGACGTAGGGAGAATGAGGGAGAGGAAACATGAAGAGGCTCACGATAGTGGTGGCTGGAGCGATCTCCTTCGCTCTTCTGTCCGCCTCATCGGCCCTCGCTCAGTCCAACATCCCGCAACCCGAGGTCCGGGGCGAGGTCGTCACTCCGCCGGGCGCAGGCGGCGGCGTGTCCGGGTCCACTGCGTTCACCGGGATCGATATCACCGTGTGGATGCTCGCGGCCGCGGCATT
>JGI10216J12902_100357122_pt1 | contig 17180 bp, 12 predicted proteins | sample KanNatreferecore_FD_12902 | JGI IMG/M metagenome (IMG submission 12902)
CCGCCGGGTTTATATCCCCCGCCTGGTGGCCTGCTGAACCCGCCCCCGGGTTTTTGTGGTACTGCCATTTATTTTTTTTAATGAAGCCCCTCCCTGCAGGAGCATTTTGATTTTAAACTGATGCCTTTACAGGGAAAGGCATTAATAAAGCTCAATTATCAACGATCAATATTCAATTCTCAGGGAAACCATTCAGATGAATATTGAACATTGAACATTGAGCGCCGGCGCTTCCGTCGGCATCGCGATCAGTTACGCTGCGTCGCGACATTGAATATTTATCTTTTAACTATTTAATTAAAAAAACCGGTAATCCTCTTTTGACTTCCCTTCTCCTCTCCTTTCCCTGATCTCCTCGCTGGCTTCCTGTATGAATGTATCTACAAGTGTAGTGCCGAGATCTCCGATATGATGTCGGCGAACGGCTACCTTCCCTTCATTCATTTCCTTTTCTCCCACCACCAGCATATAAGGTACTTTTAATAATTCAGCATCCCTGATCTTTTTACCTATTTTTTCTGGCCGGTCATCAACCTCCGCACGAATATCTGATTTTTTCAGTTTATCTGAAACAGATTTGGCGTAGTCGAGGAATTTATCGCTGATTGGAAGCAGTTTTACCTGCACCGGTGCCAGCCAGAGGGGAAATTTACCCGCATATTGCTCCAGCAGGAACCCAATGAACCGTTCATGAGTACCGAGTGGCGCCCGGTGAATGATCAGAGGTGTTTCTGCCGTATTCTCAGGTGTAGTGTATTCGAGCTTGAAGCTCCTTCCCTGTGAAAAATCAACCTGGTTGGTTGCCAGGGTAAACTCACGGCCGATCGCACTGTATATCTGCACATCTATCTTGGGACCATAAAATGCAGCTTCGTCCTGGACCTCAACAAAAGGTATATTGGATTCCGTCAGCACATTGCGAACCATGACTTCTGTTTCTTTCCATAGTGCGGGTTCATTTACATATTTCACGCCTAATTTATCGGGTGAATGAAGTGAAAGCCGCATAACGTATTTCTCAATTCCGAATATTTTAAAATACTTAAGATACATTTCATTCACGGCCCTGAACTCTTCATTGAATTGATCTTTGGTGCAGTAGATATGTGCATCATTCATATGCAGGCACCGCACCCGCATGATACCAAATAACTCGCCGCTTTGTTCGTAACGGTAGACAGTCCCATATTCTGCAAGACGGTAAGGCAGATCGCGGTAACTTTTGGGTTCGGCAGCAAATATCTTATGATGGTGCGGGCAGTTCATGGATTTGAGATAATACTTCTCTCCTTCCAACTCCATTGGCGGATACATGCTGTCTGCATAATAAGGCAGGTGCCCGCTGGTGATATACATACTCTCCTTTGCTATATGCGGTGTCACCACTCTCTTATATCCGGCTTCGAGTTCAGTTTCTTTTGCAAGCTTTTCAAGTTCTTCTATAATGATCGTGCCATTAGGTAACCATAACGCAAGCCCTGGCCCCACGTCATCATCCATAGTAAAAATGCTGAGCTCTTTTCCGAGTTTGCGATGATCCCTTTTCTTTGCCTCCTCCAGCATCACCAGGTATTCGTCGAGCTCTTTCTGGGAAGGATATGTTACCCCGTATACGCGGGTTAGCATTTTATTTTGCTCGTTACCTTTCCAATAAGCACCTGCAATACTGGTAAGTTTAATCGCTTTGATAAACCCGGTACTGGGAATATGCGGGCCGCGACATAGGTCGGTAAATTTTCCCTGGGTATAGAATGTTATCTCGCCATCCTGTAGTCCTGCCAGCAGGTCAAGTTTATATTCATCCCCTTTTTCTGAAAAATAATTAAGTGCTTCCTTCTTCCCCACTTCCTTTCTTTCATAAGGGTTATTTTGTTTCGCCAGTTCATTCATCTTTTTTTCCAACGCGAGCAGATCTTCCTCACTCATCTTCCTATCTCCCAAATCCATATCATAATAAAATCCATTTTCCACAGGAGGACCCACCCAGAATTTTACACCCGGGAACATTGACTCCACTGCCTCGGCCATAAGGTGTGCGGAAGAATGCCAGAATGTGCTTTTTCCTTCAGTATCATTCCATGTCAGCAGTTTTAGTTTCGCATCTTTATTTATAGGCCGGGTTGCATCCCAGATCTCCTCGTTGACCTGTGCAGCCAGAACTTTCCTGGCCAGGCCCTCGGAGATCGATTTCGCGATATCCAAAGCCGTCGAGCCCTTTTCATACTGCCTGACCGCACCATCCGGTAGTGTAATGTTGATCATTATGTTTTGTATATAATTAATTTGGGTTTTGCATGCGCAGTTCGTGTGAACCACGGCGGGTCGCAAAATTAACAACTTCTTGCCACAGAACCCCATAGGCTATACGAACTTATTCGTTAGTTTTGATTTTGATGAGACCCACTTCCTACAGGTATTTACTGGTATTTTCATTGCTGGTCCAGTTTGCCCATTTCTCTTCTCATGCCCAGGATATTACAGGTATATGGCGGGGTTATTTCGTCACTGAAGGATTTGATCAGTATAAATTTGAATTGCAGATTAAACAGAGTGGCACTACTGTCTCCGGTGTTTCCTATTCCTACCTGAGTACCGTATTTTATGGCAAAGCCACTTTAACTGGCAGCTATGATAAAACCGGTCAAAATGCCCTGATTCGCGAGATCAAAACAGTCGAGTTAAAGATGTCAGGCGGGTCACAGGCTTGTATCATGAAATGTGTCTTTAAATATGAACGGGATGGAAAAGAAGAATTCCTTACAGGGACTTTCACCAGCAAATTTGAGAAGGATGGATTTATGAATAGAAAAGGGGACAACTGTGGCGGTGGAAAAGTTTTTCTGCGCAAAGTGACCACTTCCGATTTTTATATCGAACCTTTTCTTCGCGGCAAAGTAAAGAATACACCTATAATCATTAACCAGCCTCCAGTTAAAAAAGACTCTGCTACCGCAAAGCCAACCACCCCCCCGGTTAAAAAGCCGGTAACAACTACAAAACCACCGGTCTCGAAAACTGTTACCAAGCCAGTGACAAAAAAACCAGATCCTATAACCATTACGAAAGAAGATACAACAGCAAAGACCAAACCGGCTGTCGTTAAGGTGAATCCACCTGTCACCATTCCCCCGGCGTTAAAGAACCGGGAAAATGAACTGGTAAGAACAATTATTGTAAACGATCCTGAAGTAATCGTGAAATTATATGATAACGGCGAAATTGATGACGACACGATCTCAGTATATCTCGATAAAAAACTGGTGCTCTCAAAAAAACGTTTGACTGCGGCGCCCCTTATCGTAAAATTCAACATCGATGAAGATAATTCCGATCACGAACTGGTAATGGTAGCCGAAAATATGGGTCGTATTCCACCTAACACATCATTGATGATAGTGGAATCGGGAGAGCAACGTTTTGATGCCCGTATTACGTCTACCAAACAGAAGAATGCCGTTGTACGGTTCAAATACCAGAAATTAAAATAACAGATTCCCGGGTCTTGCCAATGTCGGGAGTTGACCGTTTCTGTAATTTTTATCTGCCCTTCAGCATTTTCATCTATTTTTCCTCCCGATGATCCGACAATTCCTTTTACTGACCCTTGTATTGATGGCTTCACTGGCTGGTGCCCAGGACATCAATGGAATTTGGAAGGGGCGGCTGGTTATGGATCCCGGCGGTTGTTTTCCCGTGTATAATATAGAACTCCAGTTACAGGTTGTAGGCACCAGGGTCTCGGGTGTATCCTATCACTATTCCGATACATTGAATTATGTGAAAGAAACCTTTGAAGGAACCCTGAGAGCGGATAGCAGTCTGTCCATTACTGAATTAGGCGTAACTACATTTCATATCCCGGCTGATTGTGTACCCTGTGTAAAGAAATATACGCTGAGTTATCATAAAGGAAGCGGTCCTGAAGAACAGCTCAGGGGTACCTGGTCGGGAAGAACAATGGATAATAAATCTGCTTGTCCCCCGGGCACAATCGTCCTGATCCGTTACGATAAGTCCACTTTCAAACAGGAAATGAAATTACCACCAACGCTTACCAAACGAAAAGTGGAACTGGTAAAAGAGATCAGGGTGGATACCGGGCTGATCAAGATCGATTTCTATGATAACGGGCAGATCGATGATGACACGATATCTGTCTATGTAAACAATATGCCGACAGTAACCAGGAAAAGATTAAGCGCCAAACCTGTGTCCATATCGGTAAAAATCGATCTGAAACGTACCGAACAGGAAGTTATCATGGTTGGAGAGAATTTAGGGACCATACCTCCGAATACTGCACTCATGATCATCAATGCCGGGGACAAGCGCTACCAGCTCTACCTTACTTCGGATGAGCAAAAAAATGCGATGGTGCGCTTTATTTACGAGAGACCGGTGGCTATTATTAAGAACCCTTAAGGGGATAATCAATATTGAGTAGTTGAAAGGTTGAAAGGTTGAATGAGATTAAACCTTTAAACTTTTAAACCCTTAAACATTTCAACCTTTCAAGCTTTAAATCCTTCAACCCTCTCTCAGAACCCTCTTGCCGGAACTGGTTTTGGCAATTCCTTTCTTGGGATCTTTTCATCCCTTTGTGCTGTATTATAAACAAATGTGGCTACGATAACAGAGGCCTGTTTCAGATCTTCCGGTACCAGGTGATCATACGTGTCCATATTTGTGTGATGCGTCCGGGTATCATATTCGAGTTCATCCTGGATGAATTGAAATCCGGGAATTCCCACTGCATCGAAAGCAAGATGATCAGTACCTCCGGTGTTACTTATCGTAACAGTCTTAGCGCCGAGATCTCCGAAATTCGCAAGCCATTGTTCGAAAACCGGGCCAGCATTTTTATTTCCCTGCAGGTAAATTCCCCTGATCTTCCCGCTACCATTATCTAAATTATAATACGCAGATACTTTCGAGTGTTCCGGTTTCAATTCCATTTTTGCAGGATCGGCAAAATGATTTTTCACATAATTACGCGAACCATGTAAGCCTTGTTCTTCGCCGCTCCATAATGCGATCCTGATCGTACGCCGGGGCTTTACACCGAGCGCTTTTAAAATACGTACTGCCTCCATCATTACTGCACAACCAGCCGCATTGTCTGTTGCCCCCGTAGCCCCATGCCAGGAATCTAGGTGCCCACCCAGCATTACTATTTCATCTTTCAATGAAGGATCGGAACCGGGTATTTCTGCCACCACATTATATCCCTGCAGGTCATCGCTGAAGAATTTTGTTTTTACATCTGCTTCCAGTTCCACTTTTAACCCAGCTTCGGCGAGACGCTGGAGCCGGAGATAATCATCACTGGATAACATTACCATGGCTGGACCTTCTTCCGCGTCTTTTGTATAAGACCCACCTCCACTCACGAATATTGTACCGTCATTTCCGCTTGCATTCATCGTTAATACAAGCGCAGGTTTTTCCTGATTATAGAATTCGGTGTATTTGCGTTGTAAAGCCTGGCGTCCTAACATCAGGGCACGTTGCGTGGAATCCATTTGAGGCCGGGGCCGGTTTCCCTGGGCGGCAGGTGCAGCTTTTGCCATTTTATCAAGGCTGGTATCTGCAAACCTGTTGGCGTCTGCTTCAAATGATGGTTTTAATACGGCCGGCGACCAGGTCATTACCATTTTCCCTTTAAGCTTACCTGCATATTGCATCAATTCGATAGTGTCTTTTGCTTTTATCAATACAATTTCACCCGTTACCATTTTTTTACCGGGAGTGCTGCCTGTCCATGCACGTGGTACAGCAATGATCGGGGCATAATAGGGAGAGACCATTGCCAGGTAGCATCGTTCCTGCTGCCAGCCTTTACCAAACTCACCCCATGCCTCGAGGTTGGCATTTTGCAAACCGTTTTTCGTCAACTCTTCCTTGGCCCAGGTAGCGGCCCGCATAAAGCCGGGCGAGGTGGTTAACCGGGGCCCGGAAACATCAGTCAAGTGAAAAGCGATATCCATCACCTTCGAATTCTTTAAACCTTCTTCCCTGATCTTATTGATCATATCCATGTCCAGCTTTTCCTGCGCGGATACAGACAACACAAAACAAATTGATAACAGGAGGTAAATCAGTTTTCTCATTAGTTTTATTTAAGGGAAGAAAGTTACAGTTTTTCCGGTTCAATTGATATTTCATAATCTTTTATACCTTCGCTTTCCTTCCCGATCATACCTCATGAATGCAATCCATGGTTAGTGTGCTGTCTTTACCCAACCGGCTTGTCATCTAAAAACCAAAATACAATTAACATGAAAAAATTAGTCGTTATGCTTGCTGCGGGTTGCATATTCCTGTTAGCGTCCTGCAACTCCGAGAAAAAAACCGAGACCACTGAAACTACTGCCGCCAAAAAGAACCTGGAATCAGCCCAAACGATCGCCAAGGCTTTTCAAACCGGTGACGTTAGCATGGTTGACAGTGTAGTGGCCGCCGATTTCGTTGACCATACTGATCGGGGTGATGTGATTGGAAGGGATAGCCTGAAATCAATTATTAAGATGGTGCAAAACATGCAGATGAAGATGTCGGTTATAAAAGAGATGGCTAATGAGACTCATGTATTCCAATGGCTCCACTTTACCGGCACCAGTGATGGCAAAATGGGAATGCCTGCAGGTCCCTATGATTTCACGGAGATCGAATTGGTGAGATTCCAGGACGGTAAAGCTGTTGAACATTGGGCTCTTATGGAGCCCAGGGCAATGATGAAAATGATGCCGGGTAGCCCATCGGATACCAGCGGAAAGTATGACCCGGCAGTTCCGAATGCCGCTAATAAAGAAAGTGCCGGGATGAGCACAGAAAAATCAAAAAAGAACCTGGACGCCATGCATGCAATAGCCAATATGTTCAGTACCGGTGATTTCAGCAAACTTGCCGATTATATGGCTGAAGATGTGGTTGACTGGGGCGCTGAAAAATCACCCAATAAAGGGCTGGCCAACGTAAAAGCCGATCTTGAAAAGGCCACACAAAATATGTCGGATATGAAAAGCGAAGTGATACAGGAAGTAGCAGATGATGAATTCGCAATGAGCTGGATGAAGTTTACAGGCACCATGAAAACAGATGGCATGGGTATGAAAGCCGGTCAATCATACACAACGAGCGCGATCGAGGTAGCCCGATTCAATGCCGACAGCAAATGTGTGGAGCATTGGACATTTGTAGAAATGCGGGAAATGATGAAGATGATGGGTGGAATGCAGGGAACAGGCTCGACAAATATGCCTCCACCGCCGCCACGAAAAGATTCTGTCAGGTAAAGATAATAGGTGCCGATGCTTTGCTGCATCCCAACAATAGGCAATGGTTTAAAATTCCCATTGCCTATTGTTATTTTCTATTGAATCACACGACTCGTTGCAGTTATTTGAAAATTTTTGGATTATTAATTCACATGGCAGACTACAATAATCAATAATTCATTCAACACCTGCGATAGGGTTCACCTTACATCAAGTGTATACACCGGATCCTGCCGGCAGGTCGTATTTGCCGTGCAGATATTAGACAAACTCAGCGATACAGTCGTGCTTTGTGCTTCGGCGATGATCTGTTGCCAGGTTGGAGAGGAGTTTTGAAATTTACTCAGGTATTTTTCCATCGACGTAATCAAATTGGAAGTAAAATACCCGCCTACATCTGTATTGCCATATGCATATTGTCCTTTCTTTGCAGCGGTAGCTATAATGGAGCCTTTTGATTTCATAAAAAGGTCGTAACAGAACGATTTCTCCCAACTCAACAGCGATTTTGCCGTAAGGGCGAAGTTCTTTCCCTCTGGTTTAAGAAGGCCGAGATTTGAATTACAGCAATCAGTGATCACCAGGTTCAGCCTGGCATTTTTTGCCTTTATCTTACTCAGCACTTCAGATGCATTAAGGGTTGCCACGGTGATATCGTCGAAGCGGCTTTGCCGGAGATCAAATTGCGGGTAGGCCTGGCTTACCTGTGCCTCATTACTGTAACCATGACCGGAATAATAAAATATGACGATATCATTGGAGCCGGGCCTGAGATTATTCAGGGCGGTCTCTACACTTGACTTACCGAATTTCTTACCGCTTATTTCAACGTAATTCAGGGGCAGGCTCAGGAAAGTTGCTACATCCCTGATCTGGCTGGAAACATTCATGACATCCTTTTGAACGCTGTAGCCAATGCGAGGATCATCTGTATTTGCTACCAGGATAAAATGCATTTTTGCGGGTGTGGTAGTAGTAGAGCTTATCACTTTAGGGTCTGTGGCAGGGTTTACAGCAACAGTGGATGTGTTCGTCGTTTTAGGAAATAAGTTGGTATAGAATTGCTCATTCTCCAGGAAATAAGATTTCACATACGATTTGGTAAGGTCCTGGACGTTCATCACTTTCACTGCTATAATCTTGCCCTGCTCGAATGTACCATCGGTATTAAGTGAAGTGACACCCCAGGGTTTGAAATTCTTATCCGTGCTCTCCTTTTTAAACCATAATACATCTGGGTTATAGGCTTCATTTTCTTTTTTCTTTGATGTATTGATGATATAGCGGGGGTTCTTGCCTTTGAATTGCAGGGTAAGGTGTGGAAGCCCGTCGATCTTTGACCTTCCCTCCACTTCATCGAACTCCATATTGACCACGTAGGTCTCCGTTTTGTCCTTATTAAAATACCGGACCCGCATAAAGCCGGTGCCGTTACCATAACGTACCAGCATAGCGGTATAATTTGGAAATTCGGTCAGGTTTTTGAATTCATAACTGATCTCATAAATGGTCAGTGAAAAACTTTCAGTACTGATAAACAGGGCCAGTATTAAAGACAGGATTTTTGATTGAAATTTCATTGTATTAGGGTTGCTTGGACAGGGATAGTTAATCTAATTTATAAAAATTATGTCACAATAGAAAAAGAACCCTGATACCCAAAACGTGAATCGTGAGTGGGTTTCCGAAAATTGGACCTCTCACTCTCGACTGACGATTCACGACACAGGCAAAGAGCAGCAAGCCTGTATCCGAATAATAGCTTCACCATCCGTTTTGGGGAATTTTTATCCCATATACATTAAGAACAATCATTAATTATAGAATTCAATCCCTCTGGCGACTCATAATCGCATTTAATAAGCAGAATATAAGTCGTTCTCACAACGGCACCATCCTTGTACTAATAGAGGGGTGCAACCTGATTAGTTAATTAAATAAAAAAGATGTATGAAAAAGATAATTTTTTCAACGCTGTTGCTGACAATTGTTATCGCAGCGTCTTCACAGCAAATAAAGGTTCATAACCCCAATGCCCCGGTAGTTGTCGCGACTGTACCGGCTAATATTCGTTATACTTTTGAAACTGCTTACCCGGGAATATCTGTTATTTCCTGGGACCCGGTGAATTCATGGTGGAGGGCATCATATAAAGACGAGAGCCGCGTAATATATGTATTTTACAATGAGCAGGCAGTAAACTATCGAGTATCGCTACCTGTATTGCAGAATAATGTGAGTGAGGATGTAGTTAATACTGCTTTAAGAGTATATGGGCCGGTTGTTTACGGGATAACTAAACTGAAATCAGCTGATAACAGTGATATCTACCAGGTCCGGTTAATGGAGAATGGCATTATGCGTATCACCTATATGGATAGTAATGGCACCGCTGTGACGAATAACTTTAAAACGGCAGAAATAGTTGTAAAAGCCCAGTAAGTACTGGAAAGTGAATACTCTTTAGCCCTCCCGTTTATCGGGGGGGCTTATTTTTTCCTGCCCCTTACCTCTTTAGACCGGCTACCCCCCATCCCCATTCATATAAAAATACTGACATTTGTCACATTTTTTTTTGCAACAACGAAAAATATCGTAGTTTAATACCACAAAACCAAAAATGCCATGAAACGTAAAATTCTACTCTTAATCGTGATGACCGCTGTCATTACAGGATCTCAAGCTCAAAACCGCAAACAAAAACAAGATCAAAAAACTACTGGCTATGCTATTACTGCTGCGGAAAAAGGCGGCAGGGGCTGGAAGGAAGTTCGTTTAGTCAACATTGGTTCCGGCGAGGAAGTAAAATCAATTTACAAAAGCTCGCAGGAGACAGAAGCCCTGAATGCTAGAACCGGAAAGCCTGTTGCTAAGAAGGGAGCCACTACGATGGCAACTAAAATGGTTGAGGTCAGAAAAGATGTGAGAAAAGTGGTGAACCTGGACCAGGAACTCGATAAGATCAATGGCACTAAACCGGTTCACAAGGTCATTATCATGAGAGACCCTTACCAATCGACTGACAAACCCTTTGCCACGAATTCCGCCGCCTGTGCATATGACAGGAAACATGAACGCTTATATTATACGCCGATGGGTATAAACCAACTGCGCTATATCGACCTGAAATCAGGCAAGATCTATTATTTCGAAGACGAACAATTCGGAACCGTTAAAGGCTCCGGTGATGCTCCCCGCCAGATCACCCGCATGGTAATAGCATCTGACGGTAATGGTTATGCGCTCACTAATGATGGCAATAACCTGATCCGCTTTACCACCGGCAAAAAACCCGAGATCACAGAACTGGGTGCACTGACCGATGATGGCGCCAATGCCCGTTACTCTGTTCACAGTTCAGGTGGTTATGGTGGTGATATGATCGCCGACGCATCAGGCAATTTATACCTGATCACTGCTAACCGTAATGTGTTTAAAATAAATATCGAGAGCAAAGTAGCCAGCTATAAAGGAACGATCAAGGGTTTGCCACAGGGTTTCAGCACTAATGGCGCTATGGTCGAGGAAGGCAGTAAAGTGATCGTCGCCAGTTCTGAATCCACTGTCGGTTATTTCCGTTTTGATCTCAACACCATGCTGGCCGAAAAAGTATCCGAAGTAAGTACAGTATTCAATGCCTCTGACCTTGCCAATGGCAATCTGGCATTTGAGAAGAAGAGAAAAGAGAGAAAAGAAAAAGAAGAGGTTGCTACTAAGGAGGAGACCAAGCCTGTTGTAGCTGAAACAGCTTCCCGCACTGTTCCGGAAGAAACAAGCAGGAACACAGGCATTGTAGTTTATCCTAACCCCGTCACTGAAGGATTCGTAAAATTATCCTTCACTGATCAGCCAGCCGGCAGGTACCAGGTGCAGTTACTGGATATTTCCGGTAAACTGATCGGAACAAAAGAAGTAACGATCAGCGGCCAGGTGCAAATTGAGGAATTCAGGTTCCCTGAGCTTTCCGTAAAGGGGAACTATCTTATAAAAGTAACCAGTGAAGCCAACCAGGTGAACTCGGTGAATAAGATCGTGGTCCAGTAATTCGCTTTTTTTATCAGTTTCATGTTGAAACCAACAGGGTCCCCGCAAGTGGACCCTGTTTCTCTTTGCGGACTAAGTGTAAAATCTGAATGTACTACCTAATTAACCGTATATATCTACGTGCTTTTACCCAGTGAGTAATAAAAGATCAGTTAAACGATGAATGACTACATGGATTTGAAACCAGCCGGCTTACTTTCACCACGTTAACAATTTTAAATTTCGATTTGATTTGAACATGAATCCCGCAAATGCGGGATTTTTTGTATCACAGATTACAAGGTTTACACGGATTACACAGATTAGACTCCGTATTGGAAGTGACTGGCTGCTGACTGCCGAACTAACGGTATCTCCGATCACCAAACGCCAACTGCCGACTGCCAACTTTAAAACTGATATGCAATCCGCAGAAAAAACGCATCTTGTTTTTTGCAAACGACGATAAATGAAAAAGATAGATACCTGGTACCGTTGTTTTGTGCTGCGCAGGATGAAGAAGGAGAGAAATATCAAAAGGATTGGATATTCTCTATAAAGACAGCAGCGGTAAAAGAATACTCCTGCCCCATTTGAGGTGTTGGGAATATTACATGTTGAATGATACTATTCCCGGTCCCAAATTAATTACCACAGAAAGTCAATACTATAATCTTTTCTCTTCAATCGATAAGAGTAGTCTCCCCCTGATCGATTTTAGTATCTATAACCTTCTTCCAAGAAGCGACTGTATCTATTGTGTCGCCGTTTGCCTTAATTACGGGAGACCCCAGCCCTGTCACCGGCAAGCCTGCAGTTATGATATTCGATGGCTCCTGGTCGGGAAAATCAAATAGCAAATACCAAATTGCTGGTATTTCCTGCCATTTAGAATTTACCTTTATTGGAGACTAAAATCTCCTCATGCGTATCTCCATTATTGTACTACTCATTTTTGGTATTTCCTGTTCGGATAATAAAGAGCCCGATCCTTCCAGTTATGAAAAGATACTGGTAGGTGAGGCCTGCAAAAAAGATGAGAAAGGCGATCTTTTGCATAAATATGTAGAGCTCGAAGGATTCCTCCAGGCGCCAGATGCGATTTGGGGTCATAGCACAAGAATTAAGTTATACGAAGCCCCTGGTGAAGGAGATTACCTGATGATCGACCTTATGGCTGACAGTACCTGCACCAATTGCATGGTCGTAAAAGGTAAAAATGTTTATATCAAGGACTATTTAAAGATCGCTTCGGACAGTGGTCTTATTTTTCCTTTTACTGATAAAGTAATTGTTGGAGGAGATCTTTGGTCCGATGTCGGGGATCCTGGTTGTCATATATCTCCGAGGTGGATCAGACGTGCGGCCAACCAGTTTGATATTCCCCTTTATCGTCCCGTAGAAGTGAAAATAGGTGAGCCGGCCACTATAAAGGACATCATGTATACCGTCAAAAAAATCAGCTATTCGAAAACCTTGGGAGAAAATTTTTTTGAAGCTACCGCTATTGGTGAGTTCCTGGTAGTTGAATTGAGTGTTCAAAATAATGGCAGTATTTCCTATTACATGAGTTCTAACAATCTTATTCTGAAAGATGAGAGTGGAAAGGTCTATGAATCTTCAATGACGGGTGAGTCCGCTTTGGAATCGGCCGGTAAAAAAACATTTACTTTAAACGAACTGAATACCGGCGAAAGCATTACTGCATCCATTGTATATGATGTTCCGGACCGTCGCATCTATACACTCTCATTGAATAAAGGCACGCAGATGACCAAAAACTTTATTGTAAAACTGATTCCTGAACAGTGATCATTCACTGTTGTAAATTTTAGATCGTTTTCAGGTATTCGATCAGCGATCGCCGTTCTGTTTGGGATAATTTATCCCCGAAATAATGCCCGTAATTACCATAACCGGGGATGGTTGTATCGTAGGTTTTCTTTCCACCTGGCTTATGGAGTACTTTATGTTTCCATCCTATTTTTTCATAATCGTACTCATGTTTGTCAAAATTCCGTTTCCAATACCTGGGCCTGATCCTGCTGTTCAACACAGCTTCAAGGTTAGGAACAGAACCATTATGGAAATAAGGTGCCGTTATCCAGATCCCATCTAAGGGTTGGGCTACATATCCATATTGCGCTTTCGTATACGCGGGTTGGCTGCCTGAAGCATACCAGCTTTTATTATACCAATCCTCATACCCTTTATAAAGAGTGGTATATTTCAATAATAAAGAATCCGTCCCGATTATTCGTTCAGGAATAAGTTTATTTGGGTAATGACCCTGTTTACCATACGTGCCGTGACAACTGGCGCAATTCGTATTAAAGACCAGTCTGCCTTCCTTAACTAAGTCCTCGTTTACCGGGTACGGATATTTAGGCGGCTCCAAAGTTTCGAGATAGGCCCAGATATCCTGCATCCTGCGGTAGATCTTTTCTGCTTCAGACGTATCACTAAGGGTAAGAATGGTGGAGATCATCGCATGCCTGACTCCATCTCCCTGTGCCATTCCATTATAGTGAAGTGCATTCTTCCGTTTCAAAAGCCATAATGCCGGGATATCGGTAGGAACCGGTACTGCCGGTATTGTAAAATAAGTTGTATCCGACCTGAATTTCAATGTGACGGGATCACGGTGCGAAGCCATTACATCAGCGATACGGTGCCCGGGATTGGGTCCCTGTGTCTCCAAAATGATCTCAGGAGCTAGTGTGAGGCCCGACTTATAGAAATTGTCTATTCGTTGAAATGCTTCTGACCTCTTTCCATAAAATAATTTCGTGAAAAAACGGGCGGGCTTAAGGTATTTTGAAAGATCAACCTGGAATTTACTATAACTATTTCCCAGTCCGACCACCAGTCTTCCATCAAATTGCTGTGCGTGACAATGGAAACAACCGGGTGTCGCAAATTTCTGCCCTTCCCCGAAAATGGTGAACTCGTTCAGGGAATACTTATTGAAGCCTGCCAGTGAAACGGGATTGAAAGTCTTTGACTGGAAAAAAGCTTTATAAAAGGGATAGGGAATCCCGCTATTGAACTGGTCGCCATATAAAAGGTATTGGTAGCCCAGTAAAGGATCACCTCCCGTCACCTTACCCGCCGGCGGTAAAATGTAAACTGAATCCGGTTCCCGGTTTGATAGCTCCGTCCTTTGCAGCTCAAACAACGCTTCTTTCGATGTTCTGTTTACCAGGCATGAACATAAAAAGCACAATGAACCCAGGAGGAATATGACCAGGAGCTTTTTCAGGTGGCAGCGATTGATGGTGGTTTAAATTTAAAAAATTGCCGGGATCTTTTCATTTTTTACTTATCCGGAAGTGTTAACTAATGTCCATTCCGGGAAGGTTTAATGCTTTATTTTTGCAAATTCTATTTATTTGAACCTTTTGATTTATATGACCCATATGAACTATTTGACCTTTTATACCTCTTTGTTCTTTTTATGCTTGCAGGCTTCCAAAATATAACCTTCGAATTCGGTGCCCGGCTCATTGTGGAAGATGCTACATGGCATATTCAGCCCGGCGAGCGGATCGGTCTCATTGGTTACAATGGTACCGGTAAATCCACGCTGTTGAAATTGCTGGTAGGCGAATACCAGCCTTCAAAAGGAACCGTAGAAAGAAGCCGGACCACTTCGATCGGTTACCTTCACCAGGACCTCCTGAGCTTTGATACAGATGATTCCATTTTCCAGGTTGCGCTGGGCGCATTCGAAAAAGTATTGCGACTGGAAAAAGAGATTGAAGAGCTTGGTAAAGAGTTGGAGAAAACCGGGGATGAGAAGGTGCTCCATGATTACAGCGATAAATTGCATGAACTGGAGACCCTGGGTGGCTATACGATTCATCACCGCACAGAAGAAGTATTGCAGGGACTTGGATTTTCCAATGCGGATCTGAAACGCCCATATAAGGAATTCAGCGGTGGCTGGCGTATGAGAGTTTTACTGGCAAAAATGATCCTGCAACAACCCGATCTTTTATTGCTCGATGAGCCGACCAACCACCTGGATCTTCCTTCTATCGAGTGGCTTGAAAAATATCTGCAACATTACCAGGGGTCGGTGGTGATCGTGAGCCATGACAAATATTTCCTGAACCGGATGGTTACGAAAATTGTAGAAGTTTACCAGCAGCAACTGCATATTTATACCGGCAATTTCGATTACTATGAAAAAGAAAAAGCCATTCGCATAGAAATGCAGCAGAAGGCATACGAAAACCAGCAGGATTATATACGCCAGAATGAACGACTGGTAGAACGCTTCCGGGCGAAAGCCAGTAAGGCCGCTATGGCACAAAGTATCATGAAGAAACTGGATAAACTGGAACGTATTGAAGATGTTGCCTTAGAACGACCTAATATCCGCATCAATTTCCGCGTAGATAAGACACCGGGACGCGTACTGGTAGAATTAAAAGATATAAGCAAATCTTTTGGCGATAATACCATTATCGAGCATACATCGGCAGAAATAGATCGCGGGGACAAGATAGCCCTGATAGGGGCTAATGGAAAAGGCAAGTCAACATTGTTGAGGATCATTGCCGGTACAGAAGGGTTCGCGGGCGAAAGAAAATGGGGGCACAACGTGGAAGAAAGTTTCTATGCCCAGCACCAGCTCGAAGCACTCAATATCAACAACACCATTATTGATGAGATGAAAGAATGCGGGAGCCAGATGACTGAACTCGAATTACGTTCCCTCCTGGGTTGTTTTTTATTCAGCGGTGACGATGCTGATAAGAAGATACGGATCCTGAGCGGTGGTGAAAAAGCAAGGGTGGCGCTGGCCAAAACCATTATCAGTAAAGCAAATTTCCTGATGCTCGACGAGCCGACAAACCACCTCGATATGCACAGTTGCGACCTGCTTATCGAAGCACTGAATAAATATGAAGGGAGCCTGATCCTGGTTAGTCATGACCGTTATTTTATTGCAAAGACTGCCAATAAGATCTGGGAAATAGATAACCATAAAGTAAAAGAATTCAAGGGCGGATACGAAGAATGGGTGGCCTGGAAAGAAAGAATGGCGAAACAGTCTGCCGTTACCAGCCGGGAACCTTCAAAAACTTCACGCGCTTTAAAACAACCGGAAAAGGCCAATGAATCGATTGGCACAAAAGCAGTAGAAAATAAAGCTGTTGGTCCTGCGGCGATCAATAAGGAACAAAAAAAAGAATTACAAAAGCAGCAACGCATATTTCAGCAACTCGAAGAGAAAATCGCGCTTCTTAATAATAAAAAAAATGAACTGGAATCTTCGCTTGTGGATCCTTCTGTCTACTCGGATAAATTAAAGTTCCAGCAGGCGGAAAAAAATCTTCACCAGGCAGAAAGTGAACTGGCAGTATTGAACAGGCAGTACGAAGAAGTATTCGAGCTGATCATGAAACTTGATCCCAATAATTAACGGTGGTTTCACTCAAAGACGCTAAGCTCTCGCAAAGGCGCCAGGAATGTCCACGCAACGTCGCAACGTGGGCTTTCTTGAAGCGTCGCCGCGTTGTTGCGAGTTTACCTCTAAGCGCCTTTGCGTGAAACCGGAAATACAAGTTTCCTTAATCGCCTGAAAGAAAGAATTATGATAGCCAACCAGCAAATGAAGAATAATGATCTAACCAGAAATGTTTTCCACAGGTTGACTGTGGCTTTCATCTCGTTACGTGGAACATTTTTTCCATCATACCGAAATAATGGATTCAGGTGCATGACCATGCCCGGGAAACTTATAACAGCCCGTATATAGGAATCAGATGGCGTAAAAGCATAAGAGATCGTGTCCGTTCCTTGCATGATTTTTTTAACGACTCCATTTTGTCCCACGAGTTTTATTTCACTGGCAATGGAATCTACGCG
>JGI10216J12902_102555924_pt1 | contig 17172 bp, 15 predicted proteins | sample KanNatreferecore_FD_12902 | JGI IMG/M metagenome (IMG submission 12902)
GGAGCACGCCTACTACCTGAAGTACCAGAACCGGCGCCCGGACTACCTGGCCGCGTGGTGGAACGCGGTCAACTGGAACGCCGTGGCAAAAAGGTTCGACCAGGCGAAGGGCTAAGCCCGCCGGATCGGCATCCGGTATGCGGTGGTCATACCGGATGCCGTCGTAGAGCGCGCCAGCTCTCCGAAGCTGCGCCACTCCACTTCGTTAGAGAGGCTCTCGCGCACACGGCGGCCGAGCTCGTCCAGCACCGCCAGCCCGGTCTCCAGCCCGTTGGAGAACAGGCTCTGCCAGTGCGTCAGCAGGACCGGCCAGCCGCCGGCGTCCAGCACGCGGCGCACCTGGCCGCCGGCGCCGTCCTCGGTCAGGATCTCGTCCGTCGTCTCCCGGATCCATTCGGCGTCCGTTCGCGCGGAGTTGATCGTCCGCCACCACACGTCCTTTACGTTGGTCGGGACGGACACCAGAGTGACTTCGTCATCCTGGAACGCGATCCACGGACGGCTCTCCGGCTGGTCCCAGCACATGTGCAGGAAGTACCAGGAGAAGTCGTGTCCGTACACCGCCTTCTGCGCGGCCACGATGGAGGCGATGTACTCCGGCTCGACCTCCAGCCCGAACACCCACGGCGAGGTTACTCCCGTCGCGTCGATCCCCGCGTCGCGTAACAGCTCCAGCTGGCGGACCAGGTACGGCGTTAGCGTCGAGCGGTCCTGGTGCTGCGACCAGTGGCTCTCGCCCTCGTCGAAATAGGTCCCCGTCTTGAGGTCCAGCGCCAGGTTGTGGGTGATCCCTTCCGAGCAGAAGTCCCAGCGCGGCGACAAGCGGCGGCGCGCGGTATCCAGCCAGTCCCGCGTACGCTGCGGATCGAGAGGACCGATCCCGAGGACCACGTCTCCCAGGCCGCCCGGCGCCGGAACGATGGAGAACTTCCCGGCCATCTCCCAGCGCTCCACCACGTCGCAGAAGCGGTCCATGAACCCGTTCGGGATCCACTCGGCCAGCGGGCGGCCGTCGTCGGTAAAGGGCGGCTTGTGGTGCACGTCCACCCAGTGGCAGCGGTAGACGTGCACCAGCGGGCAGCTGTCGTCGATGACGAGAGAGATCGGCGTCGGCCGGCCCATTTACGGTGAGCGCCTATCGGAGGTGCTTCTTGAAGAACTCCAGCGTGCGCCCCCAGGCCTGGCCGGCGGCCGCGGCGTTGTAGGATGGCCGGGTCCAGTCCTGAAAGGCGTGCCCGGCGCCGTCGTAGATGTAGTACTCCGCGTGCGGGTTTCGCTCTTTCAGCTTCGCGTAGAACTCCCTCACGTCTTCCGGCTTGGGGTTCATGTCCGTCGCTCCGTAGTGGCCCTGGATGGGCGCCTTGATCTGCGCCATCACGTCGAACGGCGCGATGTTTGCCGGTCCCTGCCCGCGCACGGGTCCGTAATAGGGCGAAGCGGCGGCAACGTCGGTGAGGGTCGCCGCAAGCGTCGAGATGCGGCCGCCCATGCAGAAGCCGGTGACGCCGAACTTCTGGTTGGCGTAACCCTGGCCTTTGAGATGGTTGATCGCGGCCTGCGCGTCGTTGAGGATCTGCGCGTCCGGCGCCCATTTCCCGACGAACGGCCGGAGCTGCGTGAAGTCGGTGGGGATCGGCTCGTTCGCCCGGCTGTAGAAGTTGATCGCCAGACCCACCAGACCCGCTTGCGCCACCTGCGCCGTCGTCTCCTTGATCTGGTCCGTCACTCCGAAGATGCCGGGAACGATGATCACCGCCCCGTACTTGCCGGCCGCCTTCGGGCGGGCCAGGAAGCCGTTGATGGTCGCGTCGCCGCTCTTGAAGCTGACCATCTCGGTGGTCACGCCGCCGTCCTTCAGGGCGCCTTTGTCCTGCGCCTCCGCCTCCGGCCCCTCCAATACCGCGGCGCCCGCGGCCCCGATGGCCGCGCCCTTCAGCAGGGTACGCCGGTCCAGCTCGTTCTGGGTTGCTGCCATTGTGGGTTCACTCCTCACGGATCACGCATCACGGATCACGGATCACGCATCACTCAATACGCGACAGTCCCCGCCCCGTCAGCGCTGGATCCGCGCCGAGCCGCCCTTCGCGAACGCCCGCACCTGGTCGACGGATGCCATCGTCGTATCGCCTGGGAACGTGGTGAGCAGGGCGCCGTGTGCCCAGCCCAGCCGGACCGCCTGCTCCGCGGCCTCACCCGACATCAGGCCGTAAAAGAAGCCGGCTGCGAACCCGTCGCCGCCGCCGACCCGGTCCAGAACGTCCAGCTCGCAGGTCGGCGCCACGTGGGTCTCGCCGTTGATCCACGCTACCGAACTCCAGCTATGCCGGTTTGTGGAGTGGACTTCCCGCAGGGTGGTCGCCACGATCTTCACCTGCGGGTGCTGCTGCACCACCCGGTCGATCATCCCGAAGAACGTGCTCGGATCCAGTTTGGACTTCGCGGCCACCTCCGGGCCCGGGACGCCGAGCCCCTTCTGGAGGTCTTCCTCGTTGCCGACCAGCACGTCCACGTTCTCCACGATGCGCCGCACCACGGCCTGCGCGCGGTCCACGCCGCCCCATTGGTTCCAGAGCTTCTCCCGGAAGTTAAGGTCGAAGGAGATGACCGCGCCGGCCCCCTTGGCCGCCTGCATTCCCTCGATGATCAGTTCCGGCGTCGTTTCGGATAGGGCCGCGAAGATCCCGCCGGTGTGGAACCAGCGCACCCCGCCGGAGAAGATCTCGCTCCAGTCGAAGTCGCCCGGCTTCAAACTCGCCGCGGCCTCGTTGCAGCGGTTGTAGAACACCACCGGCGCGCGCACCCCCTGCCCGCGGTCGCTGTAAACGGTCGCCATGTTCGGGCCGTTCACCCCGTTGTGCTTGAACCGCTTGTAGAACGGCTTCACCCCCATCGCGCGCACGCGCTCCGCGATGAGGTCGCCGATCGGGTAGTCCACCATGGCGGAGGCGATCCCCGTGCGCATCCCGAAACAGTCCGCCAGGTTCGCCGCAACGTTGAACTCTCCGCCGCTTACGTGGATCTGGCACTCCGTCGCCTTGCGGAAGGGGATCACCCCGGGGTCGAGGCGATGGACGAGCGCTCCCAGCGACAGCAGGTCCAGAGAGCCGTTGGAGGGGATGTTTAGACCGGTGCTCATGCGTGTCTCCTCGTTACCGAAGGATATCTGCAAGCGAGCTTCCCCGGCACCGCCGCCCGAAACCTGACCGGGTTCGATCGAAAACGATCAGTGTTGCCGCACCCCCGGATGATCATCCCCACGATACCCGCGTGCTATCATCGAAATGGCGGCCCCGTCCGGCCACCGCGTCCCTCCGGCCACCGCGTCCACCCCGTCCCCCCCGCGCTTTGGTACGTCCGGCTCCCCCTCCGAGTAGTCGGAGGGGGAAGGTCCGAAACCGCGTTGCGCGCGGACAAAAGCGGACATGGATACTACGGGGGCATCATCTGGATGTCCTTGAAGGACCTGGAGGTGATCTGGCCGCGCTCGTCGCGGACGGTTAGGGCCAGCCGGTAGAGGCCGGGGGGGAGGCCCTGAAGGTTCGCCTGGCCCTGGAGCACCACGCCCTTGGTGAGGCTCTGGAAGCTCTGGTTGGCGAGCTGGATCTGGATCTGCCCGTTCTGGCCGATGAGCTGGAGCAGCGCCGAGCCTCGCTGCTGGCGGGCGTGCTGGGGATCGGCGGACCGGATGATCGCCCCGAAATGCAGGGGGTCGCCGACGGTCACGAGGTCTCCGGCGTGGGTGGTCGAGCTTACCTTCGCCCCCTTCTTACAGCGGATCTCCAGCTCTCCGTAGTTGTTGCTGCTGCTGGCGTACTCCGCGGCGAGATTGGCGCTGTCGTCATCGGTGCCGCCCTTGGGCCCCTTGATGTGGCAGGCGCCGTCGCACTCCACCTTGAACTCGAGGATGAAGATGACGTACGTGCCCGCGGCTTTGTTGCCCGGGACGGTCCAGGCGCCGTCATCCAGCAGGTCGTCGTCGACGGTGTATGCGGCTACCAGCCGGACGTTGATCTTCCCGGCGGTGATGTCGGACGCCTCCAGCGTGCCGCCGGTCGAGACGTAGACGGTGGTCGATCCCGGGCACGGGAGGACCGTGGCGTCCGCGGTGATGACCACTGCCTCAACCTTGAACGCGTGCGCCGGCATCGCCGGCGCCAGCAGGGCGGCGAGGGCGAGGACGAGTCCCCACCGTGGGCAGACGCGGTGCACGACCGCGTCTCGGACCTGACTTGAGCGTTGCATGCTTCTCCTCACTGTCTTCCCGAAGCTCGTCAGGCTGTATCGATGGCGTTGCGGATCTTGGTTCCAGATTACATTCTGGGGACAAGGTGCTGTCTGAGCGATGGACGTGCAAGCGCCCGGGAGACAGGAAGGATGGGTCCTTAGCCCGGGAAGGTCCGAACAGTCCGAAAAGTCCGAAAGGTCCAACCCGTCCAGGCCCTGAGAGATCGCCGGCGCGGGTCCCGCGCGGAGAATCCGCGGGAATTCGCGGACATGCGCGTCGCCTCCGCGGGAATCCGCGGCGTTCACCGTGGCTGGGGCGCGGGATTTCGTGCCTGTGCACCCATTCGCAGTCACCCCTGACGACGGCCCGACTCCCTTGGGGCACCTACATGGGGAGCAAGAGCAGCAGGCGCAAGATGACCCACTCCATCAGCTCCAGGCAGATGCTGGCGACGATCGGGGAAAAATCCAGGGGCTTCGTGGGAATGCCGCGCCGCTCCATCCATCGCCTGAACGGCGCGCAGATCGCCAGCCCGGCGTCGATCACCGCGCACACCACCGGATGGTACCTCCAGTCCCCGTCCAGGATCAGCCCCAGGAACGAGAGGACGCAGGCGGACCAGATGAGCCAGTCCGCTAGGCTGAAGGCCAGGTGGACCAGGCGAAAGAGCATAAGGACCATCCGAGAAAGCCCCAAGCACGAATCAACGAAACGCGGCCCGGACGTCCCGGCCGAGTAGGTGCACCCCGGCGCCTGGAGATCCGGCCGCCGGAGCCCGCTGACAGGTGCTGCAAGAGAGACCGCCAAACCTGCCGCCCGCGGCAACTGGTGCCGGATAGGGGAAAGTTTCGACACGGGCAGGTGAGGAGCGCAGCGGCGTCGAAACCTCTGCTTAACTAATGCCGCGTATTCCGGTCACAGACCGAGACGGCAATTTCCGCACGATGGGAGATCAGGCATGAGAAGGCTTCTGATGCGTGCGCGGGCGTTCACGCTCATCGAGCTGTTAGTGGTGATCGCGATCATCGCCATCCTCGCCGCAATCCTCTTCCCGGTATTCGCACAGGCGCGAGAAGCGGCTCGGAAATCGCAGTGCACGAGTAACGTCAAGCAGCTCCTGACGGGGACGCTGATGTACTGCCAGGACTACGACGAGCGCTTCCCCGGCTGGGCCGGCGGCCCTCCAAGCCCGGGAGCGGGCGACGCCTGGACCCTGCCGCAGGGCTCGGGCTGGTGGTTCAACCAGATCCAGCCCTACATCAAGAACTACGGCCTCTACACCTGTCCGAGCGACAACCGTCCGTTCAGCGCGAACGGGTCGGGCTGCGGGTCCTGCGGGTGGGGCCACGCCATCGTGACGGGCTCGAACCCGAACCGGTATTTCCAGTTAAGCTACGGGATCAACGAGTTCATCGCCGCGTGGAACCAGACGTACAACCGGCAGGCAGCCATTCCGCGCCCGGCCGACACCAGCGTGATAGCGGAAGCCTTTGGCCCTCTCTACAACGAGTGGGACGGCCAGGGCATGTTCCGCATCACGCAGGCTCGCTATGGCGAGTGGGGGAGCTGGGGCGGCGCCGCGGATAACCAGAACTGGGAAAAGTGGAAAGCGTACGCCGCCCACGCCCAGGAGGGAGAAGTGATCGGGTACGCGGACGGCCACGCCAAGTTCCTGCAGAACAAGCGCTTCGTCTGGTTCGGCAACCCGGACTCGAACAACCCAAGGCCGGAGCGTCCCGTGGTAGCCCCCTTCTGCCCGCCGGCTCCATAGGGGCCTCACTTGTAACGTCTAAAGGAGCTAGCGTATGAGCGGGGAAGTCTCCAAACCCGTAATGATCGGCGTCATCGTAGTGGCGCTCGGAGCGGTGGGCGCGCTGGGGTGGCACTTCCTGGGAAAGGGGAGCCAGGCGCAAGCCACGGCGCAGCCGGCAGTCCCTTCGTTCATGGAGAAGGGGCCGGATGGGGCCTATCGCCCGAAGGGAGCCCTCGGCGGCAGCTCTCCCGGTGCTCCGATGACCGGGAGACCGCGCGGTTCCGGCGGCATGGGCGGGAACATGCGCCCTCCTGGGCGCTGATCGGGGCTGAATGTAGAGGGCACCCGGCCGTGCCGGGTGCCCTCTTGCGGCTCTCCACGTTGAACTAGAGTCTATGTCGTCGGTTCACGCGTCGGATACCCGGCGTCCTGGATTGTTCGGCGCATTCGGCCGCCGTATCAATCCCCTCGCCGCAGGCATCGGGCTGGCCGGCCTCGCGGTTATCGCCGCTCTCCTTCCGTTTCGCCTGCGTGCCATCCAGGATGCCGCGCTGGCGACGGCCCCGGTGTCGCAGCTTCAGGAAGCCGCTGCCAGGCCCGGCGCGGATGCTCGTATCCGCTATTATCTGGGCGCCGCACTCGTGAGGGAGAACCGGTTTCCGGAGGCCGTGCAGACCCTGACGGACGCCCTCGCCTCGCTGGATAAGCCCGGTGACCGCCAGCTCCGCGCGCGGGTCCAGGGGAGCCTCGCGGAGGCGCTCGTTGAAGTCGGCGATGACATGTCCGCGCAGCGGCATCTCAAGCAGGCTCTGGAAGTCGATGCGGGAATCGTTTCGGCGCACCTGGCGTTCGGACGCGTCCTGCGACGCCGCCAACTGTATGAGCCCGCCGTGGTGGAGTTCACCGCCGCGACCATGCTGGAGCCGGACAACGCGGCAGCCTGGTTCGAGCTTGGCCGCACGCACAACCAGGGCAGGAAGCCGGAAATGGGTGAGCCGCCGCTGCGTAAAGCCGTGAAGCTCGCGCCTGGCGTGAGTCTCTACTGGCAGGAGCTGGGAGACTCCCTGGCGCGGCGTTCTCGCTTCACGGAGGCCGAGCCGCTCTTCCGCAAGGCGGCGCAGCTGGAGCCTGCCAATCGCTCCGCCGCCGCCTCGGTGGCGCGCATTGGGCTGCTGCAGGCGCGGACCCTGGCCGAGTACCGGAAAGCCCGGTCGGCCCTGGCGGCTTTCGCCGACGACGACTCGGCTGGGGCGTTCTACCACGTCCAGCTCGGAATGCTCGACCTGCAGTTCGGCGATCTGAAGAACGCCGAAGCGCGGCTGGCGCGCGCCATCGCCCTGGAGCCGAGCAACAGCGAGGCCCTCTACAACCTCAGTCTCGTCTACGCGCGCGCCGGCCGCGAGGCGGAAGCGGCGGCGGCGCGGAGAAGGTTCAAAGAGGTCGTGGCGCTTTATCAGCGAGTGGTCGTGCTCAAGAAGCGGCTCGCCGCCGCGCCCAAGGACCTGCCTTTGAACCTCGAGCTCGGGCGCGCGCTCGTGAAGCAGCGCAAGTACCTGGAGGCGTACGAGCAGTTCAGCTATACGCTGCGAGTGGTCCCCACCTCCCTGGAAGCCTCCCAAGCCCTGGGGGAGCTGTCCCGCCGGCCGGAAGTAGCGGCGGTGCTCCGCCCCGGGCCGGGCCGATGAGTCTTCGCGGGCTCCTCTGGGTCCTGTGCGGCGCCGCACTTCCGGCGGTGCAGGGCTGCAGCGTGGCACGCACGGAACCCGCGCGCGCCCCCGCCGAGAAGGCATTCTTTCAGGACCTGAGGCCGGCTTCCGGAATCGACTTCCGGACCGGTCATGCCGGTCAGGGCCTGACGATCCTCGATACCGTGGGCCACGGTGCGGGCCTGTGCGATTTTGACGAGGATGGGAACCTCGACCTGGTGCTCCTCGGCGACCACCGCGTGGGTGTGTATCAGGGCAACGGCCGCTTCCATTTCCGCGAGGTCACCGCTGCCTCAGGCATCGGCCAAAAGGGCAAATGGCACGGGCTCGCCACCGGCGACTACGATGACGACGGACGGATCGACCTCTTTTTGAGCGGCTACGGGTGCAGTGCGCTGTATCGCAATCTCGGGGGCCTGCGCTTTCGAAACACCACCGCCGCGGCAGGAGTCGGCGTTGGTCCGCCGGAGCCGGATGGCGTCGAGGAATGGCGCACGGGTGCGGCATTCCTCGACCTCGAACGGGATGGGCGCCTGGACCTGTACGTCCTCCGCTATGCGCGCTTTGGCCCCAAGACGCCGCAGCTCTGCCCCATGGGAGCACGGGGAGAGGTGAAGACCGCCTGTGATCCGTTGACCTACGATTCCCAGAGGGGGGTGTTCTACCGGAACACCGGCGGGGGAAAGTTCCGGGACGAAACGAAGGTCAAAGGGTTCGATGCCGCCGGTGGCCACGGGCTGGGGATCGCGCTTGCCGACTACGATGACGACGGCTGGCTGGACATCGCCGGAGCGAACGACGAGCACCCGGGCGATCTATTCCATAACGTGCGCGGACGCGTCGAGCAGGTGGGGACCCAGAGCGGCACCGCATTCGACGCTTACGGCCACGTCCATGCCGGCATGGGGATCGACTGGTGCGATTACGACCGGGACGGCCGCCTGGACCTGTTCGTTACCACGTTCCAGAATGAGGAGAAGAACCTCTATCGCAACCTGGACGGCAAGGCGTTCACGGACATGAGCCTGCGTGCCCGGATCTCGGAGCCGCTCCACCTCTGGGTCTCATGGGGCGCGCGGTTCCTCGACTACGACAATGACGGCTGGCCGGACCTTCTCGTCGCCAGCGGCCATGTCCAGGACCGGGCGCGCGAGATCAACCCGCAGACCGATTACCCCCAGCCCTTGATCCTCCTACGCAGTCTTCTGGGTCAGACTTTCGAAGACGTGTCGGGCAAGGCCGGCCCCGCATTGGAAGGGCGTCTGGTGGGCCGCGCGGTGTGCACCGGCGACATCGACAATGACGGAGGAGTAGACGCCGTGGTCACCAACGCCGAGGGGCAGCCGCTCATACTACGGAATGTCACGCCGGACCGCGGGCACTGGCTGCGCATCCGGCTGGAAGGTCCGCCCACGAACCGGCAGGCGATCGGCGCGCGGATCGAGCTAAAGACGAACGCGGGCAAGCGCGTCCACGACGTCAGCACCACCGGGAGCATTTTCGCCGCCAATGACGTTCGCGCGCATTTCGGGTTGGGTGAGGAGAGGCCGCTCGGCGTGCGCGTCCGGTGGCCGGACGGCAAATGGCAGTTGTTTCCCGCGCCGGAGATCGACCGCGAGGCGATCCTCCGGCATGATCCCAAGGCGGCAGATTAGAGCCGAGCGATGCTGCAGACGACCCCACACCCGCGTCCGCAACCCCGCACCCGATGGGCGCGCCTGTTCGTTGCGCTCACCGTGCTCGGCGGCATTGCCGGCTGTACGTGGGTGGCCGGCCGCGGCACCTCCCAGAGCCCCCCGCCCTCAGCTCCTGCACCTGCCGCTTCCGCCCCGCCCGAGACAACGGAACGGTTTGCTACCGTGGACACGCGCAAGGAGATGCGCCCACTCTCCGAGGCTGAGGCCGCGGACTACCTGGGGGACGCAGCGTGCAAGCCGTGTCACTACAATGCCTTCCAGGAGCACGCCGCCTCCGGGCACAAGAGCACCCTGGAGCCCGTCACGCTGGCGAAGCATGGGAAGATCTTCAAGTCCAGCAAGACGATCTTCGACGACAAGCGGGGCTTCTATTACCGCGTGCGTGTTTCCGACAAAGAATGCCTGATGGACTACAGCGACGGGCACGCTTACGGCGCGCTCGCGGCGGACTGGGCCATCGGCAGCGGGAACCACGGCGCGACGTTCTTCTCGGAATACAAGCCCAACCGGTACCTAAAGCTCCGCCTGTCCTATTACCCGACGATTCGCGGCTGGTACTACACCCCGGATGAGTTCCCGCCCAACAAGATCACCGGCCCCGCGGGGCTGGTCCATGACGACGCCACACTCAAGAGGTGCCTGCTCTGTCACGTTACGGTGCTGCGGGAAGACGCGGGGGAGCTGAACCTGCAGGCGTCGCTGGTGGGTGTAGGCTGCGAGCGGTGCCATGGTCCCGGCCGGAAACACGTGGAGCGGGTCCGGCTGCGGCCGCATGACCCGGACATCGAGCGGCTCGCGAAGGCGACTCCGGAGCGCGTCCTCAAGCTGTGCGGCGTCTGCCACCGGAGCTCGGAGAACGCGAGCATCAGCGACCCGTCCATCGTAGCGGACCTCCCGCGGCTGCAAGGGATCGCGCTGGAACAAAGCGCGTGTTACAAGAAGAGCGGCCGGCTTACCTGTACCACCTGCCACCAGCCCCACGCGGACGCCAGGCTGAAGGTGCAGAACCCGGACGCTACCTGCATGTCGTGCCACCAGCCGCGCAAGCCGGAGGGCACCTGCCCGGTGAACAGCCGCACCGGCTGCGTCTCCTGTCACATGCCCTCGCAAGAGATCGCCACGATCCCGTTCGTCAAGGTCCGTCACCACTGGATCCGCGTCTGGGACAACAAGGCCCCCGAGACGGATCTGCCCGCTAAACACGCGAAGGGCGCTAAAACGAAAACGTAGCTTAGAGTTCGTCGTAGCCCTTCAGCTCGCGGATCCAGATGTTGCGGTAGCGCACGGGATTGCCGTGGTCCTGGAACGCCAGCGGTCCCTTGGGCCCGTGGGGCGTGTAACTGGCTACCGCGCGGTGGACCATCGGCCCGATGACTTCCGCGTGGTTGTGGACCATCACGCCGTTGTGGAAGACCGTCTCGTAGGCGGGTTTCACCAGCCGGGTGCCCTCGAACCGGGGGGCGGTGAAGATGATGTCGTAGGCCTGCCACTCGCCGGGCTTGCGGGAGGCGTTGACCAGGGGCGGGTACTGGCCGTAGATCGAAGCGGCCTGGCCGTCCGGGTAGGTCTTGTTCTCGTAGCTGTCCAGCACCTGGACCTCGTATCGACCGAAGATGAGCACGCCGCTGTTGCCGCGTCCCTGGCCCTCGCCGCTGGGCGGGGTGGGCGTGGCGAACTCGACGTGGAGCTGGCAGTCCCCGAACTCCTGCCGGCTGTAAATGGTGCCGCCTCCCTGCGTCCCGCGCGGGGGTACGACCATCGCGCCGTTCTCCACCTTCCAGCCGGAGGGGTTGCCCCGCTCGTCGCGCCACTTCGAAAGGTCCCTGCCGTCGAAGAGCACCACGGCGTCGGACGGCGGTCGGCCGGGCGCGTCCTGCGTGCTGGCGGTGCCGGCCTCGATGACTTTGGGCTGGGGCCGGTCGCCGTCATGTACGTGCCATTTGCCGCCCGGGAGGAAGGGCGTGTCCGAGTAGCCGAGCGACCGCTGCGCCTGGGCGCTAATCGCGGCAGCCCCGCCTAGGATGACCATGGCCGCGAGGCCGACAGCGATCTGGCCGCGACTGGTTTTTGGAGTACGATATGTCATAGGACGAGCTCCTTGCGATGCGAGAAATGCCGCCCTAAGTTCATCACCCCTCCCTCGGAAGTTCCTCCGTTCGTTGCCGTGGGCGAGGCTCTCGGGATACTAAAGCGGCGAGGGCTCGCCGCACTCCAAAACCATGTTCAAGACGATACTCCTGGCGGTGCTGCTCGTTCCTCTTGCCTGCTGCGCGGCGCCGCCTCAGGCTGCCGGTGAGCGCGTTCGCATCATCATCGAGACGGATGCGGGCGGGGACCCGGACGACGAGCAGTCCCTGGTGCGGTTCCTTCTCTATGCGAACGAGCTGGACGTGGAGGGGATCATTGCCAATCGTCCGGTCGCGCGCGAGCGGGAGAACCTGAACCCCGTCCGCACCGGGCTGGGGATCGTCCGCCGCCAGCTCGACGCGTACGGCGAGTGCTACCCGAGACTGGTCACCCACGACCGCCGCTACCCGGCGAAGGAATACCTCTGGAAGCGGACGGTCGCCGGTTACGCGGATTCCGAAGAAGGCGTCGCCCTGGTGATCCGCGCGGTGGATGCCGTGGACCGCCGGCCGGTGTGGTTCTGTAACTGGGGCACGGACAACGGCGCGGCGCCGAGCTGCCTCAAACGGGCTCTCGACCGCGTACTCCGCGAGCGAGGGCCGGCCGGCTACGCGCGCTTCAAGGACCGGCTCCGCCTGAGCTCCTCCGACCAGTTCGGGGAGCACACCACCGCCATCGACCCGCCCTTCAGGATCTGGGTGGACACCTTCCGGCCGGAGATCGAGCGCCGGCGCTGGTATCACCGCTTCTCCGCGATCACGGCCACCGCCGGCGGGTTCGACGTCCGCCGGGACGTCCTCACCGGGCACGGCCCGCTGGGCGCCATGTACCCGCTGAACACCACCCACCCTCAAAAAGAAGGCGACACGATGGCGTTCCTCTACCTGGTCCCGACGGGCATGAACGACCCGTCACAGCCGGGGTGGGGGAGCTGGGCCGGGCGCTACGGCCCCAACCCCGAGGCGCCCGGGAAACCGTACTACTGGGCGAACCGCGTCGACACCTGGAACGGCACGACCGACCGGGAGAACACCCTCCGCCGCTGGGCGGAACACCTCCAGAACGACTTCCGCGTCCGGCTGGAATGGTGCGTGAAGGAGTATGCCCAGGCCAATCACCCGCCCGTTCCGCACGTGCGCGGCCCGCTCCGGCGCACCCTCCGCGGCGGGGAGGAGGTCATGCTGGACGCGGGCGGGTCCACCGATCCGGACGGGCAGCCGCTGCGGTACGAGTGGGTGTACTACCCCGAGCCGGGCAGCTACGGCGGGCCGCTGGAGATCCGCGACGCGGGCCGCCCCCGGGCGGCGTTTACGGCACCGAAGGTGACGGAGCCCGCGACGATCCATGTGATCTTGACGGTGACGGACGTGGGGGCGCCCGCGCTCACACGCTACCGCCGCCTGGTCTTCAATCTACTGCCGGGTTGACGACGTTGCGAGCGACGGCGGGTACGGCCGCAGGATAGGCCGGCGGGGTGGGGTATACTCCCTACGACCGAAGTACTTCGAAAGGATGATGTATGTCGTCTCGCCGCTTGATCTGGATCGCCGCCGTTTTCGCCGCCCTCCTCGCCTGGCCCACCGCCGCCAAGGAGGACGTGACCTTCCGGGGTCACTGGGAAGGGAGTACCGTCAGCGCGGTGTTCCTCTCTCCGACGGTGGTGTTCGTGGTCTCCAGCGGCTCCGGCAACGCGACCCACCTTGGTAATTTCCAGATGACTACGCCGCATCTTTCCTTCCTGGACACCCTCCAGATCCTCGGCACCCAGGACTTCACCGCCGCGAACGGCGATACCGTGCATGCCGAGATCAGCGGCGGGCTGGCGCCCACGCCGGACGGTAACCTGGAAGGAACGCTCGAAGGCGTCATTACGGGCGGGACGGGGCGGTTTGCCGGCGCGACGGGGAGCTACGACTTCCACCTGGTCGCACGCCCCGCGGCGTTCGGCTTCGATTCCGAAGCCACGATTGAGGGCACGATCAGCTCGCCGGGGGCGAACAAGTAAGCCCGGCGCCCGATTGTTCGCAACCCCCGGCCGCTCGACGGCTCTCACTACGCGAATGGAACGCCCGGTTACCGAGGAAACGCACGTCTCACCAGCCCAGGGTGCCGCACCGGCATTCGATACGTGAGCGGCGATGAAGGTCGCGGCGCGGGTCGCCGCTTTCGCGCTCCCGTTTCTCTGGGCGGGGTGGGTCTACGCCTGGCTCACGTCAGCGGCGCCGTTCGGGGGGTCTGCCTGGGCTCTGCCGGTGCTCGGTGGCACCTTGGGTCTGGCCCTCGCCGCCGGCGTTCTGTGCGGAGAACGGCGGCTCGCCTTCGCAGCAGGAGCGCTTCTCCCGCTGCTCATGTGCGCGGCAGCGGTCGCCGCGGGAACCGGGGTTACGCCGCTGGAAGTGTGCTATGCGGTCGTGTTTACGGAGGCCGCCGGTGCACTGGCGGCTTGGGCCTCGGCCTTCCAGACGCCGGCGTACCGGCTGCTCATGGGAAAGCGGGCAGAAGCGTCTTCCTCTGAGTAAGAGGTTACCATGCGAACCGGCATCACTCGAAACTGCGAAGGGGTCACCCGGCGCGACCTGCTGACCCTCGGCACCGCCGGTCTCCTGGGCCTCTCGCTGGACGACCTCCTCGCACGGGCCGCGCACGCCGCGCCAACGCCCAACGCCCAACCCCCAACGCCTAAAGCCCGGTCCCTGATCATCCTCTGGCTGCAGGGCGGCCCCAGCCACCTGGAGACCTGGGACCCCAAGCCGGAGGCGCCGGCGGAGATCCGGGGCCCGTTCGGGGTGATCGAGACGAACGTCTCCGGGGTCCGGATCGCGGAGCACCTGCCCCGCAGCGCGAAGGTGATGGACCGGCTGTGCGTGCTCCGCACGGTTTACGGCCCGGAGGACAGCCACGAGCGGGCCAGCCGGCATCTGCAGACGGGCTGGAAGTCGATCCCGAACGTGGACTACCCCTCCTACGCCTCCAACTTCGTGAAGTGGAAGCCGGGCCGCGGCGACCTGCCGCCCTTCGTGGGGCTGCTCACGCCGTCGGAGCAGGGCTTCGGCGCCGGGTTCCTGGGCCCGCAGTACAATCCGTTCATGGCGGGGGACCCCAGCCGGGCGGACTTCAAGGTGCGCGACCTGCTCGCGACGACAAGCGTGCCGCTGGACCGCATCGCCCGCCGCCGGGAGATCCTGCAGGGGTTCGACGCCTCGTTCCGCGCCGTCGATCGGAAGACGGGAAGCTTCACGCCCGCTCTGGAACGCGCCTACCGGATGGTCAACAGCCCCCGGACGCGCGAGGCGTTCGACCTGCAGCGGGAGCCCGAAGCGCTTCGGGACCGGTACGGGCGGACACCGATGGGGCAGGCCTGCCTGCTCGCGCGGCGGCTGGTCGAGAACGGGGTACAGGCGGTCAGCATCCTGAAGGGCGGCTGGGACACCCACAGCAGCAACTTCGAGACGCTCAAAGGCAAGCTGCTGCCGGAGCTGGACCCGGCGCTCGCGACCCTCGTCGAGGACCTCTCGCAGCGGGGGCTGCTGGAGAGCACGGTGGTCGCGTGCTTTGGAGAGTTCGGCCGCACGCCGCGGATCAATAATAGCGCCGGGCGGGACCACTGGGCGCGCGCGGGCAGCATCGTCCTGGCCGGCGGCGGGTTTGCGGGCGGGCGAGTGGTGGGCGAGACGGACGGCACGGCCTCGGAGCCGAAGTCACGCGGCATCCGCGTCGAAGACTTCGCGGCGACGCTCTACGAAGCGCTGGGCATCGATTTCCACCAGCTCAACCAGACCGCCGAGGGGCGTCCGGTGCGCATCGTGGACGACGGGGAGCCGGTGCGCGAGGCGTTCGAGTAGGCAGTTGTCAGTAGGCAGTGGCAGTAGGCAGTAGGCAGTAGGCAGTAGGCAGTAGGCAGTAGGGACCCGGGCTAGGCGCCCGGGTCTTCTCACTTCAAGATGATTGAGGGACCGCCCGATGGCGTCTTCCGAGCAGATCCTCAAACAGCGGGTCGCATCCGTCTCTCGCGCGGGTGAGGAGCGGCTACGGTTTCTCGTCGAGCACGTGCCGGCAATCCTCTGGACGACGGACGCCGAGCTCCGCTTCACCTCCTGCGTCGGGGGCGGTCTCAAGGCGTTGGGGCTGGTGCAGGACCAGCTTGTCGGCGCCACTCTGTTTGATTACCTGGGGACGGACCCGGGCGATACATCCTGCCTCACCGCCGGCGCGCACTACCGGGCGCTGCGCGGGGAGCACGTGGCGCTGGAGCGAGAGTGGATGGGCCGCGTCTACGACCTCCACGTCGAGCCGCTCAACGGATCGGACGGAGTCATCACCGGGGTGGCGGGTGTAGCGCTGGACATCTCGGACCGCAAAGAGACCGAGCAGGCCCTGCGCGAGAGTGAAGAGCAGCTTGAGTTCGCTCTCACCTCTGCTGGCTTCGGGGTGTGGGACTGGTCGATCGCTTCCGGCCGCCTGCGGTGGTCCGAGAACCTGGAGGACATGCACGGGCTGCCAGCGGGAGGCTTCCGCGGCACGATCGGCCACTTCCTCGAGCTGGTGTACCCCGACGACCGGCAGATGGTTCAGCGAGCCGTCACCGCCTCGCTGGACGCCGGCGAGGATTACGAGTCCGAATTCCGCATCGTCCGGCCGGATGGCGCGATTCATTGGGTCGCCGGTAAAGGCCGGGTGTTCCGCGACGACTCGGGGTCCGCGCGGCGGATGATCGGGATCTGCACCGACATCACCGCCCGGAAGAATGCCGAAGACGACCTGCGCGAGAAGGAGGGCCGGCTGCGGCTTCTGGTGGAGCGGATGCCCGCGATCCTCTGGACCAGCGACACGGAGCTGCGTATCACCTCCAGCGCGGGCGCAGGGCACGCCGGGTTGGGGGTGTCCGCCGAGGAGGTGATCGGCAAGACCTTCTACGATCTCTTCGGCACCACGGATCCTTCGGTGCCGGCTATCGGCGGCCATCTGAGAGCGGTCGCCGGGGAGTCCGTAAGTTACGAGCAAGACTGGGGAGGACACACCTACCACTCCCACGTCGAGCCGCTGCGGGACGCGGCGGGTAATATCACCGGGACGATCTGCGTGGCGCTGGACATCACGGAGCGCAAGCACGTCGAGGACCTGAAGTCCGCGCTGCTCGCCTCGGTGTCGCACGACCTCCAGACCCCCCTTGCCACCATCCTCGCGTCCGCCTCCGTGCTGAGACGCGGACAGTCCAACGGGACGGAGCGCCAGGAGGCCCTGGACAGCATCGAAGAGCAGGCGCAGGACCTCTCCGCGCTGGTCCGTAACCTGCTCGATCTCTCCCGCTTGCAGGGCGGAGCGTGGCAGCCCTCACGGGACTGGCACGACCTTACGGACATTCTGGGGGCGGTGCTCGGACGGTTCCCGGACGCGGACTCGGAGCGGGTGCGCAGCCGCATTCCCGAGGAGCTTCCCCTGATGTGGGTGGACGGGGTCCAGTTGGCCCAGGTGCTCTGGAACCTCCTGGACAACGCGCTCAAGTACTCCGCTCCGGGGGCGAGGGTGGAGGTATCGGCTTCGCTGCAGGACGGGTCGTTCCAGGTCGGCGTGCGCGACGACGGCCCGGGTATCCCCGCCGCGGAGCAGCCGCGGATCTTCGAGCGGTTCTACCGCGGCGCCGGTCGGCCGGCGCGCCGCAAGCCC
>JGI10216J12902_100563108_pt1 | contig 17141 bp, 11 predicted proteins | sample KanNatreferecore_FD_12902 | JGI IMG/M metagenome (IMG submission 12902)
ATGCCGGCCCCGACCGGCCGTGCCGTGCCCCGCTGATCGGTGGCCGGCGCGCCCGCCACGATCCCGTTGTCGATGGCGGGACTGCCGGAAAGTAGGCCGTGCGTCTTCGTCGGGCCGCCGTTGTCCGCCAGGTTGCCGACCTTTGGGTCGGTGCTGTTCTTGTCGTTGGTCTGGGTGAGGATCGTCGCCAGGGTGGCGTCGCTGCTCACGTTGCCTCCCAGCGAGACCAGCGGAATAGGAGCCGGCCCGCCGCCTGCGCCGCGCAGGCCATTGGTGCCGAGATGGAAGTTGCCGCCGGAGGCGCTCTGGAAGACGTTGTTCAGCAGTTCCAGGTTGGGCGTGCGGTCCTTGGTCAACGCGCCTCCCGCGCCCGATGAATTCCCGCTGAAGGTGGAGTTCGTGATCCGGCCACCGCCGGATTCGGCGATGCCTCCTCCGAAGGTCGTGGCCGTGTTCCCGCTCACGGTGGAGTTCGTCATCTGGAGATCGCCGCCGTCCAGGAAGATCCCGCCCCCGAACGCGGTGCCCCCACCCAGGCCGGCGGTGTTGCCGTTGACGGTGCTGTTCAGGATCACCGCGTTTCCGCCGTCGTTGTTGAACCCGCCGCCGTGCCGCGCGGCCGTGTTCCCGCTGATGCTGCAGCGGGTCATGGTGAGATCGCCGCCCTCGCTCTCAAATCCTCCGCCGTCCCTGGTGGATGTGTTGTTCATGACGGTGCAGTCCGTCATGACCAGTTGCCCACCTTCGTTCTCGAAGCCGCCCCCGCCGTCGTCCCCACCGCTGTTCCCGGCGATGAGGCATCGGGTCATCGTGAGATCCCCGCCCTCATTCTCGAACCCGCCGCCGCCGTCGGCGCCGCCGGTGTTGTTCGTGACGGTGACGTCCGTCATCACGAGGTTGCCGCCCTCATTCTCGAAACCCCCGCCAGAGTCGCTGCCCGCGGTGTTGTGATCGAAGAGCGAGTTGGTAACGGTCAAGTCGCCGCCGGCGTTCTCGAAACCGCCTCCCCCTCCCGCCCCGGCGGTGTTGTTCGTGAAGGTCGAGTTGGTGATGACGGCGGTCCGGCCGTCCATCGTGGCGCCCCCACCCTCAAAGGCGGAGTTGTTATTGAACGTGCTCCCATCGATCATCAGCACGTCGGTGCTGTTGGAGGGATTGAAATAAGCGCCGCCGCCGCTGTGCGGCGCGGAGTTGTTGGTGAAGGTCGAGTTGACGAGCGCCAGTCCCGGGGGCAGCGCGGGCATGCCGGTGGGGACGCGGGGGACCGTGACGTAAACGCCGCCGCCGTCGCCGGATTCATCCGGGTCGACGCCGGGGAAGGGGACGACGGAGTTCGCCGTGACGGTGACGCGCGTGAGCAGGAGCAGCCCATGACTCCGGATGGCGCCGCCGCCCTCGGGCAATTCCGCGGTGTCGCTCACGCTGCCGTTGCGGATGAGCATGTCCGTGAGATTCACCTCCGTCAGCTTGGCGGCATCGAACTTGGAGGCCAGTGGGAAGATGGGGCTGATCACCTGGAAGTAGCGGTCCAGGCCGCCGGCGTTCATGTCCGTGGCCGCGCCCGCTCCGGTGACCGTGAGGTCATCGATGATGTCGATGTCCCCGGTGATAGCGAGCGCCTCGTTCGTCCCCGGGACGCCGAGCGGGTATGGGACGCCGGCGAGGGTGATGGTGTTCGCGCCGGGAAGGTAGTTCGCCGCCTGAACGGCGCTCCGGAAGGAGCCCGGGCCGCTGGGGCTCGCGTTGGAGACCGTGGTGCTCAGGCTCGCCGGGCGCTGCGTCTCAAAGGCGCCGGAGTCCAGAGCCACCACGTCGTCCCCATTCCCATCCTGCGGCCGGGGAAAGCCGCGGGCATCCGAAGCCGGCCCGGGATCCACTCCCAGGTCCAGCGCCGGGCTGGTCGAATGGAGCGCGTGGGTCGGGACAGGGCCGCCGTAGTTGTCCAGCGGCAGCAGGACGGGATCGGTGTCGTTGCGATCATTGATGCCGGTGAAGAACGGGGCGCAGGTGTTATCGCTGCTGATGTTGCCTCCCAGCGAGCTGGCGGGGGCCCCGTTGTAGTTCACCTCCGAAGACGCCCCGAAGGAGTTATTGTGCAGGATCGTGTTCTTGATGTTGATGGTCCCACCGTCGTTGAACATCCCTGCACCCGCGCCGGACCCCGCGAAATTACTCGCGATGGTGCAGTTTATGACAGTGGAGACCCCGCCCACCTGGGTGCGCAGCCCGCCGCCTCCGGATCCGCTGCTGAAGTTCCCGCTGAGGGTGCAATTCGTCAGCGTACCGGTGGCGAAGTAGTCCCAGACTGCCCCTCCCCCATTCCCAAAGCAGCCGGAGACCGTCACGCCCGTCAGGCTCATGACCGGGCGGGCGAACCCCCCCGCGCCGTTGGTGATGTCCGCGTTGGCGATCCCCCCGCCGTGCCCGCCCCCGTTTGAGCACTCCTGAACGATGGAGCTCGACATGGTAAGCGAGCCCCGGTTGAAGATCCCACCCCCGAAACCACCTGGAATGGCGCCCCTTCGCACGCCCACTCCGGTGATCGTCACGTTCACCTCAGGAGCGATGTGGAAGACGCGGTCGAGAGCGTTCCCGTTGATGACCGTAGCGGCTGCCCCCGCGCCGGTGATCGTCAGGTCGTCGGTGATGTCCAGGTCGCCGGTGGCGGCCGCGTCCTCATCCTGTCCGGCGACCGTGAGCAGGTAGACCCCCGCCGGAAGGGTAATCGTGTCCGCTCCGGGGGTCCCGTTCGCTGCGGTGATGGCGGCGCGTAGGGAGCCCGGGACCCCGTCGGTGGTGGTGGTGACGACGATGTCCGTGGCACGGGCGGGCGCGGCGGACCACACGGCGGTCAGCGCCAGCACCGGCAGCGAAAAAAGAGCAGTCAGCGAAAAGCGGCGGGCGGACAGCATCTGAATGACCTTTCGAACGCGCGCGGGTTAGGGAGATCGTCCGTGGGCAAGCGTTAAAGTGCTTGTCTGGTACGATTCCAGGGGCGCGTCCGATTGTCCTGCCGGGAGTCGGGCCGGGAGTCGGTGGATCGGGGGCAGGGAGTCAGGGTTGCGAGCGTGTGTGCACCACTCACCACTCACCGGTCACCACCACCACTCGAACGGTCCCGCCGCATCAAACACCGGGCTCCCTGTCAGGCACCCCTCACCACCCACCGGGCACCATTACCACTCGGGCGTTGGCACGCTTATTGCTCATCTACGAGTGGGCAAAAAAGATAGCGCCCGCGGATGCTCCGAAGACTCACAAAAACACCCCGGTCGTTGCTCGGCCGCCGGGTTCGTGAGGGCTATGGGGTTGGAGCGGGTGCGAGAGAAGAAAGAGGAGAGTAGCAAAGAGACCTGCGGACACCGCCATGTTTTCAAATCCGCGGCAGCTACCGGGCTTCAGTGACACCTTGCGGGCGGCAACCCGTGAGATGTTCCCTAGAGGTTTGGTACTGCGCTCGCTTTCGTGCTGAACGGAATCGAGGTGAACGGATGCCCGGCTTCTGCGGCAAACAGAGGCCGGAGCGGGTAGTGTCAGTCTTCCCAGATGACGTACATGAGTTGTGCTCCCGTAGGTAGGATGGAGGGACCGGCCTAGTTGGGGTCGCCCCCGTCATCCCAGATGAGCTGCGGAGCGGTGCGCTCCTCGAGCTCTTCGACCTCGAGAATCAGATCCTCAACGTGCAGGGTGTTCATTTGCGGGTGTCTCCTTTCCGGCAAGAAAGGGGTGCCCGCAGATCTCTTCGCGTCTACTCAGCAGCCGGGTCGGCAAAGAACCGGTTGCTGTTCATGTATAGAGTTACCGGTTCTCAGGTGAAGTTCCTCGCAGGTAGCGTGCAATTTTAGTCGTTCTCGGCTGCGTTGCGACTTAGTTGCGTCCGCCTGCTACGCTCCCGCGCGTCCGCCCGGCGGGCCTCACCCCCTGTCCAACACCATTCTCGGCTGGTTTTTTCGATTGCCGCAGCAACGGCACGGGTCTTGCTCGTAGACCCTACGGGCTTCCCCAGGGGCCCCAGTGGCAACCGCGCCGGACAGGTCCGATGCCTTTTACCAAGCTTCCTCCACGCCTGCAGATATTGATGGTGTGCCAGTGCCTCGCCGCAATCGCGGCGGGGCTGCGCTGCTGGCAGATGCCGGAGCCGGCGAGCTGGACGCTGCTTGGTTGGCTGATGCTCAGCGTGGCCGTGGCGGGGATCTACAAGGTCGACGCCAATGTCCGGTCCGCCCGGATCACGATGGCCTTCACGGTCACGTACCTTTCGTTCCTCCTGCTGGGGACGTCGGCCGCGATTCTGGTGGGGCTTGTCGGGACCATCTCCTCGTTCGTGGTGCAGGTGGAGGGTGGCCGGCGGCGCTGGAGCCCACGGCGCCTGCTCACCCACCAGCCCCTTTACAACAGCGCGAACTGCCTGCTGTCGGTCGCGGTGATGGGCCTGACCTACCGGGCGCTGGGCGGAGAGTTCGGCGAGCTGCGGGTCCTGGAGATGGCGGTGCCCATCATCGTGAGCGCCCTGGCCTTCTACGCCGTGAACACGCTCGGAGTGACGCTGGCCATCGGGTGGTCAAAGGGCGTCAATCCCTTCGAGGTCTTCCGCAACCACGCGCTGTGGGCCTGGCCGGGCTTCCTCGCCAGCGCCTCGCTCAGCGGCAGCGTGCTCTGGGCCTACCAGTCGCTCCAGACACGCGGCGGCACCCTGCTCGTGCTGCCGATCCTGATCCTCGTCTATTACTCCTACTTCGTCCGCAGCGACAAAGCGCGCGCGGAAGTGGAGCACATCAGCCAGTTGAACTCGCTGAACGACGCGACGATCTCCAGCCTCGTGATGGCGATCGACGCGAAGGACCGGCACACGCACACGCACCTGAACCGCGTCCGGGAGTACGCCATTGCCCTCGCCAAGGCGCTGAAGGTGAGCGCGGACGAGCTCCAGGCGGTGCGGATCGCCTCGCTGCTGCACGACATCGGCAAGATCGGGATCCCGGAGCACATCCTCTGCAAGCCGGGCAAGCTCACGCCGGAAGAATTCGAGATCATCAAGACCCACGTGGAGATCGGCGCGGCGATCCTGGAGAAAGTCCAGTTCCCCTGGCCGGTGGTGCCTATCGTCTGGACCCACCATGAGCGGTGGGACGGCATGGGCTACCCGAAGAACATCAAGGGAGAGGACATCCCCATCGGCGGCCGGATCATCTCCGTGGTCGACGTCTACGACGCCCTGACCAGCGAGCGCCCCTACCGCAAGGCCGCGCCCCGGGAGAAGGCCGTGGCCATCCTGCGCGAGGCGGCCGGGTCGCAGTTCGACGCCCGCGTCGTGGAGGCGTTCATCAGCATCCTTCCCGAGGTCGAGGTGCGCATCCAGGAGATGGAAGCGAAGCTCGAGGCGCAATTGCCCCACCCGGAACCGATGCCGGTTACCCCGGCGGAAGCGACCACGGGCCACGATTGGGACGAGGCCGAGGACGCGATGGTCCTCAGCGAGCTGGTCGATCTGCCCCTCGGCACGGACGACGTCGCCTCCTTCGCGCCGCTCCTGGCGGAGAAGCTCAAGCAGCTCGTCCCGTACACCACCTTTGCGCTCTACGTAAACGACGGCGAGCGGCACCTCGTCCCCGCCCACGTGAGCGGCATGTGGCCGGAGCTCTTTGACGAGCTGGAGATCCGCATCGGCCAGGGCCTGAGCGGCTTCGTCGCGCGGCACGGACGACCGGTAGTCGACGGCGCTATTCTGGACCTGGGGCGGATGATGGAGCCGGGCCAGACGCTGGAGCTGAGCTCCGCGCTTTCCGTACCGCTGGAGCGGGACGGCCAAACGCTCGGCACCCTCACCGTCTACCACGGCAGCTACAACTTCTATCAGCCCTACCACGTCAAGCGGCTGACGCGGGTTGCGCAGTACGCGGTCGAGGCGCTGCAGCCGAATGCACCCGCCCCGGACCGGCGTGCCTACGCCGGGCGCCGTTCCCGCTGATCAGCGGTGCAGGAGCGCGCGCTGCGCCATCGCGTAAACGCAGCCGTGGCGCACGCCGTTCAGGGTGACCACCAGGGAGGGGGCGGAAAGGCGCGCCATCATCTGGTGCAGGATCATCGCTCCGCCGAGGATGATGTCCGCCCGCTCCGGCTCCAGCCCCGGCACCCGCTTCCGGAACTTCACCGGCAAGCTGCGGAAGAGGTCGATCAGCTCGGACACCCTGCCGTGCGGCATCACCGCTCCGTGCAGCTCGCCGGCCCGGATCAGCCCGGCCGCGCGCGCCACGCTGGCGAGGTTGTAGAGCGTTCCGCCGGACCCCAGCACCAGTGAGCCGTGCCGCAGCGGCTCCACGTCGGAAAGCTGCTCTTCCACGTAGGCGTCCGCGGCGTCAACCTCGGGGATTCCGGGCGGATCGCTCTTGAGACACGTCTCCGTGAGCCGGACCGCCCCCAGCGGGTAGCTGGCGCGGCTGAGGATAGTGTGGCCGATCCCTCGCACCACCTCACTGCTTCCGCCCCCGATGTCGATGACGATTCGCTCGCCGTCCGTTGCGGGCAGCCGGCGGTCGAACAGGTTGCCGACATAGGCGAGCTCCGCCTCCTGCTCCCCTGAGATCACCTCGATGGGAATCCCGGTCTCTTCCCGGACCTGGGCCCGGAACTCCCCGCCGTTTCCGGCCTCCCGCAGGACCGAGGTGCCCACCGCCGCGATGTTCTCCGCTCCGCTGCGGCGGGCCAGGCCGGTGAAGTCTCCGATCGCTTCCAGCGTGCGCTCGCGCGCCGGCCGGACCAGGCGGCTGCCCACGTAGTAGCGCTCGGAGAGGCGGGTGATGCGGCTGCCCTCCGCCACTGGCGTGAGGCGCCCCTCCTCGTCCACGTCCGCAACGAGGAGGAGGACGGAGTTGCTGCCCACATCGATGGCCGCGTAACGGCCGGGATAGAACGTGTTTCCCGCCTCCACAACCCACCTGCCGACCCCGGCGGCGCCGTTCGCGCCGCACCCTGTCGAGATTGTAGCGCCCTCCCGTCGAAGACGCCGCAGTATATGCCATCCGCCGTCCCGCACCCAACCCATGCGCGAAGGGCAAAGGGAGCCGCCTCCCTTTGCCCTTCGAATACCCCCGCGGCCGCCGCTCGTGGCGAGTCCCTACGGGCAGCCGACTCCGCCGGCGTCCCGGGGGATGCCCCAAAGCTCATCCCTGCCGTCGTACGCCCCTCCGGCCACCATCCACCCGTCCGGGTCGCGGCTGGTGGCTTGCTTCCGTGCCTTCTGCCACTTTGCATGGCCGTCCGCGTACGTGGCGTTGACCCCCTGCATGTGCCGCGGGTCCCGTGCCGTGCCGTTGTAATTGGCGCGGCTGCCCGGGTGGTAGATCGGGCTGTTGAAGTTACACATCAACGTGCCGTCCGAGAACGCCACCGTCTCCGCAGGCTTGGGAATCGCGGCGAGCGACCATACGGGCCGGGCCGTGGTGCCGTTGTTGAAGAGACAGTAGTTCCCGTTGTAGCTGAACCGCACGTCCTTCGCCGGCACGTAAGGAATGCCGCACTGGCTCAGGAAGGCGGAGAACAACAGCTTCTCCGGGTCGCTGGGGCACTGCAGGATCCCTTCGTTCTTCATGTAGGGCGTGTGCAGGTCCATGAACGAGTACGCGACGTTGGGCGGGATCACGTACAGATTGGGAGCGAAGGTCTCGTCGTAGTCCTGTACGTACATCATCGTCGCGGTGGCGAGTTGCCTGGTGTTGGAGAGGCACGATGCGGCCCGGGCCTTCTCGCGCGCCTGGGCAAAAACCGGGAAAAGGATCGCGGCCAGGATGGCAATGATGGCGATGACAACCAGTAGCTCGATGAGGGTAAAGCCGTTTCGCTTTCTCATGGGCGCCTCCTTGCGCGGGTGGCGAGCGGGTCTCGGCAGATCCGATGTGTTGTTACCTACCTTCCAGCACGGACGGCGCTTCTCCTGCAAGCGTGCGTCCGCCGGGGAAAGCCGAAACTCGCCCTGGGGCCGCCGGCTCAGACCCCGTGGTCCTCGGGCGGCGAATCGTAGGCGACCCGGTGCCTCCGGCAGGCGGATCGTTAACCCGTAGCATAGCCCTCGTAGGCGTCGGGCTTAGTCGCCGCCATCGCAAGGAAGCGGAAGGCCTCGAAGGGCAAGTCGGTCAATCTCGTAGCATAGCCCCTCGTGGGCGTCGGGCTTAGTCGCCGCCGGCACGAGAACCGCGACGCCGAAGGCACACGCTGAACGGAAGCCTCGCCGAGACTCAACGCCGACAAGCGGCTATGCTACAGTCGCGGTACGGAAAGTAGTTCATGGCCGACATGGTTCGGAAGCTCATCCCCGTTGCGGCACTGGCTCTCGCAGTCTCCGCTCACCCGGCGTCATCGGCGCCTGCCGTCCGCCGCGCCATCAGACCGCAAGTCCCGTTACTTCGGTTCCTCAGGGTGGAGCCTCCCGACGTGGAGTTGAAGGGCGCTCGCTCCTGCCGGCAGCTGCTGGTTTCGGGTTACTTCTCCGATGGCGAGATCCGCGACCTGACCGACCGCGTGAAGTACTTCCCGACATCTAGGGGCGTTCACGTGAGCGCCTCGGGACGAGTGGAAGCGGTGTCGGACGGCGAGTCGAAAGTCAAAGTCGTTGCGGGCTCGCTCGTCGCGTGGGTAAAGGTGACGGCGGCGGGAACCGCCGAGGCGCCGCCGATCAGCTTCAAGAACGAGGTCGTGCCCATTCTCACGAAGGCGGGCTGCAACCAGGGCGCCTGCCACGGCGCGCAGTTGGGGAAGGGCGGCTTCAAGCTCTCACTGCTCGGCTTCGATGAGGATGCGGACTACGTAACCATCGCTCGCCAGAACGAGAGCCGGCGCATCGTCCGCGTGGACCCGGACCGCAGCCTGCTGCTCCTGAAAGCGACCCTCGGCGTCGCCCACGCCGGAGGGATGCGCTTCAAGCCGGATTCTTACGAGTACCGGACGCTGCGGCACTGGATCGCGGACAACACGCCCGGCCCGCTGGAGAAGGAGCCGGAGGTCGTCTCCCTCGAGGCATACCCGAAGTGGCGTACCGTGAGGTTGCCGGAAGGCAATGCGGGTGACGCGGTGCAGGTGCCCCAGCCGTCGGGCGCGCCGGCGAAGTGGACGCTGGCGCCGGCGCAGCGTCTCGTGGCCGTCGCGCGCTTTCAGGACGGCAGCACGCAGGACGTGACGGCCCGGACGCAGTTCACTTCTTTGAACGACGCGATGGCGCCCGTGGCGCCCGACGGCGTAGTGACTGCGGCAGCCCGCGGGCAGTCCGGCGTGATGGTGCGCTACCGCGGCCAGGCGGCCGTGACCCAACTGGTCGCTCCTTATCGCGAAGCGAGGCCCGTCGCCGTCCACATGAAGTGGGGTTTCGTCGACCAGCTGGTCGCCCGGAAATGGGAGCAACTGGGCCTGTCCCCCTCCCCACCCTGCACGGACGCAGATTTCATCCGGCGGGTCTACCTGGACGTCCTCGGCGTGCTGCCGCAGCCGGAGGCCGTGCGCACCTTCCTCGCCTCAACGGCCGCGGACAAGCGCAAGAAGCTCATTGACGACGTGCTGGCCCGGCCGGAGTACGTCGACTACTGGACTCTCAAGTGGGGCGACCTGCTGCGCAACCACCGGGACAAGGTGGGCGAGAAGGGGATGTGGAGCTTCTATAACTGGCTCCGCCTGCAGTTCCGGGAAAACCGGCCGCTGGACCAGGTCGCCCGGGAGCTGATCACCGCGCAGGGCAGCACCTTCACCACCGGACCGGCGAACTACTACCGCATCGCCGGCGGGGCGGCGGAACGGGCGGAGACCACCGCCCAGGTGTTCCTGGGTGTGCGGCTCCAGTGCGCGAAGTGCCACCACCACCCGTTCGAGAAGTGGACGCAGGACGACTACTGGCAGATGGCGGCGTTCTTCGCCCGCGTCGGCCTCAAGGGGAGCGATGAGTTCGGGATCTTCGGCCAGGAGCAGGTGGTCCGCGTGAACCCGTCCGGCGAGGTGAACAACCCGCGGACGGGCAAGCGCATGGCGCCGAAACCGCTCGACGGCGCCCCGATGGAGGACGCCATCGACCGCCGACGCCCGCTCGCCGCGTGGGTCACCGCCCCGGAGAACCCGTTCTTCGCCCGAAACGTCGTCAACCGCTACTGGAGCTACCTGATGGGGCGAGGGCTGGTGGACCCGGTCGACGACCTGCGGGTCACCAACCCGCCCAGCAACCCGGAGTTGCTGGACGCGCTGGCGAAGGACTTCGCTTCGCACAAGTTCGACGTGAAGCACCTGCTGCGGACGATTCTGAACAGCGAGGCCTACCAGCTCAGCTCCGCGCCGACCGCGGAGAACAAGGCCGACGAGCTGTTCCACACCAAGTACGCGCTCAAGCGGCTCGGGGCGGAGGAGCTGCTCGACGCGATCTGCTTCGCCACCGGCGTTCCGGAGAAGTTCCCGAACCTCCCGGCCGGGATGCGGGCGGTCCAGCTCCCGGACCCGGGCGTGCAGAACTACTTCCTGGAAGTCTTCGGCCGCCCCGAGCGCAACATCGTCTGCGAGTGCGAGCGCTCCGCGGAGCCGAACATGGCCCAGGCGCTCCACCTGATGAACAGCGACTTCGTCCAGAACAAGGTCGCCGCCGGAAGCGGGCGGGTCGCCCGCCTGCTGGCCGAGAAGAAAGAGGACGCGGAGATCATCGAGGAGCTGTACCTCGTCACCTTCAGTCGCCCGCCTTCCGGGGAGGAGATGAGCCGCGGGCAGGAGCTGGCCGCGAACGCGCCAACCAGGAAAGAGGGCCTCGAAGACTTGCTCTGGGCGCTCCTCAATTCGCGCGAATTCCTCTTGAAGCACTGACGGCCCGTGGCTCACTTCGAGAAGCACTTCACCCTCGAGGAGGCGAACGCGCTCCTGCCGGAGCTGCGCCGGCTGCTGGCCCACCTGCAGACCCTCCGCGGGAAGCTGGTGGTAGACTGGGAGCAGGCTAAACCGGTGGTGGAGGCGGCCCCCATGAACGGCGGCGGGAAGGAAGCCGCGCCGTTCCTGGCGGACATCTACGCCCTCAACAACCAGGTGCGCAAGATCGTCGAGATGGGCGTGCAGCTCAAGGACCTCGAGCGCGGCCTCGTGGACTTCCCCGCCTGGAAAGAGGACCGGGAAGTCTTCCTCTGCTGGCACCTCGGCGAGGACCGGATCGAGTTCTGGCACGAGCTGGAGACCGGCTTCTCCGGGCGGAAGGCGCTGTAGATTCCGATGAGCTTCGTGAACGTGCGGGAGCGGATCGAGTTCCGCCCCGAGAAGTTGAACAAAGTCAGCCTCTTCGACGTGCCGGAGCTTTTCCTGGACGTCTACTGCCTGGAGCCGGGCCAGGCCCAGCAGCCGCACGTCCACGCCAACAACGCGAAGATCTACTACGTGCTGGATGGCGAAGGCACGTTCGTGGTCGGCACGGAAGAACGGGCGCTCGGTCCCGGAAACGCGGTCCTGGCCCCCGCCGGCGAGCCCCACGGCGTCCGCAACGCCACCGAACAGCGCCTCACCCTCCTCGTCACCATGGCCCCGAACCCGAATTCGAAAGGATGAAGGCGGAAGGCGGAAGGATGCCTCGAAGGATGAAGGATGAGGGATGAGGGATGAAGTAGGAGCCACCCGCCCCGTCATCCCCCAAACCCCCGAACGCCTGAGCGCCTGAACGCCTGGCCGCAACACCCCAACACCCCAACAGGATGAAGCCCACCTTCTATTACAAGTCCACGTGAACGGGCTGCCGCAGCGCGAGGAGTTTCCTCCAGGAAGCCGGCGCCGACGTTGACGAGCGCGACACCGCCAAACGCCCGCTCTCCGAAGCCGAGATCCGGGAGCTGGTGGGAGATCGGGACGTGCAGCCTTTCCTCAGCACCCGCAACGAGCTGTACCGCGAGCGCGGCATGAAAGACCAACCGCCGGGCCGCGACGAGGCGATCCGGCTGATGGCCGAGAACCCGAACCTGATCCGGCGCCCCCTGCTGGTTACGGATACGGAGACGGTCTTCGGGTTCGATCGGGACGCCTACCGCCGACTTTTCGGCCAGGGGGGTTGATGAGCCCCGAGCAGCGCGCCCTCGTGGCGCCGTACGTGACTTCCCTCGACTCCCCGGTGTTCGTGCTCAAGAACCTGCCGGAGGAGGTGGTCGCGGTGCTGTTCGCCTACTACTCCCGCAGCCGCGAGGACCTCCGCTCCAACCTGCTCAAGCTGCTGCAGGAGCAGGAACTGGACGTTGGCGGCAGCCTCCTCCAGGCGCCCGCGGATGAAGCCGGCCTGGAGCTGGCGCGGCGGAAGGCGAAGGAGTTCCACGAGCGCTGGGTGGTTGGGTACGGTCACGCTTCGGTGGCCGAGCACGCCGTGGCCCACGTGGCGATCGAGGACGTGTCCATCCTCGCCAGCAAGGTGATCGAAGACAACCGCCTGGCCTCGTACACGGAGAAGTCCACCCGCTACGTCCCGTTTGCACGGGCGTACTACCCGGCTCACGAGCTGGAGGGAGACGCCGGCCGGATCTACCACTCGGCGGTCGGCACGCTCTTCGACACCTACGAAACGCTGCTGGAGCCGGTGACCGAGCGGGTCATGGATACGGCGGACCGGAGCCCGTTCAAGACGGACCGCGGCTTCCGGAACAGTTGCCAGGCCCAGGCCTGCGACGCTCTCCGGTACCTATTGCCGGCCGCGACCTACACCAACATCGGCCTCACGGCCAACGCCCGGCTGCTGGAGCACATGGTCAGCAAGCTGCTCTCGCACCCTCTCCAGGAGCTGCAAACGAGCGGGGAACGGATCCGCGACGAAGCGACCAAGGTGATCCCAACGCTCATCAAGTACGCCCGGCGGAAGGACTACTTCGTCGAGACGCCGCCGGCGATGCGCACGATGGCGAAGGCCCCCCCGGCTGGCCGCGTAGGGAGAATGGGGGAGTGGAAGACGCCACCCTCGCTCGCGTCCCTGGTGCACTCACCGGAGGACCCGGAGGCCCGCCTCGCCGCAGCGATCCTGTACGAGTTCAGCGAGGAACCGTACGAGCAGATTCGGAAGCGTGTAGCCGCGTTGCCCCGCGGAGACCAGGAGCGCATCATCACCGAGTACCTGCAGCGGCGCCGCACGTACGGCGACGAGAAGCACGGCTACACCGACCCGCCCCTGCGCTCGCTGGAACACCTGGAGTTCACCTTCGAAATCGTCGTCGACTATGGCGCCTACCGGGACATCCAGCGCCACCGCATGGCGACCCAGACGACGCAGCGGCTGACGACGGCGCTGGGCTACGACGTGCCGGAGCTGCTCGAACAGTACGGCTTCGGCGAGCGCTTCCGGCAGGCGATGGACCAGGCGGCCTCCGCGTACGAAACGCTGGCCCGCGAGTTCCCGGAAGAGGCGCAGTACGTGGTGCCGCTCGCGTTCCGGAAGCGGGTCCTTTTCACCTGGAACCTGCGGGAGCTGCACCACTTCATCAGCCTCCGCTCCGCGCGGCAGGGGCACATCTCCTACCGCCGCGTGGCCTGGGCCGTCTACGATGAGCTGAAGGAGAAACACCCGTTCCTGGCTTCGTTCATCCGCGTGGATCGGGATGAGTACGACCTGGCGCGGCCCGGGTAGCCTCCGCTTCTGACCCGGGGGAGTTTCTAACCTGGCCAGGCACGAGGAGGGCGGCTCAGGCCGAAGGTGTGCGCGCTTCTGGCGCGGTAGCCCGATTACGATGGGGCCTCGGAAGAACGGCGGATCACCTCGATGATCGCCGAGTTATCCAGTTCGCCCAGCCCACGCGCCACCCCCTCCCGCAGCAGGCCGGCGTGCAGCGACGTCGCGGGCAGCCCGAGGTCCAGCTCTCCCGCAAGCTCGAGGATCAGATCCACGTCCTTCAGGTGCTGCGCCAGCCGGGCCTCCGGCTCGAAGCGCGCGTAGACCATCCGCTCGCCCTTGGCGTCCAGCGCCCGGGAATATGCGGCGCTCTCCCGCAGGAGCCGCAGGAGCGCCTCCGGCTCCAGCCCGCTGCGAAGCCCCAGCGCCATTCCCTCCGCCAGCGCGAGCCGGTTCAGGCCCAGGACCAGGTTCGTGACCAGCTTCGCGGCCGACCCCGAGCCGCTCCCGCCGGTGTGGATCACCTCGCGAGCGAAACTCGAAAGCACGGGCAGCGACCGCTGGAAGGTGTCCACAGGGCCGCCGGCCATCACGAGCGCTTCCCCCGCGCGCACCACGGAGCTGCTTCCGCTCACCGGCGCGTCCAGCGCCTCAACGCCGCGCTCCGCAAGATCCGCCGCCAGCCGCCGCGAGTCCGCGGGAGAGCACGTCGTCAGGTCGATGAGCACAGACCCCGGCCTCAGCGCCTCCACCCCGCCGGCGGGCCCGTAGAGCGCCTCCCTCACCACCTCGGCTGTGAGCAGGCACGTCAGGACGAAGTCCGTGCCCTCCACGGCGTCCGCGACCGACGATGCCGCGCTTCCACCGAGGTATTCGAGCGCGCACAGGCGGGCGGGGTCGATATCGTAGCCGCGCACCGTATGCCCGGCCGCGAGCAGCCGCTCGGCCACCGCGCTGCCCAGCAGCCCCACCCCCAATAATCCCACCAAGCGTGACACGTGCTCCCATTCTCCCACTCACTCCGTCTCCCATTCATTCGAAGGTGGGCTCATGCGCGCCGCCTTTCCCGCCGATGATTTACGGGAAGAACGGGTGTTTGCTTGCTGCTCCAAAAAGTGCGAAGGGAAAACTCGCGCCGCGCGGTGAACATCCCTCCCAGCAGCCCGTGCGGGCGGCGGACACTCGCCTTTCGCCGCCGGTACGTGGCCAAGGGCCCGGAGGACATCGCTCCAGGGCCGGGACCGAAAACGTAAGCGTTAGCCTTTTTGGCCTCCGCGCAGTGGAGGAGGGTCACATGGGGACGGTTTATTCGATCGGGATCGACTTCGGCACGGCGAACAGCTGCGTCGCCTACGGCAGCTACGCCCAGAACGGCAGCGAGCTCGATTCCGAGCCGCTGCGCCGCCCGGAAGTGATCCCCTTCCATAACCACGACACGGTCCCGACGGCGATCCACCTGGGCGACGGGAAACAGCAGCCCCCCACCTTCGGCCGGATGGCGGAAGAGCGCGGCGCGGTGGATGCGGAGCGGCTCTATACCGGGTTCAAGCTCCACCTGGGCGACCCGGAGCGCGGCCGCGACGCGTTCCTGATGACGAAGTACTTCCTCGGCTACCTGCGCCGCAGGATCGAGCTGTTCGTCCCCCTGGGCATCGAGAACCCGGACGAGCGCGTGGAGACCATCGTCGGGCACCCGGTGCAGTGGAGCGCCGACCAGCGGGAGGCGACCCTCCAGGCCGCCATCGAGTCCGGCTTCCCGAACGTCCGCGTGGAAGAGGAGTCGCTCGCGGCCCTCTACTGCCACGTCTTCGATGAGCGCGGCGGCCGGCTGCCGGACCCGGGCAGCTACGTGCTGACCGTGGACATGGGCGGCGGCACCACGGACTTCGCCTTCCTTCACATGCCGGACGCGCCCGGCGGGCGGCCGGAGTCGATTCCCGTCCACCCCGCCACCTCCGAGGGGAAGTCCTACGGCGGGCGTCACCTGGACCGGCTGCTCCTCCAGTACTTCTCCCGCAGCTGGAGCCCGGAGATCGTCAACGCGAACGCGCCTTTCCTCATCCGCGAGGTGCGCCGGTTCAAGGAGGCGTTCTCCAGCCACCTCAGCGAAGGCGCCAGCCAGTACGAGAGCAAGATCCCCGTCGGCGAAGAGTTGGCGCTGCTGAAACTGAACCGCGACGAGTTCGAGGGGGTCTGCGGCGAGTACATCAAGTACTTCGAGGTCCTGCTTGCGGGCGCGCTGGAAGAGGCCACGCTGAAGCCGGAGCAGGTGACCGACATCATCCTCACCGGCGGCCACTCCCGGTGGTATTTCGTGGAGCGGACCATCGCGAACGTCTTCCCCCACCTCGCCGGGAAGAAAGTGCGGCGCATCCACCGGCACAGCCACCCGGAGCAGAGCGTCGCCCGCGGCCTCGCCTACGACCCGCTGGTCCGCTCCAGCAAGAAGGGCGCGATCGCGCCGGTGCGCCGTGCTACCCACGCCGTGTGGCTCCACGTTCCGGCCGAGCCGGGCGCGGACGGCCAGCCGTCGCCCGCGGCCGCAGCCGAGCCGATGCTCCTCATCCCGCGCGGCCAGGTGCTGCCGTTCAAGACGCCGGCCCCAATCAAGTTCAAGGTGGAGCAGCTCGTCAAGAGCCCGCAGGCCACCCAGGTACGCGTGCAGTTCCTCAGCGGCCACCGGCGCATGCCCCTGGCGGACCGCGTCGCCAGCTTCCAGCGCGGCTTCTGGGAGCAGGTGACCAAGTCCCTCGGCTCCGTCTTCCGCATCGGCGGCCAGCAGCGCGACCAGTTCGAGATCGAGGTCGACATGCGCGTGGACGAGCACGAGATGATCCAGGCCGAGATGATCGTGAAGCGCATGGTCGGCGGACGCGTGGCGGACGTGCAGAAGGAAAAGATGCAGGTCAGCGCCGAAGCCGGCGGCCCAGCGACGGCCTAACCCAGCCCTGGGGCGGCGCACGCCTCCAACGAACTCCCATCGCGGGAGCGGCGGAGGTGCGCTCGCCCTACGGCCCCGCGATAACCGCATTAAGGCGAACCGCACTAAACCGTGCGCGTGCGTGGCAGCGACCCGCGTTTCGCGGTTTCCGACCCGCGATTGACTTCGGGAGCCGTGGAACGGCGTCGAACGGAGGCCGCGCGGGCCGGCGCTTCCCCCTTGCACATCCTACCACGGCACGAGGGCGCGAATGATCATCCGCGGCGGCGGTAACAATGGACGCTCTTGGCGGTTCGTTGAGCCGAGTGAAGCGGCTTATCCATTGCGTGCCGCGAATACGCCCGCCGCGGCTGCCGCCCGGAAGAACAGCCGGTCTGCTTCGACCGAGCGCCCCATGGTAGTCAGCGGCTCCCGGTAAGCACGGAGCGGCTCCATCACCGCGCCGGGCTCCACGACCGGCCACTCGCGTCCCTCGCCGGCCTCGGGCGCCAGCGGCCGCGCCTCAGGCGGGATCGGCACGGCCAGCGGCGTACGGATGCATCGCAGCAGCGTAACGGTGTGCCGGCTCAACCCCCGGTGGCGGGCACGCGGGTCGGCGTCGCTCATCCGCGCCGCCAGGAGGCA